>CETN01005742.1_pt1 | contig 13975 bp, 18 predicted proteins | sample 531301 | NCBI WGS metagenome assembly CETN01 (sample SAMEA2622656, study PRJEB7988) | marine metagenome | isolation source: saline water (ENVO:00002010), including
TTTTAGTAGCGGTGCGGACCCAAGATGGGCTCACAAAGAGCTCAGAAAACTGGGTGAATATGTGCCTGAATACTTCGCAAAACAGGGTAGAAAGTAGGTTGGAAAGCAGGGTGGACAGACAGGATTTTTATAGAGGGATGTCCAGTCTGTCCGGGTCCGATGTAGGGGGTATGAAAAATAACTTAAGAGCGAAAGTTAAAGTAAATTCTAGGTCGGTATATGGGGCTAGGGGTAGGGTCAATATTGGATTTTTTTTGACTGACCCTACCCCCTCTGAAAAAAGGTTAAGTGTATGATTTATATAGGAAAAATGGGTAGGGTCAGTAGGGTCAGTGCTGACCCATGTTGACCCATGTGACCCTAGTAGGTAAGTCATTGATTTATAAGGGTGGGTCAAGGGTCAGTAGGGTCATCCCTAAAGGGAGAGGAAGAGAGATTAACATCTCTTCCTTTACTACGCTCTCTCTCTTGCTTTGTATGTAGGAAAATTTTAGGAAAAAAAATATGTCAGAGTCATCAGCAAACGAAGGTTCATCAAACATTTTATTGAGTCCTGAGAAGTATCGGACAAAGGGAATCAAGCGAACAAAGATTACGCAGAAGCAGGAAAAGTTTTGCCAGTTGTATGTGTTCCATGATCTGACTAAGAAGGAGTGTGCGCTCCGTGCTGGTTATAAGAATGCAAGTGTGAGTGCGAGTCATCTTTTGAACAGTCCGATCTATGCTCATGTGCAACACCGAATTGCGGACTTGACGGAAGCAAAGCAGAGAAAGTATGAGATCACCTACGAGAAGGTAGCCAGGGATCTTCAGATGATTAGAGATGCGGCAGTCGAAGATGGTTCTTACAGTGCAGCAGTACAGGCGGAGATGGGCAGAGCAAAACTTGCAGGCTTGATGGTGGATAAGAAGGAGATCAAGACAGGGAAGATTGATCAGATGGATCGAGGGGAGGTTGAGGCTAGGCTGCGTAGCTTGATTGATAAGCATGGTCTTGATTTTAATTCTAAGCAGGAGAACTTGGAGCCTGCTGACTTGGAGGATGAAGGGGAGATAGTGGATGCGGACTTTGAAGAGACTGAAGATGAAGGTGAAGAAATCGAAATCGAGAACATCGAGGACGATTTACATGGCGAAGAAGAAGATGAGTTTGAAGACGTAAACTACGATGAGTGGGACGATGGGAGGGGGGTGAGAAACCCAAAAACCAGAAAAACCGAAAAACCCAGTGAGGGTGAGGGATCATAGACCCCTCAACCTGTGCAAAGGATCTTTGAACCAAGAGCCCTTGCGGTTTTTCTCTGTAAGATGAGCTCTGTATTTCATGTGCCTTGCGAAATTGTATTGTTTCATCTTGCAAGATTGACTACAGAACCTGCGGCCTGACCGATGTCTCTTGTTCACAGATATAAACTCTTTGTTGCACCAGTCACACACCTGGTTAGATGGTTTCTTGTAGGAGCTCAAGGCGGAGGAGTTGGATCGTAGTCCGCCTCTTCCTGATTTGAATTTAATCTCTCGCATTCAAGACCTCCCATGCTCTGGCCGCTGTTTGAGGGACGACTCCGTTACCCAAGAGTCTAAGTCTGTCCACTCTGTCGGCAATCCCATGAGCCACTCGACCCACGTTGGGTTCAAGGTTCCAGATGTCTGAGCTTGGTTGTCGGTGTGCTGAACTGGCCACTTCCTGACCGCTTGCTCCAGCTTCCCTTCGTAACCTACTTTTTGGAGTCGTTTTTTCACGCTCTCCGTGCTGTCCGTCATTGCTCCACTCGCTCTTGGTGTTGGCCATTGTCTCTTCGGTTTGTCCGATAGACTGTCGTTCACCGCTGCCCCTATGTTCCAACCATGGCCACCGTTCTCGTGGGAGGGTGCGACTCCTGTCCCCCCCGTCATCGCTGTTGGGGTCGGCCATAAATCGTGTTTCGCCATTGACTCCAGAGAGTGTCTCACTTGTCCTGTTCTCCCTGCCGCTCCCCCCTGATTGTTTCCGTAGGGCGTAGCTGTTGGCGTTGGCAAGAATGAAGATGCGCTTGCGTTGGTGAGGTGCGCCAACTTCTTCCGCTGAGAATATTCCCCACGTTGAATCGTAACCTGCGCCTTCCAAGTCTTGGAGGACTGATTCGAGTCCCCTGTTGATGTGTCCTTCGACGTTCTCGAAGAAGCACTGAGAAGGTCTAATTGTTCGCACATGGTCGAGGATGTAGGGGAATAGGTGTCGGGGATCACTAAACGATTCTTTTGTTGTAGTCGCCCTTCCTGCCACGCTAAACGGTTGGCACGGATACCCTCCAGTGATGATGTCAACTGAGTCTCGAAAGAGGTGTGCTGGGAAGGTTTTAATATCCGTCCAGATAGGTGCTGGAACCAAGTCACCCTGCTCCATCTTTGCGACCAGGTTCGCAATGGCGAAGGCTTCGATCTCCACATAAGCGAGGACTCTATGTTCAATGCTTGCGAGTTCAAGTCCTCTTTCGATTCCACCATATCCAGAACAGAAGCTGATGACGGTCGGTAGTTGTTTGGAATTATCCACATGCATGCGCCCTCCGATCTTCGGCAGCCATTTGCTTAACCCACTCGACTGCTTCTTCACGAGACTTTGAGTAGGCGTAATAGATTGTGGTCATGCGAAGGACTGCGTGATGCAGTCCATCTCTTGGGTCAAAGTAAACGATCATACTAGTCCACCTCCTTTATGGTTAGATGCATGTCCTTCACATCTTGAGTTGAGATCAGATCAAGATCTCCTGATTGCCATATCAATTCACTTAGAATATCTATGGGAGGGATGGTGCTATCCCCTCCAAGATCGTCGGATGAAATGATGATGGTGACTTGTTGGAATTTTTTATCCATAAGTTTTCTCCGTCTAAGATAAGTACAATTGTAAGGCCTCTTCCTCTGGCATGAGGTTGAGGATGATTTCATTGGGGCTTGATTCGCTTATACTTTGTTTCACCTTCTCTGCCCTGAGAGGATGTTGCTTGGGATCTAGCTTGATCTTTCTTGCGTAGACTTTTTTCTCTTTGGTGTCGTAAGTTAATAGCTTCGTCTTCATGCGTCTGAGCATTTCTTTTTTGCCTAGTTCTTCGTTGATCAGATGTGCGACTACACATTCAAGGTTGGATGACCATGCGCTATTTCCATGCATGACATCGGATGGGTCTTCTTCTTTTGGTGTAAACCATTCTTCATCCTCCCAGAGTAGGGGCATGATTCTGTTTGCCTCACGCACTAGGAGGGGCATGAACTCAGACCACGTTTCTTTCTTGATGGTTTGAGTTCGGTTGAAGTCAGTTGCGCCTCCTCGTCCATCGTTCTCAGCGATGCACACCCTCGTATTCTCTAGCCATATTGATGCTTGGAAGCAATGAGTCTCATGGCTTGCAAACTCTGAGTGCTTCAGTCCTCGTATGCTGATTGAGGTTTGTGGTGCGAGTAATTTGTTCTTATCGAATTTCATTACAGTTCCTCCCCTGCGTTGTTGTATGCGTAGTGGTGTAGATAACCCATGTTATCCATCCCCTCCCATGCCTTTGAAAATTTGTCTAGCCATCTGCGTTGGTGTTCGTTCTCTGCCTTCATTTCATCGGCAGACATTTGCTCAAGATTGTGGATGTCACACCACACGTTGAAAAGTTTTTGAAGGTTAAGAAAAATCTCCGTGTGATTGTCTTCAAGGTCAGACAATTGCTTATGGTATTCCTTGAGATTCTTTTCTTTCTTCTCATTGATTTTTAAATGCTTCTCTTCAAATCTGGTGCAAGCGATGATTGCTTCTGGAATGTCTTTAAGTATGCATCCATCTTCTGTGAGGATCTCACTTTCGCCATCCACATAAACATCCGATGACGCAGTTATGAATGGTCGGTCTAGCTTTGCGCCTAATAAATTTTCAGGACGGTCACCGTCTATCCAATTCTTCGGGTGCAATGGATTTGATTCGTAGAAATATGTAGACAAAACGTCCTCATCTCCCACATATTCTCCGATCACTAGAGTGCATACATGAATGTTTATATGTTCTCCTAGCTTTGATGGTCTAGAAAACTTTGCACACAATTCGTTGTGAAAGCTTGCGTCTTCAAAGCTTGCGGACTTCAACAAGTCTAGGTCGGTTGATTGCATGCGGACTTTGTGATCCATAAAAAAATCATTTAGTGGCATGATGGTAATTGGTTTGTTCATTTTATTTCTCCAAGTTATGAAAGGTTGTGGCGATCTATGCGACCGCCTTGATTGGGATTAGTTTAGATTTGAATTTGCTTTTGCGTGAACCATGAACCGCGATTGCGATATTCTGTTTTGATCCATCACATAACAGACAATCTTGGCATTGGGTGCCGACGGTTTCAGATAAACAAATCTCCTCATCGTCTAGCAATTGGTCACCGTCAAGCGCGACCCGAAAAGTTTTAGCGCCTAGCTTTTGATATGCTATCGCTTGCTTGGGAGTGTCGGCCGATACTTGACAGATAGAGAGATAGCGCTTATCAAAATTGCGGTGCTTGATTTGGTGTGTGTATCCCGTATGTCCAAGGGCTAGAGATAGGGGCGCTTTCCATACGTTAAAAGGAACACTAGCGGGGTCGCCATAAGCGCCAAGTCTGAGCTTTCTACCTAGGAAATACTGACCATGTTTTGCTTTGTTAAAGATCGGATATTTTCCAGACTTCCAAGCTTTATAGATTCCGTTGGGCGCTTGGCCAAGGTTTACATAGCAAGCGCCATTGTTAAAGTGACGATGCGGACAGCGACCACAAATTATTTCATCTTGTCCAAGCTTGGAAGCTTCTACTGGTGCGTAGTCTTTAACAAGTATCCAAGTTTGGATCATGTTACCCGTTTTCACATTAGCGCTTGATAACGTGGCGATTACTACAACGTCACGCGATGGGTCAAGGACTGAAGGCCCATCGTAAAGGACTAAACCGCTCGGGGCTTTGCGCTTATTCTTAGCCTTGATTAAGCTATTAGATTTAATTATTTTTCTAGTATTCATTTAACACCCTTTTATGTACTGATTGCTTAATAGTATAAGCTTAAACAGATATTAAAACAACTAATAAAACACTAGTTAAAACTGTTTATATATTGGGGATAACATCGCGCCCCCCCTCGCCCCTTCCCCCCCTTGTATATATAAGGAAAGCTTGCGGCCTTGCTTGTTTTTTTTTTGGGCTTGCGCCCTTGCGCGTTGTATATGCTTGCGCCCTTGATCGTTTTATATATGCGCATGCTTGCGAGCTTGCGAGCTTAGGCCTTGCGGCTTTGTTCTTTTTATATGGTGGCGTTGATTGTTTGCTTGGCTGCCCACCAGGCTGCAGCCATAAAAAAAGGAGGCTTACGCCTCCTCCCCTTTTTTATATCTTGCGATTTCCAAGTTGTGATGGTTGATCAGATTCTGGGTCCACATTACTGCTTTCCACATTGGCCAGATCATCTCTTCGTTTTTCCCAGCCTCTTTCTTGACGAGCTCGTATAACTCATCCTGAGTCTTGGGTGTCTCGAAAAAATTGTCATCGATTATCTTTACACCTGAACCACTAGTAACTATTTCTTCTTTCATTTTATTTTCTCCAAAGTTTCTGAGCGTTGTTGCTCATTGCATAAAAGTATAACACCACCAGGTCTTTGAATCAACATTTATATTTTGGGGTCAGGTCTTGAACTGGGGTCAGGTGTTGAGCTTGCGACCTTGCTTGTCTTGCGGCCTTGCTTGCGGCCTTGGTTGCCTTGCGGCCTTGCGAGCTCGTGCCTTGCTCGATGCGCTGGCCTGGTTCAGCTGCTGGCTAGGGATCGGCTATCTGATCTTGTCATTCTTCGTCCTCCGCGCATTTGTTCATAACTTCTACCCATTCCCCATTTTGGGGTAACGGCAGACTATCATCATTGAACGTGTCAAAATCTTCAGCTTCCCAAGATTGGCTTGTAGCGTTCCAAGCTAGTTCATTGTTTATTTTGTTTTGGACAATGTATGCCATTCTTCCTCCTCTTCATCTCCTTTATTTATTGCTTATTAGTATAGCTAAAAAAAGCCCCTCCGAAGAGGGGCAGCCTTGGAGTAAACTAGTCACCCCCAGCGGATCGTTACACGGTTTAAACGTAACGAGCCAACTCGACTCTATGCCTTTTCTAAGCAGACCCTTGTTTCGGGAACCGTTGACTGGCATCCGCTGGTTCGGTGCGCACCTCGTAAATTAGTTTTTAAAATCCAGCTAGCAACTTGTTACACGGTTTACATAACGAGCAAGACTTTGTCTGTTGCCTATCACCTGATTCTACCGTTCTCTCTTTATTGAGTGACCTTCATCAGGAACCGTTAACTGTTCGTTGCTAACTGGGTGTACACCTTTTTAATTAATTGTTTATGCAGAAAAGTATAGCCAAAAAAAAGGGAGGGTGCAAGCCCTCCCATTGAATAATTTATGCAGCGAGTAGATCCTGAGAGCTCAGTAAGGCTATCGGTGTATAGCCCAGGCCTCCGTGGATAGCATAAGGATCATAGCCTTCGATACCATCGTAGTAACTGAGCTCCCAATCCATATACTCATCATTAAGCACCAGGTTGTCGATTAGTTCGACCTTGTACCCAGACCAAGAAAGTATTCTCTCTTGATCATGGATAGACTTGGCAAACTTTAAAGACTCCAAGAGTATGCGGTCCATTCTCTTATTGTCTACTGGATGAAAGTGATCAACCATATTGCCAAAGCTTTCGTCTGCGTAGAACTTAATGCATAAAGGCTTGAGCAGCCTGGGCATCATTTCCACGACAGCAAAATCTAAAAGGCCTCGATATTTATCAATTTTTTTATTTCTTGCGATTATTTTAATAGCGTTCTGATTATCAGAGTCTTTCAAAAAATATTCGCTCATCGGTAAACAAGTTCTCATGAACTCAGGCTGTTTTAAAGCTAACTGCAAATTATATTTCATACATAACCCCCTAGGTTATGGGGGCCGAAGCCCCCGATGTGTTATCGATGCCTGGACCCGAGCTCGTCACTAGTGACAAAGCCCCAAAGCCAGTGCGTATATAGACCAGATAGAAACGTGCCTCCTATCATGATCCACCCTTCGTAGGTTCTAACCTCCGAACCTACCCACATCATCATGGCAGCTATCGAGCCCGCCATGATCAAAGCAAGTATTTTGCTTATCATATCCTTCTCCAAGGTTATGCCTCCCCGAAGGGAGGCGGTGAATTTAGTCAAGACTGTCAATGACCTCAGTAATGAACTCATCAAGATCAAGTCCATTAAGTCGATCTTCAACCATGCTAGTCACATGATCCTCAACAATCTCCTCAATACGCTCAATTACATGCTCACGTAATGCCTCATCGATTGCTTCGGCTAAACGAGTCGAGCCAGATAATGCACTCTCAACTTCGCTATCAAGTTGACCGCTTGACTGTACAGCCTCGCGAGCGATAGATGTTAGATCAATCATAGTTACCTCCAAGGTAAGTTGAGCCCCCCGAAGGGGGCAGGGTTTAAGAATAAAAAGAGATTCGAAAATGTGGTTTAGTAATGCTCTCCTGCCTTAGCGAGATCTTACCTTTAACCGCTTTCCGATAGTTGAAGTTAAAGGAGTTCTTATCAAGCGACAATCCAAGGTATCTAGGATAAACCTTGAAATTCTCATTAAGAACTACCTTCCCATATCCAGCTGATAGATCAACGTCAAAATAAGACTTGATCTCCGCCTTGATGGCCTCTTCAACACATACAACCCTATCGCGAAGATTCGCAGTAGAAGCCGCATGAGCCGCATCTAGCTTTGCCAGACGCTGTGCATCTCGTAGATGTTTCTGTAAATCCATAACTTTTCTCCAAGTTGGTTAGTCTTAACTCCAGTTCTGCCGCTTCACAAGTCTACGGTTTAATGACGTTGTAGACCCTAAGCATTTGGTTCATTGTCAATCGGTCTGTACTAGCACCATCCCCAAGTCCACCGATATAGCGCGATGTTCGCTAGTGCCTTAGCACTTGGTACTAAGGTATCACTGCTTTTTAGTATAGTCAACCCCAATATAAATAAATTTATCTTGTCCAGGTTTTGTCCAAGGTAAGGTTCGGCAGCTATATAGGCGGATGTACACTGTACGTTTATACAGTATCGGGATTCGGGGAGGGCTGCGCTGGGGTCAGGTCTAGAAATCCTAGGTTCCCTAGGGGTCAGGTCTTGAATTTTGCCGCAATCTTTTTTTCTAGACCCGACCCCCCCCAAACGTGACACGCTGCGTAGTTGCCTATAATATATCAATCACCACATACAATTCTGTGAGAAAACGATTGGGTAGCTTGGCGCACATTCCTGAATCTGAGATGAAAGAGATCCTTATGCTCAAGGATCGCCTTACCACCCTAGAATCACAGGATAAGTGCAGGGAATCCTTCATGGAGTACATCCGGTACATATGGGATGGGTTCATTGAGGGCGAACACCATCGCCTCATCGCAGATAAGCTCACAGAGGTCGCTCAAGGCAAATGTAAGCGTTTAATCGTCAACATGCCTCCCCGACACACTAAATCCGAATTCGCCTCTGTGTACTTCCCATCGTGGATCATGGGGCTTAAACCTGACATGAAGATCATGCAGACCACCCACACCGCTGATTTATCCATACGTTTCGGTAGAAAAGTAAGGAACCTTATGGACACGCAGGAATATAAGCGGATGTTTGATAATGTTTCTTTGGCGGCTGACTCAAAATCTGCTGGAAGGTGGGAAACATCACAGGGGGGGGAATATTTCGCAGCAGGTGTCGGTGGAGCCATCACAGGCCGGGGTGCAGATTTATTAATTATTGACGATCCGCACTCTGAACAGGACGCATTATCCCTGACTGCCATGGAAGGAGCCTACGAATGGTACACATCTGGCCCCAGACAGCGTCTACAGCCTGGCGGAGCCATCGTTATTGTCATGACACGTTGGTCTACCATCGACCTGACAGGCAAATTATTGGGCAGACAAACCGAAAATCACGCAGATAACTGGGAAGTTATTGAATTACCTGCCATTTTCGAGGAATCAGGCAACGTATTATGGCCAGAATTCTGGAAAAAAGAGGAATTAGAGTCAGTTAAGGCCTCTATTCCGGTGATGAAGTGGAATGCGCAGTACCAACAGAACCCGACTTCGGAAGAAGGGGCCATTATTAAGCGAGAATGGTGGAATATCTGGACCAAAGACGCACCACCCCACTGTCATTACATCATTCAGTCCTACGATACCGCTTTTTCCAAGAAAGAAAACGCAGATTACAGTGCAATTACGACTTGGGGCGTGTTTAGTCCTGGTGACAGTATGGCAGATGCGATTATCCTGCTGAATGCGGAGCGTGGCAGGTGGGATTTCCCTGAATTAAAGACCGTTGCCTACGAAGCCTACCGTGAATACAACCCTGACATGGTCCTGATAGAGTCTCAGGCCAGCGGTACGCCTCTTACACACGAGCTCCGCATGATGGGTATCCCTGTTGTGAACTATCGCCCCAGTCGAGGGAACGACAAGATGACCAGAGTTCACTCTGCCAGCCCTGTTTTTGAATCAGGACTTGTTTGGGCTCCCGATTATCTGTTCGCAGAAGAAGTTATCGAAGAATGTGCATCTTTTCCTTTTGGAGAACACGATGATTATGTAGACTCTATGACACAAGCTGTACTAAGATTTAGACAAGGTAACTTTATATCTCTTCATTCTGACGAGGTTGAAGAAGAAGTGTACCGAAAAAGGATTTCCTACTATTAATATACCCCATAAGGGTTAAAAGAAAGGACCAAGGCCATGGCTCGTAGTGCAAAAAAAGCAACGAAAACTATAAGACAACAATTAACTGAGTTAAAAAGACAACAAAGAGAGAGAATGAAAGCGGCAGGAGAAACGCCACAATCTCTCAAGAAAAAAAGAGATCAAAGAAGAGCAGAAGCAGCTAGACCTAGAACGTCTAAAGCTTCAAGAACGACTCCTAATGGAGAAACCACTGTTCCAAAAAGACCGGGGAAAGATTTAATTAAAAGCAAGCCTAGACAGCTTCCTGCTAGATTAAAAGATTTAGATACCCCAAAAGAATTAAGGAATAAATTCCCTGTAAAAAAAGGTACATCTGACTCAAAGCTTAGAGAGATAATTAATAGCAAATCTTTTAGAACCGCTCAGAACCAAACCAAAGTAAAACAAATCTTAGGCGCAGCAGGTCTTTTAGCTGGAGCGTCTATCATAGGAGATAAATTAACAGGCGGAGGCGGTACAAAAAAAGCCACCGCAGGTGAAAAGAAAAGCGGAAGCATAACAGTCACCGCAACTAAAACTGGCAAGCCTAGAAGACTTAAAGGTAAGTTCATGCCAAGAGTAAGGCCTTTTGGAGGCAAGATTGCCAAAGTATTGCTTGGTAAAGATGAACAGTTTGGTGGAGAGGCAGGATTAATTGATCCTGATCTTGGTCTAGGCATACGAAGAAAAGGCCAAAAAACAAAAACCAAAGTTGAACTGACATCACCTGATGGAAAGAAAAAGGTAATTCAAAAAAACAAAGGCGGTCCTATTAGAAAGATGTCTAAAGGCGGCACGGCCAAACCACGTAAGATGTCTAAAGGCGGCCCTCTGAGGAAAATGTCTAAAGGTGGAATGACCAAACCTCGCAAGATGTCTAAAGGCGGAAATTTGAAAAAAGTTGGCGCTGATCAAAAAGGTTTGCAGAAACTGCCCACCGCAGTTAGAAACAAAATGGGTTACATGAAAGACGGTGGCATGCCTAAAAAGAAAGGCTATGCCAAAGGTGGACCTGTTAAGCCTCGCAAGATGTCAAAGGGTGGAATGACAAAACCACGTAAGATGTCAAAGGGAGGCATGACTAAGCCACGTAAGATGTCTAAAGGTGGAACGGCTCGTAGAGGATCACCAAGAGGCGTTGGCATAGCCAAGCGCGGATTCGGTAAAGCTTTACGAGGAAGATAAACTTTTGACCCTTTTGAGGGTCGCAACTGGGTGAAATGGATAAAAAAATATGGCGTATTTACAAAGTAATATTCCTTACTTTAAGGCATGGGTAAGGAGAGAGTACACGGTAAATCACGAGCGATACCATGGTGAGTTTCTACACGCCATGGTCATTGCCGTGACTACCATGCCAAACAGATGTTTAAGCTTTCAAGTTATCTTCACAGGGTGTGAAGCTGATGAGGAGGAGGGAGAAGAGAACGTACACGGTGGTGCGATGTGGGCAAGGATGCCCATCACGGCTTTGGTAGCAGATAGCACTTTTGAGGACTGGCCTGAACCTATGCCAGTCTGGGCTGCACAGCCATGGGATTGTTCTTCCAGACACCATGCAGTGTATGTATTGGATCGGGCAACGCCCTGTCCTTGGATTGCAAAGATAGACGGTGAGTTCTATCCTGCAAGATATCTCTTTACAGTTGATTATACGGAGAGTGAAATAGGCGATGATCCTGCACAACATAAGCAAAGTCATGTGATGGAGTTGTTAGATGCAGGAAAGTGGACAGGTAACATAGTGGCATTACCGAATAACAGAGTGAGGGTCACGCACCCTGCTTGGTTTGTTACAGGAGAAGGCGCACCAGATTTTAAACCGTCACAGCATATTCATTATTCCAAGTCGGATCTTGACTACACGCTTGACGTAAACCAAATATTTGACAATCTTTATCGGGAAGATGACAAATGAGTAAATTAAAAAAAGGCACAAAAGCTTTAAAAGATAAACTCGAAAAAGCTAAAGATAAACTTAAAAAAAATAAAAATGTTACTAAAAGTGTAATTAGCCCTGTAACTCATCTTAGAAATAAAAGAGCGGCAGAAATGTTTAGAAAAGCTAATTCTAAAAATAAAACTTTAGAAAAAATTAAAGATGGAATTAGAAAATCTAATGATGCTGGTGCAATTAGTGTAGCAAAAACAGCTGCCGTCCCTGGTGCATTACTCTATGCAACAACTGAAACTCCCATGGTTGGTAGAGGGGGTGAAACTTCTTTAGAGCCAATACAGACTAATCCAATTAAAGCGCTTAAAACTTTTATAAAAATGGAGTTAGAAGGAAAAAAAATTGGAGATGTATCAACAAGAGAAATATTTAAATACGTTGAAGAAAATCCTAGCTATGCCAGACGAATATATAATCGCTTAGTAAAAGGTGGCGAATTTAATGCTGATGAACTAATTAAAAAAATTAATAAAAAACGTAAAGAAACAGGCTTAAAACCCTATGACTTTGATAAAAAAGGCGTTGAAAAGAAACGTGATGGCGGATCGGTTGATAAGAAAAAACCAGCTACAAAAGATGACGTAAAAACTGCTAGAAAAATGTATGACTTTATGGAAGGTCTTACTGATTCAATGGTTAGAAAATTAATTGATGCTGGCGATGTCATGGTAGACATGGGAATAATGAAAGATTCTGGGCCGAAAAAAAATTACAAAGGTGTTGAAAAGAAACGCAATGGCGGCATGGTTAGAAAGAAAAAACCAGTTAAAAAGAAAGTGATGAGAAAAAGTAGCAAAGGCACTAAATGGGAATCCAAGTGGGGATAGAATCATATGGCCATTGAACGTGGTGTTGACGATCTAGATAAAGCTGATCTTGATATTCAGGACAACACAAAGGAAGTTACAGTTGACATAGAGCCTCGCATTGATGAGATATTTGATCAAATTGATGATGACGATAATGAGATATTAGAAGACGGCACGATGCTCGTGGGCATGCCACCTCCCATGATGATAGATCAGGGAGAGGACTTTTTTGAAAACCTTGCACAAGTTATTAGTGATGCTGATCTAGGGCGTATTTACTCTGAGTGTATGTCAGATTACGAGGACGATAAGTCATCTCGTAAGGAGTGGGAGGAGCAGTACAAAGAAGGCCTTGAGTTCCTTGGCATGAAGTTCGAGGAGAGAACTGAACCTTTTGAGGGTGCATCTGGCATCATTCATCCGTTACTCGCAGAGTCAGTCACACAGTTCCAAGCGCAGGCATACAAAGAGATGTTGCCGCCAGGTGGTCCGGTCAAGACGCAGGTAGTGGGCATGATGACACCAAACACCGACCTGCAGGCCGCACGAGTTCAGGAGTTCATGAACTATCAAATTACGCAGGTGATGAGAGAGTATGACCCTGAGACTGACCAGTTGCTCTTTTACTTGCCTTTGTCAGGTAGCGCATTTAGAAAGGTTCACTTTGACCAGACGTTAGATCGTCCGGTATCACGGTTTATTCCGTCTGAAAAGATGATTGTGCCTTATGGCGCATCCAGTTTAGAAAGCGCGACCAGAATTACGCACGTTATTGATATGTCGATCAATGACGTTAAAAAGCTACAACTGTCAGGATTCTACAAAAAATCTGACATATCTTATCAATCCAGTCCTTCTTACAGCACAGATGGTGTGAATGAAGAGATTGATGAGTTGCAGGGCGTTAAACCGTCAGGTGACTCAGGTTCTGATGAATGTGAAATCCTTGAGATGCACATTGATCTTGACATACCAGGTTTTGAAGACGTTGACGCTGAAGGCATTGAGACAGGGATAAAGCTACCTTACATCGTTACCCTTCTCCCAAGGCAGTCCACAATCTTGTCGATTCGCAGAAACTACAACCAGAATGATCCGATGCGCAGGAGAGTGGACTATTTTGTTCACTACAAGTTCTTACCTGGGGTAGGGTTCTACGGATTTGGCTTGACCCATATGATTGGCGGTCTGTCCAGAGGTGCTACCTCAATACTCAGACAGTTGATTGACGCAGGCACACTATCCAACCTACCTGCAGGTTTTAAGGCCAGAGGCATTCGTATTCGGGATGACGATGTGCCTATTCAGCCCGGTGAGTTCAGGGACATGGATGCACCAGGTGGGTCATTGCGTGAAGCATTGATGCCGCTACCTTTCAAGGAGCCAAGCGGTACGTTACTTAATTTGTTAGGCATGCTCGTTGA
>CETN01067867.1_pt1 | contig 13975 bp, 11 predicted proteins | sample 531301 | NCBI WGS metagenome assembly CETN01 (sample SAMEA2622656, study PRJEB7988) | marine metagenome | isolation source: saline water (ENVO:00002010), including
AGTTCTCTACCTCTTTTTGTTAAAATTGCATCTACTGTGATGCTAGTGTTATCTAAATATCCCATTGTTGTTGTATTTTGTTATAAATATATATTTTTTTAAAAAGGTGTTAAAGTCCTCTTGGTGGAACTTTATCCTCTGTTGTTTTATCTACTAATCCTGCTTTTTCAAGATAAAATTCTATATTATTTCTTACTTTAGTATGACAATTTTGTGGAACTACTACAAATCCAAAGTCCCCTAATCCATCAGATAATTCACTTTCTTTATCTATATTTACAATTAAAGTTGGTTCATCTCTTAAAACAGCTAACTGATGGCTTGAAAAAGGATAAAAATATGAAGCTTTATAATCTATAGAAGTTGTTGTTGATCCCAAAGCTGTATCATGTATTTCATAATCATATGTTCTTGATACAAAACCCGATGAAGTAAGTGTTGTTTGAAAATTTCTTATGCCATTTAATTCCGTTACTGGTATAAAACCATTATACCCACTACTAGATAAAATAGTTGTTCCTACTGAAGAAGATTCAATATTTTGTAAAAATGCTTCTGCCTTAGCTGAATTTCTATTAAACCCAGTAGTAAAAGATCCTGTAGAATCATCAAAACCTAATGATGTATGTGGAAAACTAATTTCCATAGTACCTATGGATTCCTGTAAGTTATTTGGAATGGCATATTCTCCTTCCATAAAAGTAACAAAAAATTTATTATTATTTTTTGCTATTTCCCAATAAACTACATCATCATAAAAGCCTTTTAAACTTCCTGATCCTATTAATGCTTTATATTGTTTTTTAAATATTGCCATTTTTTATTTTTATGGGCCTGGTGATTCACCAGGTGCTATATCTGCTGAAACAAATGCATCTTCAAATTCTACTGAACCTACTGAAGCTGTTATTTCAGATAATAATGATCCCATTGTTTCTAATTCTAATTCACCTGTATAGTCATTTAATTCACTTGGTAATGAATCTACAAACTGTATTGAACTAGTAGTAAATAGTGATCTACTAGCTGCTACTGTCATTCCATATCCAAATAATCCTGGTCCTTCTAAACTTCCTGTATGTCCATTAAATAAACTTCCAGTATTATTTCTTATACCAAAACCACCAAATACACCATCTTCAAACCCATCACTATTAGCGGTATATTCGTATACTTTCATTAATGAACCCCTATTAAATTTTACTACATGGTTTGTTTTTAGAGAATTTTGTATAGTTTTATCTATAAGTCTTACATTAATTATAGAACCTTCAAATAGGTCTTTTGTTATAAATCTCTTAAATGCTAATTCATTTCCTACTGTTCCTGTATTAGGGTTTATTATACTTTGTCTTTCTATAATTTGAACTTTATCGGTTTCTACATCTATTAATAAAATTTTATCAATAGCTACATAACTATGGCCCTGAATTTTGGTTCTACTTGGTTCCTCCTCTCCATCTATAATAGTTCTACCAATATATAATGCTGATATTTTATTTTCTATTACGGGATTTTTACCATAAGTTGTATCACCTTCGGTAAATCTATTTATTAATGCTCCTGTTAATTTAGAACCATTATATCTAGGGTTTTTCCACCCATCTAAATCTAAAAGAGCATCATCAAATTCTACACTAAATTCTTCACTTATAGCCATAACTAGTAATCTGTTTCTTTACCATCAATTAATTTTCGATAATACTTATTAGATAATTTTCCTTTAATAACATTCCCTAAAAGAATATTTGAATTTTTTATTCCAGTTACTGGTGTAATAGGAGTTTGAGCTACATTTTGAATTTCATCTAAAATAATATCATTTATACTAATACTTGCTGTATTGGATGCTAAAAAAGAAGAACTTTGTAAATGAATAGATTTTTCTGGATCAATTTGACCTTTAATTGTTTGAAAAGATCCTTGAGTCATAGTAGTTCCGTAGTTTATTACAGGTAATTCTCTTGCAAATTTACTTCTTTCTAAATAATGAGGTTCTATTAATAAGCCCGTTTTTAGATTAGCTTTTGCGGGTACAAATTGTTCCACTAATTTAAATAAGGTATGATCAATATATTGTATTGTTTTTATATAATCCCAATAATTAAATCTTTTTTGTATTCTAGCATTTAAAAGTCTTGTATTTTGAAATAATGCTGGTTCCTTAGCTCCTTTAAAATATTGATTTTTAAGGGTTGTTAAATTCTCATATTTTGAAGAAGTTTGAACTGAAGGTAAAGGAGAACCAATAACATCATCTAATCTAAATGAACCTAATTGATAAACTATATCCTCATTTATTTCTGTAGTAGGAGAAAAGAATACTCCTAAATCTTCATAATCAGGTGGTTGTCTATCTAATGTAGATGTTTCTGATTTTACTTTAACTGATAAAATGTCATTATCAATAACTCCAGTATCGATTCTAACTTTTTCACTTGTAGTAGAAATACCTACTGTATCTGGAGTAGGATGAAAATGTTTTTGTGTAATTTCTTCAAATTCTACAAATTGATTACTTCCCGTTGCTGCTCTATTAACATTAGTACTACCTAAATAATGTATAATACTTGGGTTAGGGGTATGATTTTCTGTAGTTTCGATGTTATTACTTCCTAATGGATATCTATATTTAATAGTAACAAAAGAAGATGAAACAGTGTTACCTGCCATCATAAAGGGTTCTAAGGCGTGTTTTATATGGGTATCATTTGATAATTTTTCTCCTATATATCCTCTAAATTCCTGAACAGATCCGGAAAAACCATTAGTACCTACCATTAGCTTGAGTTTATTTTGCCATGTATTAGAAAATGTACTAGTTATAGGTGTTTTTGATGACCCAGTAGCTATAAAAATATTTTTATTAAAATTGGATTGGTAAGCTCCAAATGTATGTACACTGGCAGTATCACAACACAAATGTATGTTCCAAAAATCTCCATTATATAATGGGAAATAATTTGATTGGCTTATTTCTGTAGCTCCATTTTTTAGAATTAATCTACCAAACTTAGTATTATCACCAGATTCATTTGAATCTATTCCTGAAGATGAAGCTTCTAATTCTAAATTTATTGATTGACCAACTCCCAAACCATTATTAAATTCAAAAATTTTTACATTTTGAGTAGTTATTCTATCAGGTTTAACTCTTAATTCTAATGTCATTGATGATGAAATACCTAAATTTACAGCACTGTTTGTCCATGGAATATTTAAAATTGATCCTGATCCTCCATCTGAACGGCTTTTAAATGCTAAACTTGATTTATCATAACTAAATGTTTTAAATTTATCAGATAATTTTATGTCTTTTAAAGGGCCTCCTACTGGTGTAGAACCCGCATATTCTTTTACATTTAATATTGTAGAAGGAATACCATAACAACTCATTAATGCCTTAATTCCTCTTTCCGTTCCCTTAGTTTTTAATAGATAGGGAGCATTATGATAAAGTCTTTTCCATATTTCTTTAGTTATATCTCCTTTAGCTATTGAACCTTCATTTGATGCTGTAACTAATGTTTGATTAGTAGGAGCTGTATAAAAAGTACTACTTCCTGATTGAGCATGTCCTAATATATATTCTATTAAATTAGAATTTTCAAATTGATCAAAGGTTTCAATACCTAAACTTTTAAGTTGTAAGTAAACTAAATCTTTTGAAATACCTCTATTATTATCAGTATTATTTATATCAGTTATTGCTCTTATATAAGTCCATATAAGATCAAAATGGTGACCCACCATATTAACAAATGTTTGATAAAAACTATTATCAGGATTATCTACTATATGGTTAGGTACTAAGTTAGTTAACCCATATTCATTTTGTCTATCATATAAAGAAGCTGATAAAAGTTGACCTCCAAAATTAGGAAAGCCGGATCTTTCTTCTCCCAACCAAGATATGGCTTGAGATGAAGATATAGAGTATAGTGTATAGGGGTATGTATTATTTAATTTAGGCCATGTATAATCACTACCAGAAGTAAAATATAAAAATTGTTCATACCCATCAAACCCTTTTATTAATTTTTCAATTTTAGAATTTATATCATCTTTAGCTACTAAAACAAAGCTTGAACCCGTTGTTCCTCCTGTTATATCATTTATATTTTGTAAATCACTATTATAATTTTCTATTAACTTTAATTTATATTCAAAGTTTTTTAATCTTTCAGTAGCACTACTAAAATGTACAAAATTTTCAAAATGATAAGGTATTTCTAAACTATCTATACTTGCTGATACAGGTCTTATAAAATCATATTGTATTTGAGGTATTTCTCTATTTTCAAGCTGATTTAATAAATTTTGATAAGATGATGTTAAATTATAATTTAATACATCATTATATGTTTTAAAAGTAGAAGGTACACTATTATTTAAACGTACATCTATTTTAAAGTTAGGACCCTGAAGTTGTTCGGTTCTATCTAATTCCTCGGGAGTACCCATATCTACATTTAAAGATATAGGATCTGTTATTTCTTCTACTATTCTAAATGTATCATTTTTAGATACAGAAGAAGGTAATGGTTCAAATAATTTAAATAATATTTCTAGTGATCTACCTCTTTTATTAATTTTAATATTAATAGCAGTAGATATTCTATTATTACCAAAATTTAAAGCATAATCCTTAAATAATATAGAATTTTCTAAATCTCTAATAAAGTTCCTAATTGAAATTTCTAATCTTTCTTCGGGTATATTTTGACCTATAGTTCTTATTTCTCTTCTACTAGGAGATATTTCTACTATTTTAAAGTTTTTATTGAAATCATTAAATATTTTTTTCTTATGAATATTAAGAACAATTTTATATTTACCTACCGTAAAACCTTTATTACGTAATAAAGCAACGGGATCCATATTAAATTCTGAAAATAAGCCCTCATTAATATTTTCAGGAAGATATTCTGTAAAATCTTCTTCAAAAAATACTATATTATTTCCAATATCTAAAATATATAATTCTACATTATCTTCGGGTTTTCCAAAACGTTTTTGAATGTTTTTAGAAGTAATAGTATTATCAATACTAATTCTTGAATTTTGTAATATGTTTGTAATTTTTGCCATTAATTATCCAATCCAAATATATCTAATTTGTTATAATTTTTTGACTTCCAGTGTCTTTTCTTTATTTTATATGATTTACCATCATCTATATCTATTATAAATCTTCGTCCTTTTTTTCCTCTTGCACCATCATATATTACAACTCTATTTCTTACTTTTTTTACTTTTCTTGAAAATATATATATATCTCTACCATAATATTTATCTTTATAATAAACACATCCTGGATTTTGTAGAGCTTTATTTGCATTATTATTAGATGTTTGTAGAATCAATCTTTTAGGTGTACCATGATTAGAAAAAGATTGAGTAGTATCATCTATACCATCTTCGTTTTCATCTATTATTTCTGGTTCAGCTAAATCTTCTTCTAAATCATCTTGAATATCAGTTACAGTAGATGTTATATTATCTGCTAGTCCCTCAAGATTATCTTGTAAGTCTTGATTTATGTTAAGTGGGGGCCTACTTTCTAATTGTAGAATTTTATCATTTAGTTCTTCTATCTGTGTAATTAATCCTTCTATTTCTATGTCTTTAGGATCAGTAAAACCCCTTAAATAATCCCTAGATCTTAAAACTAAATTTTCATGTGATTCAATACCACCTTTAGTAGGTATATCGTAAAATAATTCTTCATACAAATTAAAAAATGTGGATACATCTCTATTTAAATCAGTTTTTCCTAATTCTGTAAATTCCGAATCCAAATTATTATTTATAGCAAAATTACCATAAACCGACTTATTCATTTGCACATTTACTATATTATCATCTAGACTTGAATCCTTAATTATAGGAGTAGATGTATTTTTTTTATTTAAAATATTATTAGCTAATAAGTCAGCTTTACTTTCTTTTTCTGCAAAAGGTATTTTTGTATAAGATATTTTAGGTGTTTTTTTATCTCCTGATGTAAAAGTAACTGTACTTCCATTACCTGAAGTTGGAGATATAGGTTTTGGTTCCTTAGGGGATATTTTTACTGAATTATTTGGAGGTATATTTGCCATTATCTAACTACTTTGAAATGGTAATTATTATCATATACTATTGTTTCTTCATTATTGATATTTTTGAATAATATTCTATAATATCTTTCGGGTTGTAGGCCTTCCATAAATACTTTAAAATACATACCTTCACTATCTGCACTTAATTTAGTAAATCTAGTATCAAAAGGTATAATTTCTTCTTCTGTATGGGCATCTCTTATACTATAAAAAGAAGATGTTGTAAGATATCCTACATTTAAAAAATTGGATGATGAAGTAAATTGTCTAGTGGGATATTTATCTCTTACATGAATTCTAAAAATAGCTTCATCTTTTTGATTATATTCTTCTTTATTTCTATATAATGAAAGATTTAATTCACCACTTTGTTTAGCACTACTAGTAAATTCAGAAGGATATATTGAATCATCCCATTTAAAAACTAATCTAGGTGGATATATAGTATGAGAATCTGTAGAAAAATATTTTAATTCTCCAAAACTACCTGATGTATCTACCTCTATTACATCTGGTTGTTTAATTAAAAAACCATGATTATCAATACCTGTAGGATATTGAGTGTTACTAAATAAACTTGAACTAAATTTTTGTACTATAGAAGTTACATCAATATTAGTATCTAAATTATCACCAGTTAAAAATTGTTGTGATGATTGAAAACCACTACCAGTATACCAAACACCTCCACCTTCTGTTATAACGGAAGAGCTTATAGATCCTGTAGATCCCGGTCCAAAACTTGATGTAGTCCATTTATCTCTTATTCTTGTTTCTGTACTGCCATTATTTCTATGTATCCAAGTACAACCATTAGAACTAGAGGGTAAATTACTATATCTACCTGTGCCTTCTTCCCATGATTGAGATATGGCAAATACATCTAAATTTAATACTTCTTCTAAATTTTTATGTTCTGATGAAAGTAATTGTAAACATACTTGTGAAATACCATTATTAAAAACTCCAGGTCCTACTTTATTAAGAATTGCTGATTGTATATCTTCATTTTTAAATTTAATTAAAACTCTTGAAGGATAATAATGTGGATCAGAATTTCCTTTTTCTTTTACAATTTCTAAAATTTCATCATGTCCTGTATTTAAATCAGTTCTATTAGGGTGACTATATATAGTTGCGTCTTTTTCGGGAAATATAAAATAATATGCCATATTAGTATGTTGTTACTCGTCCTTTAATATCTGTATTTGGGAATCTTATTTCAAATATGCTTGGATCTAATGAGGGGTATATTACACCATTTCTTGTAGCTTGACCAAAATCATATTTATACTGTGAATAACCTCCTAAGGTTCCACTTCTATTATCTAAAGTTAAATTTTCTACTGTTTGAACACCTATAATACCTCCAATTAAGCTTTCAATTTCTGATATTATAATAGGTTGGTTTATTTGCCATTTATCCACATTAAAATAATCTTGTAATTCAGTTATACAATTTAATAGTATTTCTTCATTATTATAATTTTTAAAAGTTGTTATTTCAAAATTAATACCAAAATTAATTACAAAAGCATCTTTAATATTGATAGCATCAGTTAACATTCTAAATTGTTCTAAATAAGTAGCTAAATTAGTTTTTGTAGCTTTATTTAAAGTAGTTAAATTTTTATTAGCATTATATCCTAAAGTATATAAATTTAAAGCTAGGGGATTAGGTATACGATTAGCTTCAGTTGTTAAAGGAGAAATTTGATCATCCTGGGTTATATATGCTTTTGCTACTCTACCAAAACGAGCTGGCATAGATAAAGTTCTAATAAGATAATCTTCCTTAGTTACCGTTCTTTTTTGTGCAGAAAAGGCAGCCATAGTATTCATTCTTATTTCTTCCATAGTATCACCTGCTCCTCCTCCTTTAGCAGCTTCTGGATTATTACATGTTATAGAATTTTGTATAAATTGTAATAATCCCGTGTCTACACCTAAATTATTAGGTACAGAACTTATTTGTCCTATTTTTGTAATAGTATTACTATTAACATTAGAATCTAAACCGCCACCTACTATATAAGTAACAGTTAATGTAGTATTAGATGGGACTTGACCATATGCTTTAGTGAATAAAAAGTTTGAAGGGTCATATGCTATATCTAATTTTGATCTTCCATCTCTAATACCTAAACCTATATTATCCGGGTTAGGGATAATTTGTTCATCTGCTTTATCACTAGTACCCGCTCCAAATTGGATTTCTAATTCATTATTGGCTTTAAATCTAGTAATAAATCTTCTAGTAGATCTTTTAAGTTTTATTAAATAAGGTGTTTGTCCATTAAACCCATTTAAATCAGGATCACTAGTAGCTGTATTTTCAATTTCTTCAAAAATAGTATCTTGGGCTAAATATGGAACTTCTACATATTCATTATTGTCTGAATCTACTACAGATTCTATTGAAATAATATTTGAATCAAATAAGGTTAGTGTTTTAAATTTTTCAGCAGCTCCTATAGTAAATGTTTGTGTTTTTATTTGTCCCGAAATAACTTGTGTTGATTTTTTTAAAAGATAATATTCTGGGTTATTTGATCCATCATATTGAAATATACTTACTGTTGTAGGGTCAAATGATGAAGAAAAAGAGAAATCTACTAATCTATCAGTATAAAAACTTTTTCCTCCAGGAGTATTAAAAATAGAATTAGCTGCTATTCTTAAAGAATAATCATAATCTGGTTCATATCTACCTAATGAGTCTATTTTAGAAGGTACTAATTGAAATAAATTTAAATCAGTTGAAGATGCCTTAGTTGCTTGTGGTTTATATCCTAGGGCATAAGCTAAATTATATAAATTTTCTTCCTCTTGTGCTAATGTTAAAAATGATTCTCTTAATTGTGTATCTGTATAAAATGATAATACATCACCTACATAAGCTGCCATTTCTAAGAACATCATACCTGGATTACCTTCACTAAAATCATTAAAATTATTAGGAAAATATACTTCTGCAAATTCTATTAATTGATTTTTAAAAGAAGTAAAATCTTTACTTAGATATTTTACATCTTTATCTTGTGTTTTATTGGATACTTTACTATAAGCCATTAGTCAAAATTTAATTGTATACTATCTGTTGTGTTATCTAAATTAAAATTATAATCTATTTTTATAAATAATTTATTTTCATCAGGTATTGAATCTACAACAGTATTTTCTAAACTAATTTCAGGTATATATATACTAATTTGTTGAGTAATATTTTCCTTTAATTGTTCTACATTTATATTAGATTCAAAAAGTAAATTTTTTAATCCTACCCCAAAATTGGGTATATTAATTCTTTCACCTGGTTCTGTAAGTAATACATTTACTAAATTAGATTTTACTTGCTCTTTTACAGTCTGTGTACCACTAAAAATATTAACATCATTTAAGGGAAAAGCTACTCCCACTCTAATATTTTTATCAATATCTAGAGGTGATATTTTTCTTATGGACTGTATAATAGGCATTTATTATTTTCCTTTTTTCTTATCTATAGCTTTCATTAATGATCTATAATCTCTATTTACTACATTAGCAATACCCTTGGGCATTGTTTCCGTAGGTATTATTCCTGATGTACTAAAGGGATCACTTACTGGAGCCATAGCAGATTGAGTATTAGTATCTCCTGCAGCTGTTTCATTTAAAAGATCATTTAATGTATTATTACCTACAAAACTTTGTTTTTTAAATGGTTTTCTACCCATTATTTTTTCCTTTAAAGATGATTGATTTGTTTTAGGTATTTCAACTAATTTTTCTTTATGTTCTGTAATAGTTGGTTTTAACTCATCACGCAAATCTTCCTTAAGTGATTTAATTTCTCTACGTAACGCATAATCGATTTCTTCCCTAACTATTTTTCTAATTAGATTTTCAAAAGTTTTTGCTTTCATAATTTTAATTATTGTTTGTTAATAAATATAAATAAATTTTAAATTTTAAAACGATTATATCCTATTTGTTGAAAATTAGCATTAAATATTTTTTGTATTACTTCTTCATTACCAGCTGCCTGTAGTGCTTGTAAAGTTTCATCATAATAATTATTTAAATCTTCATCAGATTGATTTATATAAGTATATGCATCTTCAGGATCATTTTGAGGGGTTAAATTACAAGTATTTAAATATTTTAAATATAAAGCTTCTAGGGCCTTTTGTATAAAATCTAAAGTACCAATTAAAGTAACTATTATACCCTTAAGAGCTATAATAGAAAGACCTATTCTAATTACTAAATTTCCTAAATCGGCTAGGGTTTCGGGTAAGGAATCTATTAATATAGCCGCAAAGGCACCCACTATATCACTTATACTATTTATAATATTACTTAAAGGTCTTAAGATAGCATCTGGAACTGTAAAAGGTGGAGGTATAGATCCAAGAGCAAAAAGTATTGCTTGTAGTATTAATATAATAGCTCCTATTATAGCTATTATAGATGCTATTTTTTTTAATTTTTCACCTGTACTTCTTATTATATTTTTTATATTTTCTCCCTGGTTAATTAATGAGTCTATTTTTTGTTGTAATGGAATAATAGATTTATTAGCTTTATTTATAACATCCCTTAAACTATTGTAAGCCCTAGTCATTGCTTTTTGAGCGGGAGGACTACAAGCAAAAGAAGAAAATTTAGATATTAATTCCTCTTTTGTAGGTATTTTTTTTAATATTTCCTCCTTTTTTTTATCTACTTCTTTTCTAGCTTTAATTTTAGCTTGTTCACCATACTCTATAACTTTCCCATGAAGCATGTTTTGAGTTGCTTGTAAAAAATTAGTAGGATCTTTTTTTAAACTTTCTACTATAGTAGCTATTTCATCTCCCAATAATTCTGATAAATCGGGTCTAAATTCATTTGCTTCAAATTCTGCCATTATGTTAGTTTTACGGTATTACTTTTAAAATCTTTTAAACTATTTCTTATTAAATCTAATTTTCTTCTTAAATTATTAAATTTGGTTGATGCTGTTACACCATGTGTAGTTCCATCTGGAATTCTTAACTTATATTCTGATCTTAAAAAGATAACAAGATCACTATATAAAAAATCAATTAATTCATTTAAAATTTCTTCTAATTTATCTCCTAAAACACCAGGTTCTGTTGGAGGTGAAAAATTATCTGATATTTTTAAGCCTAAATGTATATTAGGAGAGTTTATTATAAATTTATTACTATCTACATTAGTACCAGTATCAAAATTTATTGTTCCCTTAGTATTAAAAGCTATAGATTTGTCTGCTATTAGTAATATAGAGTCATTTTTAGCATTAAATAATAATCTATCAGAATTGATTATTACTTGTTTTCCTTGATATACATTTGGTTGTTCTGGTATATAACTCATTATTCTGGTTTTATTAAAATATAAGTTGCTCTATAAATATATTCATCACCTAATCTACTAGGTATTGCTTTTACTAATGCACCTAATCTAAATCCTCCCTGACTAGCTTTTTGTTCTGCGTCATTTCTAGCTTTTTTTAAAGCATTTATTTCATTTATACTTTTTCCTTCTCCTTCTATAGTATCTCCTTCTGGTAAAGAAATTTCTTTATCAGTAAATAAATATTCACCTGTTGCTTGGTTATAATATTTAATAGGAGTATTATCCTTACCTACCAATAAGGCTAGTTCTGCATATTTTTGTTCTATTTCTTCTAAAGATTCAGACTTTACTTCTATATTATCACTTTGTGATAGTTCATTATCAGCATTATAATCTTCTAACCATAAAGATTCAAGTTGTGGTTCCACTACTTGACTTGTTCTGCCTTCATAAGTTTTATTTTTTATTAAACTTAAATCAGTATATTTTAAAGTAATTATTATATTATAATTTGTTTCTAAGGATTGTTCTGCAAATGTTTTTATTATTTTTATATTTTCGGGGTTTAGGTAATTATTTAAGTTAAATACTCTATTAGGACCTACATCTTGTCCCATAACTCTAGTCATTTTAACCATATAAAAATTATCCTGATTTCCCTCGGGTATATTTTCAAATTCTAATCTTACATTAATATCACCGTCGGATGTTGTTACACTTCCATCATTTGGTGTTACAGGTTGATCCAAAATTTTAATTATAAAAGATTTTTCATCAGGAGTTAAATTTGCATAACTTTCAGGAATTAATACAGGTTCTGGATTAGTTTTATCCTTTTTTCTCACATCACCTTTAAATAAATTTTGAAACCAATCTCCTCTTTCTCCCCCAACATCTTCTTTTAAATATCCTTCAACACCATTTATATCTATATCTGCTGCATGAGCTATTTGAGACCATATATTATCTAATATTTGTGTTCTAATTCCTAAATCTAATTCTTCTTCTGTTACAAATTCATTAGCTACAGCATCTTTATATAAATTTGTATATCCCTCATAAGAAGGGATATGAATACTATTAGCTACAGGTAAAAAATGAGATCTAAAAAACCCATTAGCTAAATTAGCATTTATAGGTGTTTTTAACTCACCTGTAGAAAAAGCTGAAATACCTGGAGATGGTTTTATTTTATAAAAACTCATTACTTCTATAATCTTTTTAGCTGTTATTTCAGTAGTAGGTGAATTAGTAGTTTTGAATGGATAATATACTTTTCTAAAATCTCCATCTTCTTGTTGTATAAGCTCATCTGTGTTTTTAGTTTCATATAATTTACCATCACCAGATAATAATTCTAATTTATTATAAGGACCAAACACACTATTAATATATTTAGATACTTCACTATTATTTTCTTCTTCTTCACTTTCAGGAAGTTGTTCTATTACAATAATATCCCCTACTTCTTCTGTTAAATCTGATATTTCTTCTTCTCCTTGTACTATTTCTTGTATTTCTTCTTCAGATAAATCTTCTATATTAGATTCTTCTACTTCTATTTCTCTAGTAGTTTCGGGTTCTAGTTCTCCAAAACTTGGCCATGATATAGTAAAATCATCTAATGTAGATATTCCAGCTGTTATAAAATTAGATACTGATTGATTAGAGGTTAAATATATACTAGAATCATCTGTGTTTATATTTTCTACTATATGTTTCCAACTTTCATTATCTACATTTCTAGATTGACCATTTCTAATAATAGTTATAGGACTTCCTATAAGTTCTGGATCCGAAATACTCCAATTATTTATACCTTGATTAGTAGTAGAACCAAATCTAATAGAATTTCCAAATCTACCTTCTATAATTGTATCTCCTTCAAAAGGTAATAAAGGTTTTAATTTATCCTGTTCATTAAAATATTTTCCTAATTCTATATTAGTTCCTCCATCCTTAGGTCTTCTAATAATTCCAGATTCTGTTTCTTCATAATTTGTTTCTTCTTCGGATTTATTAGCTTTTAAATCATTTAAACCAGGTAAAGCATTATGGTGTGGGTGATTCCATATATTAATATTAGGTAAATAATAAGTAGTATTAATACCAGTATTATATATCGATTTATCAGTAGTATTTAATATTAGGACTACTTCATTTATAAGAGGATAATATTTTAAAAATGAAAATAAGGGTCTAGCTACATTGGGATTCTCTATATATTCTTTAGTTATATTTTTATTTATTTCAGAATAAATTATGGTTCCTATAGAATCATATTCTCCATATTCATTAAATTTAGGATGGTTTTCGTCTAAAATAATATCTAATACTCTTACGGGTACTAAATCCCTTTTGGAATTTATTTTAAATCTTTTATTTGTATTAGATGATCTATTTACTATTGCCATTTTGAATAGGTGCTTCTATTTGTTTAGGTTGTTCAACAGTTTTAGCAATTTCTTCAGTTAGTTCTTGAAGTTGAGCCATTTCTTCTTCTGTTAATAACCCACCATCAC
>CETN01000275.1_pt1 | contig 13953 bp, 11 predicted proteins | sample 531301 | NCBI WGS metagenome assembly CETN01 (sample SAMEA2622656, study PRJEB7988) | marine metagenome | isolation source: saline water (ENVO:00002010), including
ATGGTTACAAAGGTAAAATTTATGTATGAAAATTTACCTTCATGGTTAAAAGTAGATGCAGCAGAAAATAATAAATTAAATTTAAGATTAAAAAATGGATCTCAAATTAAGGCAACATCAGCTTCAAGTGATGCAGGTAGATCAGAAGCAGTATCTTTATTATTAATTGATGAGGCTGCCTTTATTGACAATATTGGAGAAATTTGGGCTTCAGCACAACAAACATTAGCTACTGGAGGAGGATGTATAGCATTAAGTACACCTTATGGTACAGGAAATTGGTTTCATCAAACATGGACTAGAGCTGAGGGTGGGGAAAATGAATTTTTACCTATAAAATTACCTTGGTATGTACACCCAGATAGAGATGATGTTTGGAGAAAAAGACAAGATGAATTATTAGGTGATCCTAGAATGGCAGCTCAGGAATGTGATTGTGATTTTAGTACTTCTGGTGATATTGTTTTTTATAATGAATATATGGAATATTATGAAAAATCATTTATTAAAGATCCATTAGAAAGAAGAGGAGCAGATCAAAATTTATGGGTTTGGGAATCACCTGATTATACTAGAGATTATATTGTAGTAGCTGATGTATCTAGAGGAGATGGAAAAGATTATTCTGCATTTCATGTAATAGATGTAGCTAATAATGTACAAGTAGCTGAATATAAAGGACAATTAGGAACTAAAGAATATGGACATTTATTAGTAGGTATAGCCACAGAATATAATGAAGCTTTACTAGTAATTGAAAATGCTAATATTGGATGGGCAACTATTCAAGTTGCTATAGATAGAAATTATCCAAATTTATATTATTCCCAAAGATCAGAAGTAACTAATGTAAATTCGTATTTTGATAAATATCAAGATCATTCTAAAATGGTTCCTGGTTTTACTATGTCATCAAGAACTAGACCTATGGTTATAGGTAAGTTCCAGGAATATATAAGTGATAAAGGTGTTACTATTCAATCTAAAAGATTAATAGAAGAAATGAAAACTTTTATTTGGCGTAATGGAAGACCAGAGGCACAATCAGGTTATAATGACGATTTAGTAATGTCTTTTGGTATTGCTATGTACATTAGAGACACAGCATTAAAATTTAGACAAAGGGGATTAGATATAACAAAACAATCATTAAATAATATGAAAGTAAATAGAACAGCTTACCAAGGAGGATATGGTTTTTCAAAGGGAGCTGATAATCCTTATCATATGAAAACAAAAGATGGAAAAGAAGACATAAGGTGGCTTCTATAACAATATTTATAACAATAAATAATATATAAACATGGCAAATACGAGTGTATTTTCAAGATTAAGAAGATTATTTTCAACGGATGTTATTATTCGTAATGTAGGAGGTGATCAATTAAAAGTAATAGATAGCAGTACTATCCAACAAATGGGTAGTATTGAAACAAATTCATTAGTAGATAGATATAATAGAATCTATACAACAGCTCCTTCATCATTATTAGGTAGACAATTTAGTTTTAACTATCAATGGTTAAGACCTCAACTATACTCAGAATATGACGTAATGGATACAGATGCAATATGTGCTTCTGCTCTAGATATTGTAGCTGATGAATCAACTTTAAAAAATGATATGGGTGAAGTACTTCAAATTAGAAGTGCTAATGAAGATATTCAAAAAATTCTTTATAATTTATTTTATGATGTTTTAAACATTGAATTTAATTGTTGGATGTGGATTAGACAAATGTGTAAATATGGAGATTTTTTCTTAAAAATGGAAATAGCAGAAAAATATGGTGTTTATAATGTAATTCCATATACTGCATTTCATATTGAAAGACAAGAAGGATATAACCAAGATAACCCATCAGAAATACGTTATAAATATAGTCCTGATGGAATAATTAGTGATAGTACTGGAATGTATGGAACTGGTTATGGACAAGGTGGAGCTGAAGATAATGGTATATTTTTTGATAATTATGAAATAGCACACTTTAGATTAATCACAGATGTTAATTATTTACCATATGGAAGAAGTTATTTAGAACCAGGTAGAAAATTATTTAAACAATATTCATTAATGGAGGATGCAATGTTAATTCATAGAATTGCTCGTGCTCCTGAAAAAAGAGTGTTTTATATGAATGTTGGAGCTATCCCACCTAATGAAATAGAGGCATTTATGCAAAAAACAATTTCACAAATGAAACGTACTCCTTATATGGATGAAAAAACAGGTGAGTATAATTTAAAATACAACATGCAAAACATGCTTGAAGATTTTTACATACCTGTTAGGGGTAATGATACATCTACCAGAATTGATACTACAAAAGGATTAGATTATGATGGTATTCAAGACGTAGAATACTTAAGAAATAAATTATTTGCAGCCCTTAAAATTCCTAAAGCATTTTTAGGATATGATGAAAATGTAGAAGGTAAAGCTACATTAGCAGCTGAAGATATTAGATTTGCTCGTACTATTGATAGAATACAAAGAATTATACTATCAGAATTAAATAAAATAGCATTAGTTCATTTATATACTCAAGGCTATACTGATGAAAAATTAACTAATTTTACATTAAGTATGACTACACCTTCTATTATATATGAACAAGAAAAAATAGAATTATTAAAATCAAAGGCAGAATTATCACAACAGTTACTTGACCAAAAATTAGTCCCATCTGATTGGATATATGATAATTTATATCACTTTAGTGAAGGTGAATATGAAGAATATAGAGATTTAGTTAGAGAAGATTCTAAACGTAAATTTAGAAATGCTCAAATAGAGGCTGAAGGTAATGACCCAGTAACAACAGGCAAATCATATGGTACACCTCATGATTTAGCTTCATTATATGGAAAAGGTAGAATGTATACTAATCCAGGCGGGGTACCAGAACCTGAAAAATATGCTGCTGATGATCCAAAATTAGGTCGTCCTAAAAAACAACAAGTAAAAAGAAATACTCAAGACGATAATTTTGGAAAAGATAGATTAGGTGTTAAAAGAATGAAAGACATAGATAAAAATGATGGAAATTCTATTAATCCTAAATCAAAAGGGGCTCCTTTAGCTCTTGAAAATGCTAAAATAACTTTTCTAAAGAATAAGGATATATTTAAATCTTTAGATTCTTTAGGCGGAAAAAAATTAATATTTGAAGAAGATAAAGACGATTCTAAATTACTAGATGACTCTCAACTAAAGGGCTAATATTTATAAATAAATATATTTCGTTGATGAAAATAAAACACTCTAAATTTAAAAATCCTGGTATACTTTTTGAACTACTTGTTAGACAAATTACAGCAGATACATTGCAAGGTGCTGACTCGCCAGCTATAGATATGATCAAAAAATACTTTGTAAAAACTGAGTTAGGTCGTGAATATAAGTTATATGAAACTATATTAAAATCAAAAGTTTTGAATGAAAGCAGAGCCAATTTGTTTATTACAACAGCTTTAGATAATTCTAAAAAACTAAATAGATCAACTTTAAAAAAACAAAAATATAATTTAATTAAAGAAATTAGAAATAATTATAAAGTTGAAGAATTTTTTGGGGCTAAAATAAAAAATTATAAAGAATTAGCTTCATTATATACTTTAATAGAAGGTACACATTCAGATAGTGCTACAAATACTCAACAATTAATTGATAATAAAATAACATTATTAGAGTTTTTAACTAAACAAGAAACATCTGAAAAAAGAAAACAAACAGTATTAGAAGAATTTTCTGAATATGATAAAGATACAAGAATTTTAACTTATAAAGTTTTAATTGAAAAATTTAATTCTAAGTATGACATGTTAAGTACAGAACAAAAACAAGTACTTAAAGAATATATCAATTCTATAGATTCTACCCCTTCATTAAGAAATTTTTATAATTCTAAAATAGTAGAATTAAAATCAACACTAAAAGAATCATTAAAAAATATAAAAAATAAAGCTACTCAAATTAAGGTAAATGAGGTTTCTAAATTATTAACGGAGCTAGGTAAAAAAGATAAAGTAGATAGTACTAATCTTGTAGACCTTCTTCAATATTATGAATTAATTAAAGAAATAAAAATAGCTAATGGCGTACAAGTATAGATTATCTGAAGTGCCTGATTCCCCTCCGGTAAAAAAAGGTGAAAATTTTAAAATAGGAGATGTTAAAATTTCTGGTGGTGTAAAATACACTGTTAGAGATATAAACCCAGAAACAGGTGCTGTAGCTTGGAAAGTTGAATATTTACCTAATTTTGAAGAATTATTTAATGATGTAACTGACTTAGTTAATACATCTAAAGGTGTTTATACTAAGGCTAAAACTGATGATAAATTAAGATTAATATATGATGAAGCTCGTTTATTGAGAAATAAAATTCGTACTCATATAAGGAATGAATACCCTGAAGAGTATAGAAGAATAACAATGAAAATGAATGAAATGTATTCTAAAGAACTTTTAGATAAAATATATAATAATAATAATATGAAAGAAAATCACATGATGTCAATGGATGACCTAGATGTAGGGCATGTAGATGACGAACCAGGAATGTTAAAAAGAGAACTAGCTAGAGCAGGCCAAATGATTCAAATGCTTTATAGGGCAGTAGATAAATATGATGGTCAAGGTGAAGTAGATTTCCCACAATGGTGGCAAGCTAAAATTATTAAAGCTAATGATTATTTAGATAGTGCTTTTGATTATCTAGATGGTGAAGAGCTAGTAGCTAAAATCGATGCTGTAATAGATATGGTAAATGAAGAGGATATGGATAAAAGAAAAAAAGCTGAAAATGCCATTAGAAAAACTTTAAAAGATGAAGGTGGAGCAGCTGGATTAAAACCATTAGTTAAAGCAGTAAAAGATTTTGGGTTTAGTAAAGATGAAACTTTAAAATTACTTAAAAAAATAGTTAAAGTTGAAAAACATAAACATGGTGACTATATATTAACTCCTATAAATGAAAAAGAATTATCTAAAAAAGACGAAAAAGAACTTAAAAAAATATCTAAAGAATTAAAAGGTGCAGTTAAAGCACATGGAGGACAGGCTAAAAGAATAGCTAAAATACTTAAAGAAGGCCATGGTTTAGCAAAAGACGATATAGAATTACTTAAATACATGATTTCACAATTAAAGTCAGGTGGAAATTTAAGTATGGATGTTGGTGCTAGAAAAAGTATGGTTCGTCTTTTAAATAATATAATAAAAACTAATATTATGCCAGGTGATTTAGGGCAAAAAGACATCGATGTTGAAGAAATCTCAACTTCTGGTGCTGCAGGTGCTTATTTAACACCATATGCTTTTAGATTAAATAAAAAAGCACTAGGAACAGATGATGATGCTTATGTTAAACAATTAGGATACAAATTAGCGCCCAACCAGGTAAAATAGTAATTAAGGCGAGGAGCTACATATGTATAATATGAGATATAAGTTAGTTAAAGAAAATACAAAGGAGGAACAATTTCAGAAAGATCGCATTGACGCTTTTACTGAAATAGAAAATCGATTAGACGCTATAAAAAAGCCATTAAGGCAGGCTAAAATCGAAACAATAAAATATTATAGAGAAAATCCAAATAGTTTTTCTGTAGTAGTAGGAACAGATTTAATAAACGACTATTTGAACGATATTGAAACATTATTAAAAAAATAAAAAATGAAATCATTACAAGAACAATATAACTTAATTAAAGAAGGAAAAGGACATAAAGATGTGTTTCTTAAGGAAGCTAAATCTCGTTTTCCTAACATGCTTACTAATTCTGCAAATTTTGAACAAGTAGAAAAAATTCTAGTAAATAGAAGTGTGATACAAGAAAATTATGTTGATTTAAAACCAATAACTAAAATTGAAAATATGGGAGGTCCTAAAAAAGATTTCGAGTTAGCATTTGAAAAATTCTTAGCAGAAGGAGAAAGTCAATTATCTCCAATTATAAATAAGACTGGAAAACCAAACACTAGAGAAGAAGCAGAAAAAATTCCTGCAGAATCAAAAGCTAAATTTAAAATTGGTGAAAATGGAATGGGTCAATACACACCAGATAAAACGGTTGAAAATAGTTTAGATAACCAATATCCATATTCTCCTACAGAAAATAATATTAATAATGTTAGTGGTCAAGAATTGCTTAATGGGGTATATTATGAATGCAAAGCAAACCCAGAATTAGGCCTAAGAGAAGCTCAGGAATTAGTAATTAAAAATTTATCAAAGGATCCTTTACACTATGTAAAAGAAGGCCAATTTGGTGAAGCAGTAGGATATCAAACAGAAAATGGTGGAATGAAAAAAAATGCTGGTGAAAATTATGGTGGTAGTGGATATAGTGAAAAATTAGAAGATAGTAGTAATCATTATGAAGTTGTAAATGAATCTAAAGAATTAAAAATTAAAGATTTAATTAAAGAATCACTAGGAGGTGTAGTTACTAGTGGTAATCCAACTTCTTTAGCTGCTATGTCAGGTGAGGTAATTAAACAAATGATGGCCGAAGATGAAGGAACAAATGTATCATATAAAGACACAGATGTTGCTTTAGAAGCAAGACAAAAAGCTATAGAAGCATCTCAGGAAGCAGCTGGCATGTCAGAAGATGAAATGCCTAGTTTTCCAGATGTAAATGAAGCTAAAAAAGATCATGATGGTGATGGAGATATAGATTCTGATGATTATTTAGCTGCTAGAGATAAGGCAATTAAAAAGGCAATGGCTAAAAAACCTAAAAAAGAATCTATTGATACTAAACTAAATGAAATAGGTAAACAGGGTGATATTGTTAAATTAGAAGCTCAATTAGAATTTTTAAATAACCATATTGATGAAAAAATTGAAAGAGTAAGTTCAATTAATGAAGATGATAATCTTGCAGAATTAGTAGATAAAAAGAAGATGAAAATGATGCAGAAAGAAATTAAAATTCTAGAAAGAAGAAAAATGAAGATGGAAAAAGTTTATGAAAGAATGACAGGTAAAAAATATAAAAAAGTAATGGATGAGGATAGTAATGCTAACTCAAATTACGGTAGCAATAATAATAGTAATTACAATAGTAATGAAAACCCATCACCTGGTTCATCATATTCAGGTCTGCAAAAATATAAAAATATAAATGAAATAGAAATACCTGATAGTGTTATGAAAAAAGTTAACTCAGAAGTAACAAATGCACAATCAGCAGCTAAAGCTATAATGGATTTTTATAAACAAATGTCTGAAAATGAAACTTTAGATTTTGCAAGAAACTCAAAAATGAGAGTAGCATTAGAAAGACTAAGAGAATTAGCAAAAGAAGAAGCACCTGAAACAGCAAATGAATCTTTTGATTCATTAGTAAAAAAAGTAGATAAAGCTAAAGGATATAGTAAAAAAGATGCTCAGAGAGTAGCTGGATTTATAGCTAATAGAAAAAGAGCAGGCGCTGGATCTGGACCTACTAAAAAAATGAAAAAAAGGGAAAAAATGAAAGAAGATAATCCTGTAAATTGGAATGATAAAAATAATCCAACTAAAGGACCATCTGGAGAAAGAGATCCTAGACAAGTAGGTCAATCTGTAAGCCCATATTCTACGACAAGATAAAAATATGAGCAAAAAACTATTAATTGAGACTCACACCCTATCAGTCTCCCCAGTAACGTTAAATGAAAACGTTAGTAGGGATAGTGGAAACATAATGGTAGAAGGTGTTTTAGCTACTGCTGAAGTAAAAAATGGTAATGGTAGATATTATTCAAAAGATCTATGGAATAGAGAAATGGATAAATATAAACAATTAATAGAAGAAAGAAGATCATGTGGTGAATTAGACCACCCAGAATCATCAATAATTAATTTAAAAAATGTATCCCATCTAATAACAGATTTTTGGTGGGATGGAGATAATGTATTAGGTAAAATAGAAATTTTACCAACTCCCTCAGGTAATATAGTAAAAGAATTAATTAAAAGTGGAGTAACTGTAGGAGTATCATCTAGAGGAATGGGATCATTAGAAGATAGAGGTGGTGTAATGGAAGTACAAGACGATTTTGAATTACTATGTTGGGATTTTGTTTCTACACCATCTAACCCAGGCTCTTTTATGCATATGATAAAAGAAGGTAAAGAAAATATTACATATGATTATAATAATGTAAATAATATTATTAGAGAAATCCTATGTTCAAAAGGTAATTGTCCTATATTTTAAATTTTTGCGATTTTAAAATAATCCTCATATACGTATGATCGTAATATGCCATCCTTTATATGGCATCAATAAATAATAATTCTTATTACGATTCCTAATAATCGTATTTCCCAAAAACAATTTTGTGATATGTCAAACAACCGAGATTTGCTTAAAGAAGCAATCGCTGATGCTAAATCTGTAAAAGAAACAGCAATCGCGAATGCTAAGCTCGCTTTAGAAGAAGCATTTACTCCTCATTTGAAATCTATGATGTCTGCAAAATTAGAAGAAATGGACAGAGAAGACGACGTTAAAGAAATGAAAAAATACGAAGAAGACGACGTGAAGAAAGAAGAAATGGATTCTAAGAAAAAAAGAAAAGACATGATGGATGAAGAAATGAAAAATTATGATGAAGACGACATCAAAAAAGAAGAAATGAAAAAAAAGTATTCTGAAGATGATGTAAAGTCTGAAATGTACAAAAAATACGAAGAAGATGATGTAAAATCTGAAATGTATAAAAAGTATGAAGAAGACGACGTTAAATCTATGGATGAAGAAATGATGGATTCTAAAAAGAAAAAAGTCGATGAAATCGACTTAGACGAATTACTTGCAGAATTAGATGAAGAAATGTCAAAAGCTGAGATGGAGAAAGTAGACAGAGATGTTGACGCTGTTAGAGATGATCTAGATCAGATATCTAAACTAGCTAAAGATGCTGGTGAAGATGCTGAAGATATCAAAGACAAACTTGACGAGGATGCTAGAACCGACGCAGAAGAAGAAGGCTACCTTGATGGTATGAAAGACGAAAAAGAAGACATGGACGATAAAATGGATGACATGGAAATCGACCTTGACGACTTATCTGAAGACGACCTAAAAGGATACATCGAAACTGTAATTAAGGATATGGTAGAAGCTGGTGAATTAGAACCAGGTGACGAATTCGTAGAAGATGATGTTGAAATCGAAGACGTAGAAGACGTAGACGTAGACGTAGAAATCGACGAAGCCAAAGAAGATAAAATGAAAAAAGAAGAAATGTCTAACCCAGTAATGAGAAGAGGTGATGATGAGAAAAAAGGTGGTAAATTTAAGCCTGAATCAGCACCAATGCAAAAAACTGAGAAGATGCGTAAAATGGAAGAAGACCTTGAATCAGCTATTAAAGCAGTAAATGAATTAAAAGTTGAATTAACAGAGGTTAACTTACTAAACGCTAAACTACTTTATACAAATAAAATCTTCAAATCGAAAAACTTAACTGAAAGTAAAAAAGTTAAAGTATTAAAAGCATTTGATAAAGCTAAAGATGTTAAACAAGCTAAAACTATTTTTGAAACATTAAATGAAGGAATAATTGATACTTCTCCAATTAATGAATCAAGAATTAAAGGATCAGCTTCACAAATTACTGGAAAAGCACCAGTAACTAATAAACAACCTATAGTAGAATCTGATGCAATGGTAGCTAGATTTAAAAAACTAGCTGGAATCATTTAAAATAAATTATTAATTAAAAAAAGAAAACAATTATGAGTTTAAATTCTCTTTTAGAAAGCGCAAACCCATACCACTCATTACAGAGTGACGCAGCTAAATTAGCTACAAAATGGGAAAAGACAGGTCTATTAGAAGGTTTACAAGATACAAATAGAAATAATATGTCTATGATTCTTGAAAATCAGGCTAAGCAACTTGTTGTTGAGAGTTCACAAACTGGTGGTGGAACTGCCTCTACAGGTAATTTCACAGCTGGTACAGGTGGACAGTGGGCTGGAGTAGCTCTTCCATTGGTAAGAAAAGTATTTGGACAATTAGCGTCTAAAGAATTCGTTTCTGTACAACCAATGAATCTACCTTCTGGTCTAGTATTTTTCTTAGATTTCCAATATGGAACTACTAAGACTCCTTTTGCTGCAACAGCTTCATTATATGGTGATAAAGGAACTGGAGTACCTCCAGTAGACCCATTTGGTAACACTAATTCAGGTGGTCTATATGGCTCAGGAAGATTTGGATATTCTATTAACAACACAGGTTCAGTATTTTTATTGAACGCTACTGATGTTAGTTTACATACCGCTTCTTGGTCAGATCTTGATTTCGATTCTAACTTCTCTGCTTCTGCAGTAGGTGACGCGATAGCAAGAGTAAAAGTTCCTTTTACATTATTACCTAATGCTGATAAAACAGGTATTAAAGGATTTTATGTATCTGCTTCTGCAGAAGAAGCTAACCTACAAGCCTACACAAGATTAGATTCAACAGGAAACTTTGTTGAGTTTATGATTCCAACAGGAAGTATGGTAGCTAATAATGGTAGTGTTACAGTAACTTATCAGTTACAACCAACTGATCAATTCAGAGGTGACTTTGAAGATGGTAACACGGCATTAAACGCTGATAACAACCCAATCGACATTCCAGAAATCAACGTACAGATGAAATCATCTGCAATCGTTGCTAAAACTAGAAAATTAAAAGCAGTTTGGACGCCTGAGTTCGCTCAAGACCTTAATGCTTACCATTCTCTAGATGCTGAGGCTGAATTAACATCAATCTTAAGTGAGTACATTTCATTAGAAATTGACTTAGAAATCTTAAGTATGTTATTAACTTCTGCTGCTGCTGGAAATGAAGTATGGTCTGCTATTAACAACCAAGCAACTACTGCTACAACAGGTGACGGAACATTCACAGACCTAGGATTCTATAATTCACAAGGACAGTGGTTCCAAACTCTTGGTACTAAAATCCAAAAATTAAGTAACATTATACACCAGAAAACCCTTAGAGGTGGTGCTAATTTCTTAGTATGTTCTCCAACTATCGCAACTATCCTAGAAAGTATTCCAGGATTTGCAGCTGATTCAGATGGTGATGCAGCTAAAATGAATTATGCATTTGGTGTACAAAAAGTTGGTCAATTAAATGGAAGATATAAAGTATACAAAAATCCTTACATGACAGTTAATACTATCTTATTAGGATTTAGAGGTTCTCAGTTCCTAGAAACTGGTGCTGTATTTGCTCCATATATTCCGTTAATCATGACTCCGCTAATCTATGATCCATCTACGTTCACACCTAGAAAAGGATTACTAACTAGATACGCGAAGAAAATGGTTAGACCAGAATTCTATGGTACTATCGATATAGTTGGTTTAAATACTTTATAGTAATTTAATTCAATTAAATTGAATATTTAGATTAAGAGCCCCGCATTAGCGGGGCTTTTTTTTTATACTTATAATAATAAAGATATTTCTAATATTTATAATAAAAATAATAATGGCTGATTTTAATCTTTTAATAAGAGAAAGACTCTTTACAGATTCAAACCCCAGAGGTGGTGATCTAAATATTACTATTAAAGATATTTCTTACTCAGATAATAGAGTATTGAGAATACCTTCAGGTTCTGAAAGTACCTTATTTGATCTATCTAATGTAGTAGGAGCAGGACAATTTGTAACTAGCAGTTTACAATATGCTAGAATAACTAATTTAAACACAACACATTCAATCAATTTAATGTTGGAATCTGCTTCAACTGAAGTAGTTAACTTTGATTTAAAACCCCAAGGTTCATTTTTGTTATCATCAGCAAATTTTACTGGTAGCATAATAGTAGAAGATGCGAATTTTAATAAATATGGGCATATAACATCAGTTAAGGCTCATCCTTCTGGAAGTGTGGGAAATATTGAGTATTTTTTAGTGTGTAATTAAAATAAAATAATTTATGAATGTACCAATTTGGGAAGGTAGTTCCTCATTTCAACCAGGACAAACACCTTTTGGATTTTATGATTACCAAGAATCATTTCAAATAGATGCTGATAAAGTAGCTATATTTTGTGCTAATAGAATGGGATATCCTTTAGTTGATATAGAATTACAATCAGGATCCTTTTATACAGCATTTGAAGAAGCAATTACTATATATGGTAATGAATTATATGCTTATAAAATTAGAGATAATATTTTATCATTTGAAGGTTTACCATCTGGTTCTAATCAAAATAATACTATAATAACACCTAATTTTGATGTTATATTTAGATTAGCTCAACAATATGGTTCAGAAGCAGGTGTTGGTGGAAATGTACCATGGTATACAGGTATAATACCTCTAACAGCAAGTGTACAAGATTATGATTTAAATGCTTGGGCAGCAGAACAAGGCATCACAGGATCTTTAGGTATTGAAATAACAAGAGTATTTTATCAAGAATCACCTGCAATAACTAGATATTATGATCCTTATGTAGGTACTGGATTTGGTACTATGAATTTATTTGATTCATTTGGATTTGGTGGTGATAGCCCAGCAATAAACTTTTTAATGATGCCTTTAAATTATGACCTTTCAGTTATTCAACAAATTGAAATGAATGATATGGTTAGAATGTCTAATTATTCATTTGAAATTCATAATAATAAAGTTAGGATATTCCCTATACCAATTACTGGTAGTGGAAATTTAGTATTTGAGTATTTAGAAAGAAACCAAAGAATAGAGAGTGGGTCTATATTAGTCCCTGATGCTGTTACAAATGTATCAAATGTACCTTTTGCTAATCCTAATTATAATGAAATTAACCCTATTGGTAGACAATGGATATTTGAAATGACATTAGCCATAGCTAAAGAAATGTTAGGGTATGTAAGAGGTAAATACAGCACAATACCTATTCCAAATGCGGATGTAACACTAAACCAATCAGATTTAATAGCAGCGGGAACAGCAGAAAAAACAGCATTATTAGAAAGATTAAGAGCATATTTTGATGAGACATCAAGGTTAGGATCTTTAGATAGAAGAGCTAAAGAGGCCGAAGCTGTAATGATTGAAACATCAATGGTACCTTACACAATTTATATAGGATAATATGGCAATGTTCGGTAGAAGTAGAGATGTGAGTTTAGTTAATAAACTAAATCGCGAATTATTGGGTAATATAATTACTCAACAAGCATCTTTTTACAAATATAAACTAGAAGAAACAAAAGTCAATCTATATGGAGAATCATCAGGTGCTAAATTTTATGATGGTCCCTTTATATTCAATTGTTTAATTGATAGAGATCCACAAGAATATGGGGAAACAGAAGAAGGAATATTTTTTAACCAAAGAATTAATTTTTATTTCTTTAGACAAGATTTAAAAGATGCTTTAGTAGAAGCAGAAATAGGAGATATAATTCTGTATCAAGAGGGTTATTATGGAGTTCACAGTACAGTTAACAACCAATACTGGACAGGTAAAAATCCTACTTATCCTAATGAAGTAAACCCATTAAATCCAGGATTAGGACAATACGGGGCTAATATATCAACATTATGTGAATGCTATTATATACCAGCAGATAAAGTAGCTATATCACCATATAAAGAAAGATTTTAATGACAAAAATAAGAAAACCTATACCAGCTAGACAAAAACAATTAAGTGCTGATCAACAGATTGCATTTGATAGATTAAGAGGTAATCCTAATCTACCTTCTGTAACTCCTAATGAGCAACAAACAGGTATTCCATTTAATAGATCTGAACAAATGAGCTATAGAAATGATGATACAAAACCATTTTCTATAGGAATAAAAGACATAGATGAAGCTGTATTTTTTTATTTTGAAAACGTAATTAAACCTTTTGTTTATCAAAACGGAAATAGAAGAGAAGTACCTGTTATATACGCTGCCCCAGAAAGATGGGTATCATTTCAAAAAGA
>CETN01017755.1_pt1 | contig 13868 bp, 25 predicted proteins | sample 531301 | NCBI WGS metagenome assembly CETN01 (sample SAMEA2622656, study PRJEB7988) | marine metagenome | isolation source: saline water (ENVO:00002010), including
GGAACTCTAGCGCCATCCGATATTGTTTCTCGAAGTCCGGCTCAGCCGCAATCTTCCTTGCCACTGTCGCCCAGCTTGGCATGCTCTTGTCCTTGCAGATCACCCGCACGGCCTCACCATTGCTGATCCGCTCCAAGAATTTCGGCCAGACGCTCTCGTCCACCTTCGGATACGCCATCAATCAATATCCTCCTCAAACGCAATGTAATGACGCGGATCGCTGTCGATCTCCAGCAGCGGCTTTCGGCAAGCGCTACACACCACTGTCTGCGTCTCCTCGTAAACCCTGCCGCGTGTCGGCAGCCCACACCAGTCGCAGTCCCAAGGATCGCGGAAGAACCGCACCCAGTCCCTGTCATGCGCCTCGATGCAGATCAGATCACCCATCGGCTATTTCTGCACCGCACGCGCCGTATCCGGCAATATCGACCCAGCTATCCTCATGGTCAGGCGTCTCCATCAATCTGGCGACCTTCACGCAGGTCATGCAGAGCACCACCTGCTCCGGTGTGACGCGCTGACCAAGCACCACCGACCACAGTGACGCTATCCGCTTGTGGTTCTCCAGCACGTCGCCATAGCTCTCGCCACGTTTCTCGACGGCGTTTATCGCCGCCTTTAGCGCTTCTAACTTCTTCACCTTTACCTCCTATCATCAAATCACAAGAGCGGCACCTCCTGCCTCCCTGAGCTTCCTCTAGCGTATTGCTATGGCATTTCGGGCAGCATCCCAAAGCCAGCCACTTCTCGAACGTACCGTCACCGCTATCTAACATATCGCTTCACCACCTGTGTCTTGTTTTCTGCATCAGGCTCGACCCACCTAGCCCTGCACGTTGCCACCGGCTCACTGACGCCATCATGCGCTGACGGATATATCTCTACCTTCAAGCCATCCTTGCCGCGTATGATGTGGATCGTCAGCGTATGGACATCGACCCACGCATGGTTGCCGAGCAACTGGTATTCCCGGTTGGCGTAGATGATGTTCAGATCGTCGTTCAAAAGGGTATCTCATCATCCAGTTCTAGCTCGGCAGGTTTTGGTTTGACTGCCTCGATTGTAGCACCGGGAAACAGCGACTTCACCTTGTTCGTCATTTCACCCGCCTTGCTGGCTTCCCACCGTTCGACGATAGCCGCAATCTCCGACATCGTGTAGACCCTGTCGATCCTGCCCTCGTCTCTGATCTTGGCGATGCTCGCTTCGTCTTTACACACTGCCACGACGGCGCCTGCTGGCGTTGTCTCTTCCCACACCTCGCCACTGACCGGCTCGGCACCAAGCTCGACGGCTCTGCGCTCTAGCGCCTGAATACCTCGCACCGTTGCCGCCACAGCATCTTCGACCTCAACACCGCTACCCTTATCTATCGCCGCATTGAGCACATCCATCTGCGCCCAGAACCTGTCACGCAGTTCCGGCTCGACCAGAAGCGGCAACCTATCCACACCCCACTTGATCTCCCTCGCCCTCACCTCGGCATCATATGTCGCCAGAGCGGCGCGGCACTTGTCCGCGTCTCGCTCCGAAGGATAGAACTTCCAGTCCCTTCCCTGCTTGCTTTTCGCTATTCTCTTTCTCTTAGCCATGTCCTTCTCCCTTCACTGATCCGACATACATCCGATGATCCGACCCCTATAGGGGTCGTCGGATCGGACGGATGTGTATGCATATCCGATCGGATGATCCGATGATCCGATCAAACATCACTTAACTCTTTGTTTTTCCAACATACACCTTCAACGGATATGATCCATTCATTGTCAATTAGAGCGTCCCGAGCCGATCCTCTCGTTTGCGGCTTTGTATCGGGCATATCGGATGTCATTTTCGTGGCCCAATCCTTGTGTGATATCTTCACCGTGCCGCGATCCACACACATGTTCTCGAAGATTTGCAGCGCCCGTTTCTGTGCGCCGGTCGGGCGCCACGTTCTCTTTTTCTTGGGCGTTTCGTCGGTGCGTTGCAGTACGACAGATGTCTCGCTGATCGACGCTGGCACGGTCACCATCGACAGATTGATGTCATCGAGCGGCTCTGCGTCTTTCTGCTTTTCGGTGCGGAGCGTGACGATATCATCGGACTTGCCGACCATCAGTGAGGTATCAACCGCCCCCAGAAGCGCCGTAGAGCCGCGTGCGCCGCGATTGGCGTCCTTACCGGCGTGATGCACCGCCAGCAGCGCGCCGCCCGTCAGCGCCTTGATTTCGTCACATGCGGCGACGAACAGGCCCATGTCTGTACTGCTGTTCTCTTCTGCGCCAGCGATGGCGCGTGCTACTGTGTCCACAATGACGAGCACGAACTGCTGCCCGATATCTTCGACCGTTGCGACGAGGCGTGCGATATCCTCGGGTTCACGAAAGTTCACAGCCGTCGGCAGCAGATACATATCCGGCTCGTCTGCCTTGCCGTGATGCCGCTCCCACGCCTTCCAGCGCTTACCGAAGCCGCCGATGCCCTCACCGGCGATGTAGAGCACTGCGCCTTGCCTGACGCTCTGTCCCTGCCACGGCTGGCCGTGCGCGACGGATAGCGCTATGTCGATGGCGAGGAACGACTTGCCGGTTCCGGGTGCGCCATACATCATCGCAAAGCCTGTATTTGTGAGCAGCCCGTCCACAAGGAATTCGACCGGCGGCATCGCGAACACCTCGCCGCGGCGCATCGTTCTGTAGCGCTCGATGGCCTGCCCTTCGGCTGCACCTTCGACTTGCGGCGCCCTGTTCAGCGGGTCGGTGCGCCGCACTGCTGCGACGAGATCATCGAGCGTGTGGGTTCTCAGGAAGTCCACCACGTCGCCCTTGTCTGGCAGGCCCGGCAGATCGACGCGCTTGATCTGGTTTGCCTTGCCCCACAACGACGCAACCACGGCGTCGGCGTGGCGCAGACCCACCTGATCATTGTCGGGCATGACGATCACGTTGCGCCCTTCGAGGTGCTGCGCGTGTTCCTCGCCCCACTTGCCTGCGCCGCCGTGGTTAGTGGTGGCGACCAGCCCGGCCTCGATCAGCACGTCGGCGCACTGCTCGCCCTCGACCACGAAGACGGGTGCGCTCGGGTTTTCAATGATGCCGGGCAGGTTGTACGGCAGCGGCGTGATGCCTTTGATGTTGTGCAGGTATCCGCCCTTGCCGTCGGGCTGGCGCAGGCGGAATGACTTCGGATACATCCGCAGGGCTTGATATGCTTCGGCGCCGTCTGCGTCGTAATAAGAGTGGATGCGCTGTATGTATTGCTTCGGCTCCAGAGCGGACTGCGCCTGCTTCTGTATGCCGAACTCTCGTTCGAGAACGTCGGCGACCGAGCCTGATATGCCGAGGTTGCCGTGGCGCTTTACGAGGTCGATCACCCCGCCGCCCTGCTCTTCCTCGAAGTCGTACCAAGCGCCCTTTGCCAGATCGAGTTCGCGTGATCCCTTGTTGCCCCAGCGCAGCGTCCGCCCCTTGACGGACAGCTTCGCGTTCGGCTCGCCCCAGTAGTGCCGGGCGATCCTCTCCGCGTGTGCCGCTATGTTATTCATTGAGCCGTCTCCCTGTGTGCTTCCCTTGATATTGATGCCCTCGGCGGCGCAGGGAAACAAACACCGCCGAGGGCCACCGCGCTAGAACAGGTTTGCACCTGTCGGTTCAGCAGGGGCGGCAGGAGGTTTTGCTACCGCCGCTACTGGCGCGGGTTCTGATGGAGCGGTTGCGCCACCGTCCATCAATGCAGGCCGGTCGATCCAGTCAGTGATCTTCCACTCCGGCACCTTGAAGCGAAGCTCGCCTTGCGGCGAGGTGATCTTGATCGTCTCCGTACCGGAGATGGTCACGACCGGAACCTTGCCTTGATGCGACGCAGCTTCCGCTTCGTACTGATTGAAAAGGCCGTCCAGCGCACGCAGAACCGTCTTAGCCGAGTGGCTAAATTCGCGAAGGCCCAAGTCCTTCGTTGCCACGCGGACGCGGAACGCCTGCTTGTGGTCTTGGCTGGGTTGATCCGGGAAAGGCTCCGTGATCTTTGCCATACGGAAGTCAGGGGCGCCGGATGCAAACGAGAGCCACCCGACTTCAATTTCACCCAAATCCATTGCCATCTGGATCGGGAGGGAGAGTTCTTGCTCATCCTTTTGCCAAGTCCCGTCTGATGCCTGATACCGATCCTGCTTCAGCAGGTCACCGGCCTTTGCGTCCCACTTGATGATGGGCAGGATATCGCCGGAAGAACCGGCTTCGAGATTAAAACCTAGAGGCATAACTATAACTCCTTTACGTTAACGCCTTCGACACTACTGACCGACACCGCGTCGGCCAGCAATTCTCTCACTATCATCATCGCGGTGAGCGTGTCCATCTCGACGGCATAGCCCCAGTCAAGCTCGGCGCCCTCGCGCATAGTGCTGCAACCATGCGGCAGACCTGCGCGCATCACCGCCTCGGCTGGCATGCGCCACTTCCACTGTTGATGATTGTATTTGTAGACCAGCATCGGGAGCAGCCCGGCAGACTTAGCCGCGGCACACACCTGATCCCACCACGCAGGCTGAGGCGCGCAGCCGGTCTTGTATCTCTTTATTTCGATCACGAAAGGGAACGGCTCCTCGCAAATAAGGTCGCCATGCTCGCCAGCGCGATACTGTTCGAGGTCGCGCTTGAACGTCATGCCAAGCTCGTCGAACAGCAGCTTCGCAATCTCGCGCTCGGCGGCTGCGCCCTTCTTCCTACTGTCCGCCACGCTCTTGCCGCCTCTTCATTATGGCCTGAACCAGAAGCTCATCCGCTAGGGTCGAGAGCGTTCGATGCGGCGAAAGCTCAAGCTCTTCTTTAAGCATCTGCCGGGTCGAAGCCCTTAGTCTCAGAAGTTGTTGTTGTATGTCAGACACTTGGGCCTCCAAAAAAAAATTTAGCAAAATGCTATTCAGACCTTGATATCACAGTAATATTGATTATCCTAGTAGGACATGACTAGAACACATCGAAGGGAGACATCGATGACCGCCAAGACTTACGCCCACTACGTTCAAGCAGCCTTCGACCTTTGCATTGAGGGCAGCTTCCCGACCAAGGCGGCCGCCAAGGATGCGCGTCAGTATCTCAACCGCGCTTACGGCGTCCTGCGCGCCGACCTCAACTATGCCGCGCTTGAGGCCAATGGCCTGAGCTTCTGGGACGTGCCGCTTGACCTTCATCAAATCCGCTCGAAGCACACCCCGATCCTGACGGTCGCCATTGGCTTCGAGGACGCCGACCGCGTCCGGTTCCTTGCCGATCAGCTTGACAAGGTCAAGGCGATGCCGGTGATCAAGCCGACCTCGAAGCCGAAGGTTGCGGCTCAGCCGACCGGCAACCAAGCCACCCATCGTGGCACCTGCCAGATTTGCGGCGCGGCGCACAAGGTCAGCAAGCGCACTGGCCGCATCGCCAAGCACGGCTACCGTCACGCGCGTAATGGCCACTCGTTCGGCTGGTTTGAGGGCGAGTGCGACGGCAGTGGCCGCCTTCCGTTCGAGGTCGATTGCGTTCTGCTTGGGCGCCATATAGATCAGCTTGAGCAGCAGCTTGATCAGCTTCGTCAAAGCGACGATCCGGTCTACAAACACTGGAGCGGCAAGAGGTTCCGCCGCGCTGGCCTGATCATGCAGACCGAGCGCGCCATCGAAGAGCAGAAGAAGCGCCTCGAAGGCTGGCAGCAGACCGACCTGATGCCGATCATCTAATCAACCGGCGGGGCTTCGGCCCCGCCCCCACCACCATCGAAGGGAGACAGACTAATGGGAATGATTGTTTCAGTTTATCGCGCCGATACCGGCCGCCACGATTGCACCAACAACGGAATGACCAACTCTCGTGACGGCGTCGATCAGCTTTGTCTGATTAACGTGGACGGTCCTTTCACGCCAGACGAACGTCGGCCTGCTGCTCGGCTGGAAGCCGGTCCGCTTGGTTCTGTCCGCATCGTCCCGGCGTGTGGCAAATGGCTTCGGTGGGCGACCGGCAACCGCATGTTTGGCGGCAACTTCGCCTACACCAGCGACAGCCGGTTCAGCCGCGCCGTCAAAGAGATCACCGGCGCGGACTGCGCTGGCCCGGTCGCCATCCACGACCGCTACGAAAGTGCTGCGTGATGCTGAACTTTGATCGCCTTGCGCGCCATTCACAGAACACGGCCTTCACCGAGGCCGTGCTTGCTGCCACCCAGCCGCACCCATACAACCGGCACCTTGTCTATGTGCCGGAGCATAACTGTTGCCTCGAACTGACTGACGGCTTCAGAGATGGGCAGATGACACTGGGCTTCATTCAATCGCTGGAACGCAAAGAGGGCAATGGTGGGCGCTGCCTGCGCTGGCTGCTTGACCTTTGCCATGAGCACGGCATCCTGCTGCACATTCATTGTGAGACGCAAAGCTGCTACCCGTATGCGAATGGCATGGCCCAGCGCGAACTGAAGTCTTGGTATCGCCGGAAGGGCTTCATCTTCCCGGCTAATGGCCGGGACGGATACTACGACCCAGCATCGGAGGAGTGAGCCATGAGACAATATCTAGACGACATCATCGGCGGGATTATCCTGCTGTTTTTCACCCTTGGCTGGATTGACTGGCTTTGGATTTTTGGGATTGAGAGTTCTCGGTCCTACACATGGTGGGCGCTCATTGTCCACTTCGGTAAATAGAAAGGGGGATTAAGATGCTGAGACTTGATATCGTGCCGGGCCTGCGACCCGATGATGATTGGCTGAACTGGCACTATGAGATGCGCCACAAGCATCACGACATGCCTCGCACGAAAGAACATTATGAGGCAAACCCTCCATCCGCAGGCGACACCGTTGTCGTGTTGCACACTTGGGCAGGGAAGATGATGAAGCCGCATGTCACCACCATAGAGACCATCACAGCACGAAAGCGCCTTGTCGTGAACCACGATCACGAAGGGTACGCTGGGAAGTCTTTCTGGAGGACAGGGCAAAACTGCTACGCCCCAACCGGGCAGTGCTGGCTTGTGCCGGGGGAGATTTACACTGATATCCCCCTATCGCCGTCTGTCGCGCAGCAGCGTGAGCGCGAGAGCCTTAGACAGATGATGCGTGAAGAACAGCCCACCATGATGGAGATGGCTAAGTTTTTCGGCAGCGCCGCTCGCCTTGCAAAGGAGCTTCGCCTCGTCACCGAGCAGACCGGCCTCAATGGAGACGAAGCCGTCAGGCTTCTTGGCAGGGAGGTCAAATTTGAGAAAACCCGGCCACGCGATTGGTCGGGCCGGAAGATCACGCGGGACATGATCCGCAGTCACGAACGCACCAAATATGAGGAGCAGAAAAATGGTAGGTAAACTCACACCCGACGATATCGTCACCGCATCCCGCGTCCCGGTCATGATGGGCCTGTCGCCCTACATGACCCCGAACGAGTTGCTGAAGGAGGCTATTGAGGCTGCGGCTGGTAAGCCGCCCGAGCGGCTCACACAGAACGAGGCCATGCGCTTCGGCGATCTGCTGGAGCCGGTGATCCTCGCCGAGGCGGCCTATCGCCTCGACCTTCAGGATGTGGTCACCGACATCACCGAGGCGGTCCACCACCCGGACCTGCCGCTTGCATGTTCGCTTGATGGCAGGGGGCGTGGCGGCATCGTGTTCGAGCACAACCCGGCGATGGGCATCTATGTCCCACAAGGCGGCGTGGTGGACACTGGCGGCCCCGGCTGCCTAGAGGCCAAGAACACAAGCGCATCCCCTGAGGAGGCTCCTGCGCCCTATAGAGGGCCGCTCCAGCTTCAGGCGCAGATGATGTGTACTGGCTACGCTTGGGGCGCTGTGTGCGTCCTGTACCGCGGCTCCGAGCTTCGCATCTTTCTGTACCGTCAGGATCAGGACATGCAGGATCAGATCGAGGATGCGGTCCACGAGTTCGAGCGGCGCAAGCGCGATGTCGATTGGTATCCCGCAGCATCGAGCGCTGATGCGAACGTGGCATGGAGCCGTGTCGATGACGGCGCCCCGGCGGTTGACCTGAACGAGGTAGCTGACGCGGACCACTGGGCGAGCGTTCTGCTTGCTGCGCGTGAGGCTCGCCGTGCAGCCGAGGCTGAGATCGACGAGTGCGAGACGATGCTAAAGGAGATGCTCGGCAACCATGAGGAGGGACAGATCGAGGTCGATGGGTCCGTTTACTACATCAAGTGGCCGATGCGTAACTACAAGGCGCAGCCAGCCAAGACCACTGAGGCTAAGCCTGCCCGGCAGGTGCGCGCCAAAACCCTGACTGTGAAGGAGGTGTAGGGTGTTGGCTTGGACTGCTGTCGAAACCACAAAATCTCGCACCGACACCAAAAAAACCAACCGACAAAACGGCTCGCAGATTAGGTTAACGTTACAAAACTAGGTACAGTCCAAGCCAGCAGGGACCGTAATCTCGATTAGGCATATTTGTCAATAGAAAGGACTTAAAGATCATGGTGACACTGACCGAAAAGCAAGCCTCCGTTCTTGCTTACATATCCAGACACGTTCGCCGCTATGGGTATGCGCCCAGCGTGCGAGAGGTCGCAGATGCAACGGGCCGATCCCCAACAGCGGCCCACCATCTGATGACGCAGCTTGAAAAGCGCGGCGCCATCAAGCGAAGCAGGTACGAAACCCGCGCGATTGAGATGATGTAAAAAAACGATCAGGGGGTATTGATATTAGATCAATATCCCCTTATCTTCTTGGAGTAGGACATTTCTAGAACAGGGAGATCGAGATGACTGTAATTATGGATCACGACGCTTGGGCAAGGGGCCGTGACGCCGCCATCAAGGCGAACGCCAGCAAGGGTCGCAACGACCGCTGGATCGCTGCGGACGAGAGCCGCCGCAAGGTCGAGGGCTTTCTTTTTCCTTGGCACAACACCGACGGTTTCCTCGGCGCAATGTGCGCGCAGCTTGACGAGTGGGGCCACCTCACCGAGAAGCAGGAAGCTGCTGTTCGAAAAATTATGGCAGATCGCAACGAGCGCGCCGAGAAGCGCGCTGCCGAGCGCGAGGCAGAGCGCGCTGCCGCTGCCGACTGCCCCGAGGGCCGCATCGACCTGACCGGCGTCGTCATCTCAACCGACCTGCGCGAGAACGCTTTCGGTACGACTTGGAAGATGCTGTTCAAGTCGGACGATGGCTTCAAGCTCTGGGGTACGGTTCCGAGCGCGTTGTTCGGCTGGGACGACGAGGAGGGTCGCAACCAGTTCCACGCTGACGACATGCCGGGCAAGCGCGTTACATTCACCGCCACCGTCACGCAAAGCGCTGACGACGAGAAGTTCGGGTTCTTCAAGCGCCCGACAAAAGCAGAGTGGGTGGCCTAGCGCCACCCCCCACCATCATCGAAGGGAGACATACGATGAAAATCACCAAGAATAATGACCGGCTCAAGGTCGCCAACTACCTCAAGGATCAGGCCAACCAGCTTGAGAATATCTCGGCAGTTCTTATGGACCTTGCGGTCGATAACCGCGAGAATGCGCTGGAGTTTTATGAGGCAGCGCATCTGGCGCAGCGCTCAGCCGACGCGGCTAACAAGCAGGTTGATCGCCTGTACCGCAAGTGGATGGATATCGAGCATAGCTATGACTAGCGCCACCTGCCCATCATGCGGCGGAGAAGGGCGCCGCGAGTACGAGGTCGCAGTCGCCGCACCAATGGCATGGAGCGGCGGCTGGCTCGAAGCGAAAGAGATGGAGTGCCATCTCTGTAATGGATTAGGCGAAGTTGACGAGGAAGTCGCCGAGAGTTACGATCCTTGACGTGATATTCCTCCCCAACTGACCCCGCCTCGGCGGGGTTTTTTTTATTTCTTCTTCACGCTCTCGGCTAGGCCGCCGCCGAAGTAAAAGCCGACGATGCCGAGCATGATCTCACCGAGCCACATCTCCGACGCAAAGTCTTTAGCTGCCTCGACGTTGTTCATATCGATCACACCATATAGTGCGCCGATCACGCCATTTGCCATGATGAACAAAAACATTCCGGCAAACATCAGCGCCAGATATCTCTGCGCCAGCTTGAACGGCGCATATGCGTTCATCAAGTCGATCTTCGCCTTGCTCTTCGCCGCTATCTCTTCCTCAGAGGTCACGACCATATCATCGATCAGGTCCATCCCTTTCGAGATCACCTTCTCTGAACCAAGTATTTTGCCAAGTATTGCAAGCATTATTCCATCACCTCTATGTCTAGGTCGGTCGGAAAGCATAGCATTTCCTTGTTTACAGGCATGCGATCCGACCAGTTGATGTAAGTCCCGGCGACATGACACTGGGCCATCGTCTCATGGTCGCTCAGGATGTGGACGGTCATCTCACCGTTTACCTCGGCGATGACCATCAGCAAGAGCCACTTCACTTGCTTTCATGTCCCATCCAAACGGCGAACGCCCCCGTGGCGGCCCCGACGATGGTTGAGACAAACGCGGTCTGCTGTGTCGTTGCGTCCGAGCCGAGGCTCATAAACCAGTCACAGACATTCCACGCCATCAGCGTAAACAGTAACATCATTCCACGCGGGAGCAGCTTCCACTGGAGGATGCGCTCGAAAGTCAGATCAGCCATCCATCCATTCCCCGCTGATCATCATTGCAGCCATGTCCTCGGCGCGCTTGCCAACCTGCGCCGCCCACCTGCTGTCGAGCATCTGCGACGCGGCCTCAGCCATGTCACCCGCCTCAATCGCCGCCTGAGCCTTCTTGAAGCCGTCCCAACGTGGCTTTCCTAGGTTGAACAGCATTGAGATCACAACCGCCTGACGCGGCTCTGAGAGGCCAGCAAACCACGGGTAGGTTTCTGCCTCTGCCCGGCAACGCTTCAGATCATTCGCCAGCAGGTAGTCGATCTCGTCATCAGACAGTCCGCCACCTAGCTCCTCATCGATCAGGCGCCCCACGCCGATGGTGAGATATCCCCTGCTGTCTTTATATGCGTGCGGGACCACGCCTTCGTGGTGTTTGATCATCTCGATCAGCTTGTCCATTCTCGTCTCCATCTCATTATATTCTGCCCTGATGATGCAGTATTAAAGCGACAATGCCAGCCAGAACAAGCAATATCGCAAGCAAGATTGTTCCGATGATTGTGCCGTCAATAATTTTTCTTCGCTTGATAACTGCTGCCGCCTCTGCCTCTCGGCGCGCAACTCTCGCTTTTGCTTGGAACCTTTGCCAGTCATTCCACAGGCCGGGGCGACCCAGATAGATCATGATCTGCTTCAATTCTTCTTCTTTTTGACGGATTTGCTCAAGGGCCATGAACTCCTCAAGGTCGGAGCCGCCGCCCTTCTTGGCAGCTTTGGACTGTAGTTTTTCTTTGGCGCCGACGAACTCTGCAATGGCATTGCCAGCAGCAGCTATCTCTTTGCCGTTCGATACTGCTTGCTTGATGACTGCAAAGGCTGCATTGGCTGCGGCAAGTTCGGCAAGCATCAGTATACCTTTACATCTTTATCTACCAGCGTTGGCAAACAATAAGAGGTGATTTTCTGTCCTTGTTTGTGCAGTCGTTTAGCGAAGTACACGCAGTCATCAACGCTGCGGAAATACATATCATTGCTAACAAGGCGCTTGTCTTCACCTAGACCCACATAAACGTATAATAAAAATACATGGATCATCCATTAACTATGATCCCTATCAGCAACAGTATTGTCGTGCCAGCACTGCCAACCATAATGGCCTCAAGTCGCTTCACACGACTAAGTAGCTCGACGAAACGCTCTTGGCTTACGGCTGTCAGAGTGTCCAGTTCAGCCTTGACCGATGATGCGGTAGGCTTAGACACTCTGCGCGTCCACCATCTTTTGGTACGCTGTCTTTACACTATCGCTCCACACAGCGTTGCAGATGCCTTGCACCTCTGCGCTTTCGCCAGAAACGTCTGTGTCGGCCCATGTGTCGCCTGACTTGGTGCGGCATTGCAGCGCATGACGGTGAAAACTACGGCTGATTTCTACCCCATCTTTCTTGATGACGGTTGCAGTACGTACTTGCACGGTTTTGTAGTCACCGACTACCTCAATCTTGTCTTCTACTGTTTCTTCTGTAAGGCTCATTTCTTACTCCTCTGTTTACCGTCGCACGACTGCGACCTGTCCGACCCCTACCTCTGGTGGGGTTAAGAATCTGTTCTATACACAACGGTAAGTCTACAGTCTGCATTTAGATTAGCGGCCACATTTGAGTTTGTTCCGGCGATAACGCCACCATCAGATTGCTTGTAAAATCCCATATTGGTGTCGCTCTGAAAGGCAAGCCACTGCGTATTGGCATCTGATGTCCAAAATCCAGCGTTATAAGTAAAGAAAGCCCCATACGCATGGTCAGTTGCACTGGTAAATGCAAATGGCAACCCGCCTATACGAATATGGTTACTATCTTCAGTGCCAGAATTAGCTCGAAGGAAGATAGAACAAATGACCATCGCACTGACTTTAACGTAAGTGCCTGCTTGAGTTGCATATCCCCCTGATGTAAGTCCTGACGAAAAGACCGGTGTAAACGTACCCAGCTCGTAGTCCGACAGCGCATTGGCACTGCCGGTTCCGCCGATGAACAGGTTGCCGCCAAGATAGAGATTAGCCCAGCGATTGTTTGATGCGCCTAAGTCATTGCTGTTGTCAGCGTCTGCTAAATCTTCTCTAGGAGTTACCGCACCGTTGGCAAACCGCAATCCAGAGTGTCCGCTTTCGCCATCAATGTAAAAGCCGCTAGACTGTGACCCCAGAGCACCAAACCGTGTACCGTCTTTCTGCACCTCAACTATGTCGCCATGACTAGACGCACGGTCTACAGTCAGCACAGTTGCGCCATCAGCATCGACTTCAAGCGCAGTAGACGGAGCCGAGTTACCCACGCCCACACGATTGTTCGTCTGATCGACAAACATAGGTGTACCAGAGCCAAAAGCCTCTTTCTGATGCGTCATCAACTCGCGGATCGAGTTGTTCACCGCGCTGGGGAGCATGCCCTCGTCGATGTTGATCCCGCCGACATCCGTGTTCGAGGCGTTGGTCGCGGAGTAATCTGTGAGTTTGTCTTTAGCCACTTATGCCTCCAATGCGGTCACGCGCGCCTTGAGCGCAGTCATTTCGGTTTCGAGGGTTTCGATTTTGGCAATCGCCTCTTTCAGTGCGCCGGTCAGCAGCGGTACTAGCCGACTTGCGTCCAGCCCCTGATACATCGGATTGTCATCATCATCCACGCCATTTTCGGTTCCGACGACTGCTTCCGGCACGACAGCCTGTGCCTCGTGCGCGAGGAAGCCATCGACAGTTGTGTCATCAGGGTCAGAAATAAAGTTAAACCGCTTCGGTGCCAGTGCCTTCACACGTTCGATTGCGCCGGTCATGTCGACAATGTTTTCCTTTAGTCTGGCATCCGAGCTGTCCGCATAAGTTATCGAATTGCTGCTCGTAAAAAAGATGCCCCCGCCAGAAGTTGCGCCAGCGTGGTCTAAAAATCTAATCGCCGCGCCGTTTTGGCTATTGACGCTGTTTTCTATAACAAAACCCTGCTCCACATTGCCAGCATATTTGAGGTGCATTTTAGCGCCGAGAGGAGCTGTGTCCTGATTTATAAATAACCTGCCGCCGCTATCCAGTCGCATCCTTTCAGCTTCTGTTCCAGAGTTCGAAGTTTTGAAGATAAGGTTCGTGCTGTTGCTTCCAGATGAGCCAGCTTCAATCGTTGCGTTATTGCCGATTAGGTATAGTTGCAGTCTCTCAGCATCATCATCTGTAATTACAAGCTGTCTGGTAGAGCCGTCGCCTTGAATAGTGACTTGACCGCTGCCTGATGCGGTCCCAATGCCGACCTTGTCATTACCCCCATCAACAACCAGCATGTTAGCGTTGCCGTTGCTC
>CETN01049048.1_pt1 | contig 13692 bp, 11 predicted proteins | sample 531301 | NCBI WGS metagenome assembly CETN01 (sample SAMEA2622656, study PRJEB7988) | marine metagenome | isolation source: saline water (ENVO:00002010), including
AGATCCGTGAACGCTAATTATACCAGCAGAATGTCTTTTAAGGTTAGTGTCTGTTGTATCCTCGGCTTCTCCAACCATACTGCTAGACCAGCCAATGTAAGCCTCGTTGTTGACGTGAAGGCGATCAGTTCCAAATATAATTTTATTACGCCCAGCAGCACAAAATGATATTTGTTCATCCGACTGTTTTTCATAGAAACCTAAACGTCTATTGCTACTTCCAGTAAAGCACAAAGTGGGTCCGGTAATTGGGCTGCCTCCACCCGGAAGAAATATTTGACCACTAGAAGTGGTAATATCTCCACTAGCTACAATACTACCATCTGATGTTATTCTAGTAAGCACATTACCATCAGATTTTTGAAACTCAGCCATGTTCTCTGACTGAGAAGCCGCACCTTCAACAATCAATCCAACATCGGTAGAAAGATTGTTTACAACGTGAAGCTGACCTTCTGGGTCTTTATTGTTTATTCCAACATCACCACTAGAAGTAACTATAAATACATCGCCTGCATTGCCGCCAAAGGATTTTACTGTAATATAGTTTGCAGATGTATTATTATCATTTAAAATACCAAGTTTGGCTGTATTTGTAGCAGTACCAATTTCCAATACGTTTTGTGAACTATTACCAACACTGAAAGCAGCGGTACTAGACGCTGCAATGCGAGTTTTACCACCAACATCTAAAGTATATGTTGCACTAGGAGAAGAATTTTTAATACCAACACTAGTTCCATTATCAAAAATAAGACCAGTAGCAATAGATGTTATGCCAGAAAATCTAGGAACAAAATTTGCAGTTCCAGAGCCAGTTATAGTCGAAGATCCTGCACCAACAGCAGTTCCATTGAAATGTAAATTTCCACCAATATTATAAAGCTTGTCTGTAGTTACAGAAGGTGTGTTTCTTTGAATTTCCATACCTGTAGCTACAACAACAAGTCCAGAAGATAAAACATCTCTTCCATACTCTGCAAGCTTAACATCACCAGAAGCATTTATTTCAAAAAATGGAAAGCCAGCAGAATCTGAAACATGAAAAATAGTGCCACTAGACAAATTATCATTTATTTCTAATAATCTTCCCTGTGTACCATCAAAAACAACACTTGTCACACCACTTCCGGCAGCAGCTATGCTGGGAACCGGACTTGCACCCGATATAACATTCAAGTTTACTGAACTTACTGGTCCAGAACTATTGAATTTTATTTGTGGTTCACCACTTTTCGGTGTTATTAAAATATCTTGAGTCATTTTATACTACCCTTATGATACTGGCCCAAATGTAGGTTGATGGTCTTCTCTAAACCTAGATTTTGTAGAGTTAAAATTTTGTTTTATTTCAGTAGAACTTAAAGCACGATTGTAAATGTAGACACTTGAAACGCCCCCAGTAAAATATCCTGATGTATCATATGCTAATTTTGCAATTCTAACTTCTGATAAGTCAGTTATGTTAGCAGTACCAACACTAATTGAACTATTAAATTCACCATCTATGTAAGCACTAGCAGTAGTGCCAACAACTGTAATGCATATATTTCTCCATTTATCATCCGTCATGTTAGTTTTTGTAATTCCGGGGAATGTATAGTCTGCAACACCACCGAATGTCATGCTTAAAAGAGAACTTGAAAATTGAATTCTCATTCCATTGTTTGTATTAGGTTTATTATAAGAAACCAAAACACTAGCACCAGTTTGAAAAAGCTTATACCAGCCCATCATCGTTAATCCATTACTTGGATCTATTGGTGAAAAGTTGACAGAATGCGTGTGAAAGTCATTAGATCCATCAAAATTAATATATCCACCGTTTTGTGGTTTATATGTAGGTCCATTTGTTAAAGCACCTTGTGATTTTCCTATTATGTCTACCCAAGAAGCAGAACCTTGCAGGCCATTAAAACTACGAAAACACGTAGAATCAATGCAGTAAGTTATGCCTTCACTAACTATTTTAGGACCATTTAAATTAGCCATATTTGGACTCCATTATTCTATGATTCATATTCTACTTTAAGTGGGTCAATGTCTTTTCTAACCGCATGTACTATATAATATGCATTTACGCCTTTATCAGAACGTAAATATACTTTATTATTTTCAACTTTATCCACAAACAGATTTGGCTGAGAATACTTTTGAGGTGTTAAATTTACAGTAATTGATTTATCATCAACTAAGTCTATCCAATAATCTGGAAGCTCAATGATCTTTGATTCTGCAAAACCCCTAACATAAACGCCATTTTCTGGTCCCTCTAAACACGAATACTGAAGTTTATAGTTTTCTTTTGTTGGGTGGTCTATCAAGAAAGATTTACTTGTAGCAGCAAGCGATCCATTTATTGTTAGTGTATTTGATGATTTATTCCAAGTCAAGTCACTGTCTGCACCAAACACCCCACTATCATTAAACTGGACTTGTTTATCAGATCCTCCGGGATTTGGTATCAATCCAGAAACAGAAGAAATATTAGATGCATTTGTAGTAATTCTAGAATCTAAATTACCACTTACAGAGATAAGATTCCCACTTACTGTGTTTATTCCAGTCTGTAAGTTACCACTGACATTGTTTATATATACTACTGAACCAGAAATGCTAACAGTATTATTTGATGTATTGTAAAGTACATGGTTTGTACCGAGTCCAGTAAATTTAACTGTATCATTAAATGCTATCGTGTCTGAAACACCAGAAACAGAAAGATTCCATTTACCACTAGATCCGCTAATATTAAATAAGTTTGGACTTCCACTAACAAGGCTAATTGAAACGCTGTCTATACCTACAAATTTTACTTGATTAGTTGGTAATATATTAACTGATGCAGAATTATCAGAAGCTGTCCAGTATTGATAATTGTCTTTAGAGGAAGCTATTCCAGAAACTGTCGCAATGTTAGTTGTATTGGTTGTTACTCTGGTATCGAGTAAACCAGTAGATATTTCTAGTGCAGATATTTGAGAATCATTAGAAGTTATTTGCGATTGCAAATACCCAGAAGAAGCAGTATTTTTTGTTATCTGACCTTGAAGATAGCCAGATGATAGTGTATTTTTAGTTATCTGTCCTTGTAAATATCCAGACGATGCTGTATTATTTGAAACTTGTGTTTGTAAGTTTCCACTAACATTATTAACAAAAACTGTAGTGGCATAGGCAGATATGTCTTGATGGCCGGTGAAGGCAATTGTTTGAGTGTTTCCATCTGGAAATCTAACACCAGATATATCTGTTACTATTCTGTTATCACCAGATGTATATACGCTCGCACCTGCGGGGTAAGTTATAAAGACATTAGAAGTAGAAGCTACATTAATTTTAGTTGTGCCACTACTGCTAGAAAATATCTCATCTCTAGTTAGAGTAGATCCAGAGAAAACACCTCTACCAACTTCAAACTGATTAGAATTTTGTATCGTGTAGAGCGTGACATCTCCATCATTCAAAGCACCACTAAATGTTTGAAAAGATGGAAAACTACTAGATAGAGTTATTGTTCCCGTCCCAGTCGTTGTGGTAAGCTGTTTTACCCTATCCTTAATTTTTAATGGCATCTGTTTCTCCGATACTATTTTTAAACTGAGATATATTCCTACAAAAAAACCGATGGCAGCTACGTGCCACCATCGGCTAAAATGTTTATTTTTTCAGAATGGACTAGAATGCACCCAAGAGTACTCTTCTGTTATCCAAAACTGCAAAACCTTGTTCTGCCCAGCCGTAGAAGCCAGCACGTCTTTGACGATGCAGAGTGTCGTCTTCCCAAATTTGAAGACCTGCACGAACTGGCATTACAAAGCTGTCGTCGCTTGACATGTCAAGACCAACAACAATTTCGCTGTCACCAGCAGGAAGAGTACCACCAAGATCGTTCTCATAGAACAACTCATACTCTTGGTCGTCTCCAAGCTCATCCAAATCATGCAAGTTGACTTGGAAAATACGTGTCAACATGCCACCCTCTTGAGTGATAAGCTCACGACGAGTAATGTCGTCAACTTCATCAACACCCCAGTTACGAATGTCTTCGATAGCTTCTGGGCTAACAAAAAGGTCAGTCAATCTACCACGATTAATTGAGTTAGAATTACCACCACCGTTTCTACGCATAGTGATCTTCATCAAAGAAACCAATCTCTTTGAGAACTGGCTTGCAGCCGCATCTGGATCGTAAACAAGGATGTTACGATCAACGCCAGCGGAAATCAAGGTATGCCAACCGTCATCGTTCATTTTCTTTGTGAACTGAGAACGCATAACGTCCATAGCACGACCAACAACATCCCAGCGTGCATCACGAGCATACTTCAACAAGTAGTCGATAGAAGCACCAATGTCATAGGTAGGAACCATGACGTAATCGCCTTCTATATGACGCTCTGGAATACGACCGTGATTAGGGATAGTATATGCAACAAAATCTTTTTCTGTTCCGGGGGCTAGGAAATCCAATGGGAACTCACTAGTTGCACCGGGAGCAAGATTAACAACTTCGTAGATACCTTCAAGGATATCTCCACTCATAACACCTTTACGCAAAGGAGTCTCAAGTGCTTTTGCTAGTTCTGCAACAGCAGCCAAAGATTCTTCTTTTTTCTGGGAACCACTCTGTCTAAGAATGGCTTCCATCTCTGGACTATATTCAAAATTTTTCATTTTTTATTTCCTTTTTGTAAAAATTAGACGATGTTGATTTCAACTTTGGCATAGCCATCTTTGTCTTTAACACCCAACCAACGTCCAACAGCCATACTTTTGCCAGCAGGACTACTAGCTGTAGTTAGCTTGCCTGTTGCATCGAAGTGTACTTTTTCTCCGATAACCGGCGTGCCAGAAATTTGGTCAGTAACAACAGTTCCACGTCGAAGCAAAGTGACTTTACCGCCAAGTTGTACTTCGTCTTTGTGGGCATTGTATTGTTGACGAGTCAAATCAAGATTAACAACGTCATTAAGAATCAAACCAGCAGCAAGATCTCCTGTGCTTGAAACTGTATCAACTTGTGCAAGCGAGTCGTCCATTGCTGCACCAGAACCTCCAGTGAGGTGTGCTACAATAAGACCACGCTCAATCACAGCATCAGCTTTAAAGAAGCTAATATCCGTGAGATGTTCAACACGATCACCTTTTAGAGCCATTTTATAATCTCCTAAGTTAAATAGAATGTTTATTTCATGATATTTTTCTCTACCCACTCTTGGAGACTTGCTCTAGCTGTGGATACTTCGTCTTCGATTTCACTTGAAACAGCAACGTTGCTCTCATCAAGTTCTTCTTCAATAAGCTCAGAAGCTTCAACCTCTTCTTCTGCTTTAGCTTTATCTTTTTTCTTTTTCTCATCTTCGTAATGATGAGGTGCTTCGGCCTTTTTCTTTTTCTCGTCTTCGTAATGATGAGGAGCTTCGGTTTTTTCTTTTTTCTTCTTCATGTCGTAGTGCATATCTGCGACAGTCTGAACAAAAGCATCGAACGCTTCATCTGAAACTTCTGAAAAGATATCAAGCTTGGCTTCTGCTTCTTCACATGAAAGGCCAGCTTCAACCATCTTGTTTTTACGATCTTCTTTTTTCTTGTCTTCATGCATTTTGTGCATAAGTGCTTGCGACTCCTCAAGTGCTGCGGTTTTTTCATCCAACTCTTTTTGAAGAGCTTCTGATTTTGCCACGACTTCTTCCAACTGCGAAGAAACATTACCAGCGTTAGACTCAAACTCTGCGACAGTTGATTCTAGCTGTGTAATCTTTTTTTCGTATGCAGAAACGTTAGCTTGTGAAAGCTTATCGTTAAGATTTTTATTTTCTTCTTGGACAGAAGCAAGAGTTTCCTTTAACTCTTTCACCTGATCATTTAAAATTTGATTATCAGACATTTTATTGTTCTCCATATCTGAGGCATTAACTTCAAAAGAAAGTTGCTTCTCTATATTAGATGTTACACCATTGTTCTGTAAAAATAGATTTTTAGTTCTTTCTACCGACGCGAAAGAAAAAATATGTTCCTTGTCGAATATGATACTATCAGGGTTTGCTGGCTTATTTACAAAGCCTTTACCGCTAAAAGTAATATTCTTTAATGCTCTTCCAATCTTGTGGTCTTGGTAAGAACCGTGACCACCATACGCCCTTAAATGCTGAGTAAGAAATGCTGTATTTTCATCTCTTGCAACAACGTGATTTTTTCCATCTGGAGACACAATGCCATAATCAAATCCCTTAAATATACATTCCATACTCACAAATTTATCACCATTTTCGATTTCAGCGATAAGCGTTTCTGCTCTTTCCTTTAAATTAGGATCTTGCCACTGCCTGAAGATAACAGAAGAAACCAGCAAGTGATACACATCTGGTAACTCTGATGCAACTACATCATCAGGAATAAGCTCAAAATCATCATTTACAGGCCAGCAGTTGACCATTCCTCCAACCATTTGTTTTTCATCGTGTTCTATGTTTGTGGGTTTAAACACAGGGGTATTGCGTGCCGCCCATACTTCTTCTTTACTAAATATATCGTCATTTCTATTCCATGAAGTAGATACGAGAATTGAAAATACATTATAAAGATCTGGGTCATTTACCGCAGCAGATGTTATATCAAGCAAATCTGAGCTTGCTTTTGAAAGCTGTTTGCCGTCCAAACACTTAGAGTCGTAATTTACAACAGGTGCTGTAAAAGCAACAGAAGCTTGGGAACGTATCTTTTCTTCCAACCCACACGCCTTCTCTGCATCATAAACTTTTATTTCATTCATTTTTAGTTCCCATATTTATAATAAATACAATAAGATGCCCTCATATCACGCACTTGCTCTATGGTAAGTTTGCCTAACTGCTTTTCTGCACTAGCAAGCCAAGTATCAAATTCTGCATGTATTGACTTTTCTGGTTTTTCAGCAGCTTGAGCAACAGTGGTGTTATTTATAGGTTCTCCTATATTTAAATTACACAATATTTCAAATTTTATTCTTTCTAGCTCTTGAAATTCTTCAGAATTAAGGTTTCTTAGTGAAGATTTGCTATATGAAGCTAAAACAATTGGATTAATTAATTCAGATATTTTTTCTTGAGCCTTTTTAACCCATAGTTCAGAAGAAGCTTTCAGCTTTGGCTGGAACCCTTTAGGCTTTCTGGTAGTTGTATCCCCAGAATTTTTAGGTCTTCCTTGCTCTCCGGGTGCAGAAGGCTCTTCAACTCTAGGCGAATTTTGTTTTCTTCTGCTATCCCTAATATCTACCAAAGATTTTTCACCATTCTTTCTTTCATTCAATTCTAGCCCCACCTCTGAGGGAGAGCTTACTCCGGTTTGCAAAGCAATTTTCTTTAGCGAGTGATTTTTATCAACTGAATGATAAGGGCTTACTTTTTCATCTTTACTTTTGTTTTCTGAGTTTACTCTTCTATTCTCAATATCTGGCGTAGCTTTAATGTGTCTTTGTACAAACTCGTCGCTAACTATGTTTCTATCAGCCATATTAAGTAGTAGAGTTGTCATTGCTGCTGGATCTTCTAAATACATTATATCAAATTCAACGATAGCTGGTTGACGAAAACCCATAGATTTTTGTACAATTTTTATTTGTTCTTTCCAGAAATCAATGATAATACTTCTTACGTAATTTAGTCTCTCTACTAATGTTTTTAATGCTATAAAATTATTTGTAGTTCCACTAGCTCCAAAAGTTCCAGTTAATGTTGGAGGTATGCCCAATGCCGAATAAATAGCCATTAGAGTAGGTTTGTATTTTTCTTCTCCAAGATATGATTGAATATCACTGTTTGTTTCTAGCAATTCAATATCTGGACCCCAGACAATATCAACAGTACCTCCACCTACATTTGCACCAAGCATGTCGGCAAGAGTTGAAGACGCTGTTGGCGTGGGTGCTAATTTGTGTTCTAAGCTACCTATTTTCCAAACCCTAATCTTGTTCATAGCACCGTCTAATGCGGCTTTATCAGTAAGTTGGAGTCTTTGGTAAAGGTTAAGAGGCTCGAATGCTGAGTATGTCATTGGATCGGCCCAAGTTTGCCAATCGTCTTTTTTATAGTAGTAAATGCTAGTTTTATCTGGTGGTAATATTACTTTATTATTGCCATTTACGGCACGCAATATATCTGGAGATATTTTTTCTAGCACTTGTTGTGCAACATTTCCATCTGGCCCATTAGATGCCATTTCAAGTTTTTTTATTTCATTTTGCAATGCTAATGGAATCTTCAATGCCAAAACTTTATCCTTAGACAAATTAGCAACAGCACCACCAAGGGGTTCAACCAAGATAGGGTCTATAAAATTGTACCGCCAAGGTATCTCATTCTTGGTAAATTCTATTGCGTCGATATCAATACTAATGTCACTTGCAGCTACAGATCTTTGCATCTCTAGCCTTTTTCTTTTATTTACTTTTGCAGTGTACCACCTTATGGGGACATTAGCTTCTCTAAAGAGAAGATGACCGAGACGCTCTGAGACTCTTTTACCCTGAACCTGCTCAAACCAATCATTGTAAAATCTTTCAATTCTTTTATTAGGGTGAACAAGTCTTATACCTTGTGCAGAAAAATCACCCATCAAGTCAATGGCATTATGAATCAGTCCAATTCTTCTATAAGCATATCTAGCAAAAGAAATGATATCTTTTGATTTGGTTGGTGCTGCTTGTCCGGGTCTAAACCAATCAAAATCCGATGCTCTGAGTCCCGGCCTGCCGTCTGCGTAGGTAGTCAGTCCTCTAAAATCTCTTGATGTTGAAGATGCGACAGAATGTGAAGATTCTTCTAAAGCTTTGCTATAAGTCGTAAAAGCAAGAGCTTTTTCTTGTTCACTATCTGTGTCCCAACTCATATAAGCAGGCTTATCGGATAGATAGTTTGAAGCTTGAGCTTCTGACTTTGGATATTTTTTAGACATAAATTATTTTCCCTTTATTTCCTTGCACATAACAATACCTATTGATAGTTACACCAATAGGCATTGAAAAGCAAAAATATTTATTCGGGATTAACGCTTGAATTATCCTATAGGTGGACCCCAAGGATTTGGAGGTGTTGAGAAGCCTATTTGAGAAGCAAGTGCAGTCCCCGGATTAATGTCGGTATATCCACCCAAATCTGCCGACGAAGACTGTGGAGGATAGCTAGATAAAGTTTCTAATGCTTTTGAGACAACTACATAAGTGTTAGGGTCTTCTTTGGGATCTAAATCTGCAATCGCACCGGGACCACCCCCTACTGTTACGCATAAAACACCACCCCTTTGATTTTCTGCTCCATTTACACTATTACAAGTGCGATCCGGAAGGTGATCTCTCCACTGAGGAATTTCTCCAGTCGCTGCAATATTGCAGTAAATATCATAGCATTGTTTATAATTGTTTGTGCCTTCGCTTGTATCTATACCACTAATAACTATTGATACAGTCATAATAGCAATTCCATATGTTGATTCGTAGTCAACGGGTATGCCGGTCAAATACGCAACTGGAACATTCGGTCTCGCCTCAGGGTATTTATCTGGTCCACTTCTAGGAAATATTAAAACTTGACCCAGTAAATCTGATTGAGGAAAACCGTCTTGTGTGACAGGTTCGTTATTTTCACATTTCCATGCTCTAACTGAATGATGAAAAAATATCGTGTCACATACTCCTGCTGTTCCAGAGCTTCTACAAATTCTCGGATTCGTCAACTCATTCTCATCCCCAAACAACTTTCCAGAAAGGTCTGGATACTCAAAGCACCATCCATTTCCGTTATTTTCATTTACGCATTCGCAATCGCATTTTTTAGACATAATAATTTACTCCAATTTTTTAAATTAAAGGTGGACTCCAAGGAGTATCGCCTGCTGGATAAGCCTTAGCAGCAGTAAGAATATCTACACCACTTAGGGTGTCTCCAACCCCAACAAAAACTTTCCCTGTATAATATTCTTGTTTTTCTAGTATATCATGTAAAACTCTAATACCATTGGTGTCTGTACCCTCTCCATCGACATATTTATCATAATAATCAATAGTCGAGGCTTTCCACCAACCCTGCTGTGTGAATAAAAAAGTTCCTAATTTGGTGCAAGGAGATGGGCTGCAATCTAATGGTCTTGCTGTTCCCGGTCTGGTCTCTTTTAGTATTTCGTTGATACACTTAAAAGGGTCAGGGTTTCCACTCCCGCAATTTAATTGATAAGCTACTCGATAAACAACAGTAGGAGGACCACCATATTCACAGTACGGAATATTATCAACAAGGTGTTGAATATTCTTTGCTATCCAGTTGAATTCTTTACCCGCAGCCAAGGAAGTACCGCTGGTCTGCTGGAATTGTTCTTCAACTCCGAAAATATAACCAGTTGTGTTTAAAAATGCCTCCACCTCTGGAAGTGCGTTACAGTATGAGAGCACATCTTCGTCTCGTTCGATTCCACCAGATATATTTTGCCAAGTGAGGTAAACAGGGGTTATGGCTGAATTAAATTTACAGTTATATGACGGAATGGCTGGATTATTGCCCGAATGAGGACAAGGCTGAACTCTAGCCATAAAATTATAATCTATTACATCGAATATTCCAGCACTCCCTGATCCTCTAAATTCTTGATTAATTATATGAGACGGATGTATGTTTGGTTTAATGCACCATTCGCCACCCTGTTGTACACACGGACAATTGCATTTTGAATCTGACATGATATCAATCTTTCGTGTTAAGAGGATATTTATTATAATACAGTGACTAATACACCATGATTAATTTAATTTCTTTTTATTATTTTAACAGAAGCTGGATTATAGCCTGCTGCCCATTCTTGGCCATAATACATTTTATTTTCATCTTTCTTACTTTCCATAGCATTAGCTACTCTACCAATAACAGCATAAGAAGGATTGGGTATTTCCCTATGCATGGTTCTAGCAATCATATTTGCAATAACAAGAGCAGAATAACGGTCTTTTCTCATTCTGCCCTTTTTGCCAGTTCCTAGTTTTATCTCCGGTGTATCAAATTTTTCACGCCCAGATGCTGTACGAGTTACCATGATTGTGGATAATTCGGTCTTTAAATCTTCTATATCCATTATAACATCTTCAAGCGTGTCATACAATTTTAATGCTGCACTATCTCCAATCTGATCTTTAAGTTTTTTGAATCTTGTTTCATCTTGTTTCGTGACCATTCCCAGAGTAAGTTGGTCAAATCTTGGAAATAGTAAAAATCTATCCTCCATGTCTTTTCTGAGTCCATGATTGGCTTGGGATGTCCATTCTGCACTTGCAAAGTTTATATATTCTAAAATATGCAAACCGGGAAGACGGTCTGTATCTTTCGCCTTGTCCTCTATAATGGGCAATATGGCGACTTCATTTAATGCGGGGTCCATTTTATCGGGATCTCTTAAACCCTCTGCAATCGCGTATCCGCCGCCCTGAGAGTCAATGCCAATTTTAACGCATGGAAAAACTTGCATCAAGTCTCTGATTTTTCTAACACAAAATCCATAATAATCATTTACTTCAGTAAGGCCCAGCTTTTTTCTGTTTTGAAAATCTTTTTTATTTGTTGTCCAAGAGTAAACTATTCTTTGATGCTGCTCATGAATCTCCATAACTATCAAAGCGAAGTTATCAACCTCACTAGCGGGGTCAATTCCAAATATATACTGCTTGTCTTGACTTCCGCGAGTCATCGCATCAAACGGTCCATCGCACCAAGTTGGCCAATTTTCTTTTGCAACATTTTTGTCGCTCGCCACACATGCCTCTATAACAGTTCTTTTGAAGAATCCTTGTGAGTCCTTTGCAAAACATGCACCATACTCCATTAAATAAATTCCACTATGCATCGTAGCACGAGAACGTGATACCTGCTGGTCATCCATAAAACCTTCAGGAATAAGCTCGTATGGCATTCTTATTATAGAGAACTCTTTATAATTAAGACGTTTCATATATTCTGGTATATCTTCAGCATTTCCATCCTCGATTAGTTTTTCTATATTGCCGCCGCTTTTAATTGTTTTTTGATATTTACGATGGTAATCTGCATAAGGCTCAAAATCATAGCCCGCCGTTCCCGAAAGAATAGATTGGTTGCGATGTCTTTCATTAAATTTTTCTTCTTGCTTTTCAGACCAAACACCATCTTCTTGCATAGCTTTTCTTGTCGCAGCTTCTTTTACATTTCCAGCGGGATCTTTAGAAACAGCCGCAAAACCAGCAACAACAGTTTCATATATTTCAACAGGTATCGAGTTAAATTCGTCTGCTATGATTGTATGAGCACGAAGACCACGAATCTTGCTTCCATCGCCCAATGGCACTGCTATGGTCCAACTATCATTGACCTTCAAAGTACATCTGTCAACATCTCTGCGAGGACCACTAGCATCATTACAAAGACTTCTATAGATTGGTGCATTACGCCAAATAACATCCATGTACTCAAATATGACTTTTGATTGCCTGAATGCAGCACCAACAATTACAATTTTAGATCCGGGTATAAGAAGGCATCTTAGTGCCGCATAAACAGCAAGAAGGTATGATTTTCCAAAACCTCGACTGGCAATATACATAGGGAAAGACTTGTTCCAAAGTTCTTGTAGTATTACTACTTGTTCTGGAAGCAAGTCAACATTGAGTAGCGTTTTTACAGTCCAATGCATATATTTTGGATTACGCATTATTTTTAATATATGAAGATGGAAATTATTTTGTTCCCACTCAGTAAGATTTGTAAGCGGGTTTTTGATATCTTTTACATCTTCTTTTTTCAGTCTTAGCCAAGCATACTGATAATCTTCAACATCGTAACTCATGTGCTTTTCTTAAAATCCTATATGCTACTTGTTCTGCTTTGTACCTATCTCCACAAGCCAAGACATGTATACCATAATCCTCTCTGGCTGTGTATATTACTTTTCTTATGTAGGCTGCCGGTATTCTCAATCTTTTTCTTACTCTCTCTGGGACTTTAGCAGATTTAGGATAGTTATTAATATCATCCCAACTAAATTCAAAAAGAATATATGCGTGTTTGCATTCTGACATTCTTTTCATGCAAGCTTGCCATCTTTTTTCTATACAATTATGTGCAAACTCATCAATAGATTGTTTTCTTTCAATGCATACATAATCTTCTAAGCCGTCTATTGTATAGTCACCAGCATTTACTTTATTTACAACAGTTCCTTCACAATATGCATCAGGAGCAAAAGACCATCCGTGGTCAGGTTTTTCTCTCGTGTCTCTTATTACCGTAAACTTCATGCTTCATCTTCTTTATTTTTATTAAACTGTTTTATTTTATCAAGCATTTGCCATTCTAATATTTTTAAGAAAAAAGATTCGTAGTCATGTTCTTTACCTTTAATATCATCGTGGCATTTCTTGCAAAGCGTTATGCCATTTGCAGTAACAAATCTCATTCCCGGATAATTTGCCCAAGTTTTTATATGATGAACTTGTAACCTATGACGAGAACAACATCCCGGCCACTGACACTGGTGGTTGTCTCGTTTCTTTATGTCTTCTCGCCATTTTGTATATTCAGGACTTTTATAGTCTCTAGAGTCCTTTCTGTATTTAGCCTTTTTAAATTTGTTGTACTTTTTCTGGGTATATGGTTTTCGTTTCTTCTTCGCCATCAATGTCTCTCCGAACCATTCTTTTTA
>CETN01011337.1_pt1 | contig 13688 bp, 15 predicted proteins | sample 531301 | NCBI WGS metagenome assembly CETN01 (sample SAMEA2622656, study PRJEB7988) | marine metagenome | isolation source: saline water (ENVO:00002010), including
AATGTGGATAAGTATGATGGGATTATTTTTCAAGGTAATATCAAGGTACATTCGATGTGTTCACATCATCATCTTCCATTCATAGGTCAAGCTCATGTCGCTTATCTACCTAGTATGGATGGTAAGATAATCGGTCTGAGTAAACTGAATAGAATTGTTGAATTTTATTCCCGTAGACCACAAGTACAAGAGAATCTCACAATGCAGATACACAAACACATCGAGAGAGTTACTGAGAATAATTTGGGTGTAGGTGTTATGGTAGAGGCAAATCATATGTGTGCTTGTGTCCGTGGTGTTAAACATGATGCAACTATGAAGACTGCAAAATTAAGTGAGGCATTCAAAAACTCCGATAGGGCAAGAGAGGAATTTTATAACTTTATAAGGGATTTGAAATGAAAGAATTTTATACATGGGAAGACATAGAAAATCTTGTTTCTGTTTTATGTCATAAGTTAAAGGACGTATCTTTTGATAGTATATATGGTGTATCAAGAGGTGGTCTAATACCGGCAGTAATGATTAGTCACAGATTGGGTGTACCACTTCGTACATCACTTGAATCAGCATATATCGAAAAAGTATTAGTAGTTGATGATATTGCAGATACTGGTAGAACTCTGGAACAGCTAAAACGGTTAGAGGTTTTTAAGAATTCTATGTTCGCTACTTTGGATTATCATAGACAATCTGTGGTGGAACCAGATTTTTGGGTAAATGAAAAAGGTGACAAATGGATTGTATATCCCTGGGAGAGAAATGATAGTGAAGAAATACAGGATTATTTAGTATGAGTAAATTTAAATACTTTCCGTCTTTTTCTGTTGCTGGTTTTGGTCAGGCATTGAGAAAAGATTTAAAATTAAAAAATGGTCTCACATCAAGATTTTATTCCAAAGATTTTCCAGAAAAATATAGACATACAGAGTTCTTGATATCAGCAGGACACTTTCTCAGACATGATGACCTCTATGGAGAACATGGTTTCACAAAAGATAATCTTGTCATGGGTGATTCCGGTGGGTTTCAGATTGCATCAGGAGCTCTAAAGTGGGATAAGTCTTTATTGGAAAAGGTATTTATCTGGTTGGAAAATAATTCAGATATTGCAATGAATCTCGATATACCACCAAAGATAAAATACGAGGGTATGTATGAGGAGTGTCTCAAGATTAGTAAAGAAAACTTCAAGTACTTTGCAGACAAACAGACCGGCAAGGCAGACTTTCTGAACGTCGTACAAGGTACTAATGAAATTGAGTATCAACATTGGTACGACCAAGTACAACAGTTTCCGTTTCAAGGTTGGGCTGTCGGTGGTGGTGGTCGTAACATATATGCTTTTATGTCAGGTGTTCTATCTCTACTCAATGGTAAGGAACACCTAAAAAAGACAAATAAATATTTTCATATTTTGGGTATATCTAAGGTATCTGATTTCTTACTACTTAATCAATTACAAAAGTCATTAACCGAAGTAGGTTCTGATGTAATCGTGACAACAGATAGTTCATCACCTGATAGGTCTGTGGTTTTCGGTGGTTACTACTTGGATTACAATTTCAAGAAAGCATCTTTTCAATCTATAAATATTCCTAAACATGATGATACCTTTAAAGACCAAGTGTTTAAATATCTACCAGTTTCCACAGAGTTCGATAGAGAATATCTCAGAGATGCTCTCACTTGGGAAGATACCATAGAGTGGAAAAGTCAATGTACAACTGCAATGAGATTACACAACTTCATGGTATTCAAAGAAGCAATAGATAAAGCAGAGTATTATGTACATAGTCACGACCATATATTGACTCAAGTTCTATCAACTGATATGTATAATCTTTTGAAATCACTTGATGAGATGGTCAAGAATGACTCACCAACAAAAGTATTTGAAAAATATAAACAACTTTACACAAAGATGAGTAACTTCAGAAAAGACACTCAGGTCAAACAACACTCATTTTTTGAATAGGAGAACAAAATGATACAATTTACCCCCGAACAAATCAAAGAAAATTGGAACGAACTAATAAAAGTCATAGAGGATACTTTTGACGGTGAGCGAAAAGAAAATCTACTCAAGATGTATAAACACTTTGAGGATAGAATGTGTGTTGCTCCAGCTTCCGGTCAAGAACATTTTCACCTCTGCACACCAGGTGGATATGTAAAACATATTTTAAACATAGTTCATTTCAGTAAAGAGTTTCACAAGTTGTGGAAGGATAATGGAGCAATAGTTGATAACTATACTGAAGAGGAACTAGTGTTTGCTGCTCTACACCATGACTTAGGAAAAGTCGGTGATTTGGAATCAGACCATTATATCCCAAATGAGTCTGAGTGGCATATTAAAAATCAAGGTAAATATTATGTTAATAATCCAGAGTTACAATTCATGACACCACCTGATAGAGGTATTTGGATACTAAATCAGTTTGATGTTAAGATTACTATGAACGAGATGATTGGAATAAAACTGACAGATGGTATGTATGATGAGGGTAACATACAATATCTAAAGGCATATGCACCAGAGAAAAAATTAAAAACAAATATGCCTCACATATTACATCAGGCAGACATGGCAACTACAAGGATTGAATATGAAGACTGGATAAGAGAAAACACAGAAGAAGAAATCAAGGTTCAAGGTAGGGTTGACAATATCAAAAAAGCAGTCACTATGGAAGAAACATCTGAACAATTATCAAAAAAATCAAAAGATTTATTTGAAGAATTATTTGGAGATAAATGATGATATTGGAAATCGTACTAGGATTACTTGTCATTACCGAGGGGTATGTGATTTGGAATCTAAATAAAAAAACAGAACTTTTAGAGACCTGGGTAGAAAACTTTTCAAATACAATTCAAACAATTCAAGAGGAATTAAAAGATATTGATTCAAGAGGTGTATTTGAATCCGATGATGAAATCGGAGCAATATTTAAACAAATCAAACAAACAGTAAATCAATTACAAAGTTACATAGGAGAAGAATAATGAACACATCTGTAGTTTCAGGTTCAAGTAAACCAAAACCAATGATGAAGAAAAAAAGAAAAAAGAAGAGTAAAATTTATTTCGGTACACCTGTACAGAATGCAATTATTCGTTATAATGCAAATGTCGATAAACCACATATACAGAATAAAATTTATAAGGAACATATTCAGTTTGCTTTCAACAAACTAGCTGAGAACCTAATCCATACTTTTAAATTTTATTATTTTGATTATCCGATTGAAGAAGTAAAACATGAGGTTGTTGCATTCTTGGTTATGCAGATGCCTAAATATCAACCCGACAAGGGAAGAGCCTTCTCATACTTTTCCGTAGTTGGTAAGAATTGGTTAATTTTACATAATAACAATAATTATAAAAAGATGAAAATCCATGACCAGTTAGATGTATTGGACTATAAAAGAAATCTTACCTCTGAAGCATCGATGAGTGAGAATGATGAATTCAACATAGAGTTCGTTGAACAGATGTTGGATTATTGGGACAATAATATTACGAATATATTCAGAAGACAAAAGGATATATTGGTTGCAGATTCGGTCTTAGAACTTTTTCGTAGAAGACAGAATATAGAAAACTTCAACAAGAAAGCTCTATATATTATGATTCGTGAGATGACTGGTTCTAACACACAACATATCACAAGAGTAATCAATCAGATGAAAAACTATTACATGAATATGATGAATGAATTCTCATCTAACGGAAAAATTGATACCTCGAATACTGGTTCGATATTTTAAACTAAGGGGCTGTAGCTCAGTTGGGAGAGCACCACACTTGCACTGTGGGGGTCGCAGGTTCGAATCCTGTCAGCTCCACTACCACCCTACCTCCGAGGTTCTTATGTCTGACATGAGTTAAAAGGCCTCCGAGGTGGGTGGCTCACAATTCATAAATAAAAAAGGGGAACTTTCGTTCCCCTTTTTTGTGTGTTTGATAGTGTAGGATTATCAAACTATTTCGTACCTACTTACGAAATAAACCCACCAACACCAACAAGGCGACGAGTCCAGCGAAACCAGATTCGCCGAACTTGTTTATGATTGATGTCAGGTTACCAATAACATTGACACCAAAGATACCACTTCCAAAGATGACTTCGGATACAGCACCTATGGCTACAAAGGACATCAGTAGATGAGCTAAGTCATCCGTATATCCTTTGACCATTGTTATGATTTCCTTCATGTTTATTCTCCGTTAGTTAACAAAAAAGGGTTCCGAAAAACCCTTATATATAACTATAAAAAAATATTTTAATATTATTCCGTATATATTTATATATCCGTATTTTTCATCAACACTATATTTATAGTTGAATAAACTTATTTAGGCTTAGAATGAGTATAGACTATGAAATCTTCGAGGGAAAATCATTATCATCATTATTCGAGGATATATATAAAAATACAGAATACAATCGTAAACAACTTGATGTTCTTACTAAGGAATTAGTTCAATTCATAAAAGACGGTGATACCGCAGTTCAAATCGTACCTATGATAAAAGAATATCTTGAGATAAATGTCCGTAACGACGACCAACTAGTCAAAATGGCTGGTATAGTCCAAAGACTTATATCTGCAGAGGGTAAAGCAGGTGCTGAGGATGAGTACGGTCTATCGGATGAAGAAAAACAACAGTTATTATCGGGAATCGAAGATACTATTAAAGACATACAAATTGAATCAGATAACATTCATAATAAAATAGAAAATAAAATAAAGGCAGATTAAATGGCTTACTGGCGTAAGAAGAGAAAAGATATCAGCGATGGGATACCTTTTCCTCGTGTACCTAATCCTCAACAGATTAGTGCCTATATCAAGAAGATACTAAAACTCAATAGTGCCGAGTTTTTTGAACTCGAACCAATGGAAGTAGAAAAGACAAATCTAGACGGGTATACACAAGGTGCTATATTAGGAAAATTTGTAAATGAACCTACACAAGATATAAAGGGTGGTGTGGTTTTACCTTTGTTTCCAAACATGAAACACATTCCGTTAAAAGGAGAGCATGTCCTTGTAGGAGATTATAATAATCAACATTACTATTTTGGTATAATAAATCGGACTAATTCGGTAAACGAAAATGCTCAACCCGGTATTGCAGAGGGTTCATCAAATACCACAAATACAAAATACGGTAAAACATTTGAAAGAAAAGATATCAGACCCGTAACCGTTAATGAAGGTGAGATAGTCTATAGTGGAAGATTCGGTCAATCAATAAAATTTGGATGCAACACATCAGATAACTCACCTAATATTAAAATCAGATGTGGTCAGAAAGGTGGAATACCCGAATCTCCAAATCAACCAGTCAAGGAAGACATCGAAAGAGATGGTTCCTCTATATATCTATTAGATAATGGTCTACCCTACAATGCTCAAGACGATTCAGAATTATTTGACGGTGAACAAATTAAAAATAAAAAAATACTAATAAAATCCGACGGTATATTTATAAGTGGTAGAGATAATATCAAACTAAGATGTATAAATAATATTACCGTTGATGCTCCTAATTTTAATGTTAGTGGTGATGAAGTAAAATTAGGTAGTATCCAAACTACAGAATTACAACCAGTTGTAAAGGGAGATGATTTGAAACAATTTTTAAATACTATGTTAACGGATATAGATTTATACTTTACAAATGCAATGGCAACAATACCACCTTCAGCCCCAGGTGGTGGAGCCTCTGCATCCCCTGTTTTTAAAGCAGGTATAGCTCAGATAAAGTTAAAATTACAATCAAATCAAATGTTAAGTAGAACAGTTAAAACCAAATAGGAGTTATTATGACTAAAAAAGACCTTATGAAAATAATCACAGAAGTAGTTCGTAAAGAAGTAAAAAAAGAAGTTAGAAAGATATTTATCAAAGAGGATACGTCTAGTAGTTTGTCCAACATCATACCTCAGACTCCTAAACCAAAAAAAGAAGTCCAATATACTAAGAATAAAAGTCTAAATGATGTTTTAAATGAAACAGTTGGATTGACTAAATCTCAGAAACCTAATGATGACTATCCGACACTAGGTGGTACATTTAACTCATCTAGGATGACAGAGTTGATGGGGTATGGTCAAAATGATGAGATGAAAAGAGATTTGGTTGCTGTAGATACAATCAAAAAAGCAGGACGTTCTGTTGACCAGGTTCCAGAGCATGTCACTAATGCTCTTACAAGAGATTATAGTGAATTAATGAGTGTAATGAATAAAAAGAAATGAGGAGTATAAAAAATGCCAGAGAGTGCTAAGGAAATAGATTTAGACCCAAGAAAATATGTCGGTCTTTCATTCCCACTTCGTAGTGATAATAACAATGATTTTGCTCTGACTAAAAATTCTTTACAACAGGCCCGACATAATTTGAGAAATTTATTATTGACACAAGTTGGTGAAAGGGTTGGACAACTTGAGTTTGGTAGTAATCTAAGGGCTCTTATATTCGAACCTGATGATAAAAATTTACCAATAAAAATAGAAGAAGAGGTCAAAAGAGCAACAAGTAGGTGGTTACCATATATCAATATTCAGAATGTTCAGACATTATCGGAGGAGGGTAACAAAAACAAAGTATTTGTACAGATATCTTTTTCAACTACTTTGAACTCAGACACACTTGAATCAATTACTCTAGATGCTGGATTCACCACCACGACTTATTAATAAGGAATAAAAATGGCTCGTACAAGCGTAAAAAAAGATGTTGTAAAATCAGTCAATTATCTGAATAAAGATTTCAACGATTTCAGAGCAAACTTAATCGAATTTGCAAAACAATATTTTCCAAATACACACAACGATTTCAATGAAGCATCTCCTGGTATGATGTTTATCGAGATGGCTGCATACGTCGGTGATGTTCTATCTTATTACATCGATAGTCAGTTCAAAGAGTCCCTATTAGCATATGCTGAAGAAAAACAAAATGTTTACAACATTGCTCAGTCTTTTGGTTATAAACCAAATACAACATCTGCTGCTGATGCGGTACTAGATGTCTTCCAGACCGTTCCTGCTCTTAATGATAATGCTGACTTACGATATGCACTGAATATAAAAGCTGGAGCAACGATAAAAGCTGTTTCCAACGGAACTGTATTTAGAACTTTAGAAGATTGTAATTTTAAATCATCTGATTTATCTAATCAGGTTGAACAAACAATATTTGAAACTAATGGTGGTGTTCCAACAAAATTTTTATTAAAGAAACAAGTAAAAGCTCAGAGTGGTACAATTACATCTGAATTTTTTGACTTCGGTGCGGCAGAAAAATACTCTCAGATAAAGTTGTCTAATGAAGATGTGATTGAGATAATATCTTGTACTGATAGTGATGGAAACACCTGGAATGAGGTGGACTCTCTAGCACGAGATACGGTTTTTGATGAAATGGAAAACAATGTGGATAATGACCCAGTAGCAGCAGTAGATGGACAAACTGCTCCTTACATACTCAAACTAAAAAAGACATCTCGAAGATTTACAACATTTATTGATGAGAACGACAAAACAATTATCAGATTCGGTGCTGGAGTATCAGACAACCCAGACGAAGAGATTATACCAAATCCAACTAGTGTGGGTTCGAGTTTACCAGGTAGTCCAAGTTTTCTTACTGATGCTTTCGACCCAAGTAATTTTCTAAAAACAAAAACCTTCGGACTAGCACCGTCGAATACAACTCTAACAATAAGATATGCTTTCGGTGGTGGTCTTGATGACAACGTAAACTCAGGTGATATAACTGACATTTCGGACATTACATTTGAAATTAATGATAGTTTACTTTCTGCCGCCTTAGTAGAAGATAGTAAGAACTCGGTTGCTTTTACAAACCCCGAACCTGCAAAGGGTGGTAGTGCTGGACAGACGGTAAGAGATGTCAGAGAAAACGCTCTTGCTCATTTCCAAGCACAACAGAGAAATGTCACTAAAGAGGATTATATCGTCAGAGCTTATTCCCTACCAGCAAAGTTCGGTAGTGTGTCAAAGGTTCACTTTGTTCAAGATGACCAATTAAATAAATCAGCAGTTACTGAACAATTAGAGCGGACTATAACGGAAGCTGACATCGGTTCGACTGTCTTGTCTCTACAGACAGGTAGAATACCAAACCCTCTTGCTATGAATATGTATACATTAGGATATGACTCTAATAAAAGGTTAACCACACTAAGTGACACAGTAAAGAATAATCTGAAAACTTATTTATCACAGTTTAGAATGGTGACTGATGCAATAAACATTAAAGATGCCTACATTATAAATTTAGGTATAGATTTTGCTATACTAACAAAAGTAGGATTCAATAAACAAGATGTTCTACTGAGATGTGTCACGACTATAAAGGATTTTTTCGACACAGATAGATGGCAAATCGGACAACCTCTTGTGTTATCTGATATTGCATACGAATTATCATTAGTGGACGGTGTTGCAACTGTGGTGCCACCAGCTGATAATAATCCGAATAATTTACCAATTGTTTGTACGAACAAATTTAGTATAGCAGATGGTTATAGTGGTAATTTTTATAATATATCAAGTGCTCTTCGTGAGGGTATATTATATCCATCACTAGACCCCAGTATCTTTGAAATCAAATTTCCTAACACGGATATAAGAGGAAAAGTTCTAGGTGATAATCTAGGTATAAGGGAGTAATAAATGCATTTTTTTACATTTGCGGATAAAGACGCAACACTATATGAAGTAAGTCGTAGTATGAATAGTGGACTAGATGAAATATTAGAGGTACGAAAAGATGTTAGTGATACTGGAGCTGTAATAAATACATCTAGAATCGTTATTAGATTCGACTTAACAGAAATTTCTAAGTCAATACAAGATGGTAGACTTGGTGGGTCAGTTCCTCAATTCTATCTGAATTTATTCGATGCTAGACCAACATCACTAGCAACATCACAAAGTCTTTATGCTTATCCGGTAAGTCAATCCTGGACAATGGGTGATGGTAGGTCTTACGACAACCCTATTGTAGAAGAGGGTTGTAGTTGGCAATATAGATTTGGGGAGACCGATGGTACTCTTTGGGGCCCGACATTTTCTGGTTCAAATACAGTAAGCGCATCCGGTGGAGCGTGGATAAGTGGTAGTGGAAACGAAGGTAGGGTTAACTTTGACCACAAAAGTTCAGACCTAAGAATGGATGTCACAGATATTGTGGATAAATGGTTGAGTGGTTCATATGTCAATCATGGATTTATGATAAAGAGGAGCGGAAGTGTTGGTAATACCGATTCTAATACTGATGAGGGTTCTACGACCAAACTTGGAAATTTTTCTTTCTTTTCATCCGATACTCATACCAAGTATCCACCAACATTAGAGACTGTCTGGTATGATTCAAAATGGGAACAAGGTTCATTGGAACTATTGTCTAAGACTGACATTGAGGACATGGTGATTTACATGAAGGGTCTCAGAGAGGAATATAAAGAAAATTCCAAAGCAAAATTCAGAGTAGTTGGTAGGGCAAGATTTCCAGATGCATCTTTCTCAACAACTCCTTCTAACTTAACAGTAAAATCTTTACCTAGTGCTTCATCTTTCTATTCGATTAGAGATGCTGAAACCAACGATGTCATTGTTCCATTTAGTACCTCGTCACTACTGAGTTGTGATAGTAGTGGTAATTATTTTAATCTTGACCTAGAAGGTTATCAACCTGAGAGATACTACAGTTTAGCATTTAGGATACAAAGTGGTAGTAACACGGTTGATGAGACAGACCAATTCTTCGAGGATGATTTTACATTTAAGGTTACAATCTAATGCCTTATATAATAGCTGAACCATGTGTGGGTACTTGTGACACCGCTTGCGTAGAGGTGTGTCCTGTGGATTGTATACATGGCCCATATGATACCGAGGGTGCTGGACAAGAAGCAAAGGTAGATGGATTTGTACCAAAGGATACCGATTCACTTTATATCAATCCTGAGGAATGTATAGATTGTGGGGCATGTGAACCTGAGTGTCCAGTTGAAGCTATATTTGAGGAGAGTGAAATACCAGCGGAATGGGAACACTTTATAAAAAAGAATTATGAATTTTTTGAATTGGAGATGAACTGATGCCATATAAACCAGAAGAATTACAAGACGTACAATTTTATCAGGAATTTCTTGCCGGGCCAACTAGAGAATTTTTTGATAGGATTGCAAGGTCAGCTGCAAATCGAGATAATAATGAAAATCCAATACCGTTCAAAAAACTTGGTGTTGATTTTGTATCATTTGAGGATATAACAACAGGTCTTGGATTAGAGGAAGCTAACTTTTCTGATTATGAATATAATTTGTTAGTATCATCAATTGACGGTCAAGAAAGAAATTACTTTTTAAATATATTGAATGCAGACTTCAATGCTTTCATGAACAATACAGAAAACCTAGCTGGGTTTAGTGCTGGTTCTGGTCCACCACAAGAGTCACTTGGAGCTCCAGCACAATATACTTATCAAGATGTACCACAATACATAAAAGATTTATTAGACCAAGCTAGTGAGAAAAAACGAGAACGGTATCCAAACTATAAGGATTCAAAACTTGAGAATGTCATAGATAGGAATATAAATGAGTTATCAAAATCATTGGTAGCAGAAACTCTACCCGGTGGTGTGAGCAATGGTACTATAATAACAAGTGATTCCACGGATGATACCAGAAAGTGGTTGATTGAAAATAATCAGAAAAGAATATTCCCCACGTTAGCTACATTTTGGGGTAGTGCATATGCATTCTCCGAACTAGTCACTCTTTCGACATCTGATATCAACAATATACCCGATGGAGACCCAATAGACTGATGGCAAGAATAAATCAAAAAGATAAGGAATTACTAGCAGTAGGTCTGACCATAGACCTAGATAGTCCAAATTTCAACTATATCGGTGGGCCATTCCTTTCAAATCAAAACGACTACATCGAGGCACTAATACATGATTCGAATGCGAACTTTCTAGAAAGTGCTATCGTTAATCCTGATGATTATTTACTAAAAAATAACGGGAATATTTCTTTGAAACAAGGTAATATTTTACGAAGACTAGGTTATGATAGGGGTAAGTTTATAGTGAAATATAATTTTTTGAGAAAATATGCTGGCTCGTATGAAAATGTTCTGGTAAATAATCAGGGTCAAATTCTAAACAGACCATATGACCCCACCATAGATACAGAGGATATGATTAAGGAGTACAAATATTTTGTCCATGAGATATCACCGAGTAGAAGAGAAATAAGATTGTTACCACAGAGTATATCCGACCCAAAGTACATTGAGGATTTTTATTTGATGCAACGTGAGTATAGGAAAACACCGATAAATGCTAGAATAAAATTTAATCAAATCGGAGACGACCCACTAGACACAAATGACTTTCAGTTGGAGGCTTTACCAGGCACTCCAATAAACCCAGTCATCGAAGACAACTTAGCGGGTGGAGCATTAGTTTCCGACCAAGCACTCATAACCAGTTACACACCACCTGAACCAGTATTTACTGGTGATGCTCCAACCAGAGATTTTGAAATTGAAACAGATGACTTGCAGCCAAGTTTTTTTATTGAACTTCTTGATGGTGAGGAAGTGAACTACGGTTTAACTGGTCCGTTTACATTCCTCAATACCATCACCCCGGATTTACGTCTCGTCGAACATTATAATATATTCAAGGGTTTTAATGAGGGTGGAACAAATGGGTCAGCACTCATGGGAGAAATCAATCCTGAAGAGATTGGTGCTGGTCTAGCATATAATAATAATCCCGGAGATTTAGACCCCTTGATGAAAAATATAGCTACTCTACCTCAAATTAGATATCGTTATCCAATCGTAAAAACCTACGGTAGTAAGGGCGACCCATCTAGAACTGCAACTTTAATTCTAACTTCTAATAGTGCATTGCCAAACGTTCCAACAACCTATACTTGGGCTGTCACAGGCTGGGATTGGGATACCGGTGGGGGTGGAACCACAAAAGGTTGGCATAGATTCCGAGCTTTCGACCCAGACCAACTAGGCAATGATGAACAATATGTCGGTGAGGTAGGAATAACAACACCCAATAGCACTACCGTTAACTATGCAACTGTAACAAACCCTGCAAAACCTTTGGAGGCAACCTTCGAATACGATGGTTTGCCCGACACCCCAACAGGCTGTTCTTTAGAGATAAATTTATATGGTGGAGATATAGCAGTAGGTGTGATGCTGACCTTGACTCAGTCAACAGGTCTGACAAAGACAATACACTATCCATGTATAGTAAGAACTGACTGGACAAATGATTAGGAAATACTATGGCTGACCCATACTCAGGTCCAATGACACCATTTACTATTGAGGGTCTATTACCGTCAACTCCAGAGGGAGCATATTATGGTGTAGCTAGCACTACGGACGATATTAACTTTACGGTAAACCTTGAATATATTCAATCAACCTTTGATATGCCTGCTCCGAGTAAGCTTGCCACTTATTACTATACTGTCACCGATGGAGCATCAGGAAACTTAGTATACACATCACAAGAAAAACAAGGTGCCAATGGAGCATCAGATGTAATAAACATTGGAAATATATTTGGTGATGTGCCGGATAGAGTTGCGACTACAAATGTTTATATTATTCAGTATTATCTATACTACATAGATGCAAGTGGTGGAATATCAAATTCTGGTTATGGCTTTGATGATAGTTCGCCTGATTCCTTTGAACCAGGTGGTGCGGGTCAGGAGATAGATTTTTTAATTCCATTTCCAGTTGAAATTTTGTTTGAAGGTACTCCAAACTCACAAGGTACACCGAACTACGCTGGTTTAAATATAACGGTGGATGAATATGACTCTGCAACAAATCTTGGTAAGTTTAGTCCAAGTCTGAGAACTATATTTGATAATTATGCTCAAGAACCTGAATTAAACTTTGACCCAGTAGGTGGGATAGATAATTTTAAACTGACCTATAGGATTAACGACAGAAGAGACTTAAATACATTTTTACATTTTGGTGATGACAAAATGCAACTTGTCACTAATGTTAAGACAGATAATACAACGTTTGATGAATACCCTTACTCAGCAGTATTCAAACTATATGAACCGTTGCCTGAAGATATTGAAACAAAAGATACAGTGTATCTGGTAAAAGAAATTATTCCACAACTAACACAGACAGTAGAATTAGTTCCCTTTGAAAGACAAGAGGACGTAACTGTTTTAAAAATTCCCGAGACCCCAGCAGAGGATTCTCCGATAACTAAAAGAGAGGTTCCACTAAAAAGTTTCAATGATTTGGTCACTAATGACTCAAGATTAAAAGATGGAATTATTGATAAATATATCAGTGGTAGTGAGAAACCTGTTGATTTGAATATTGAATATCAGCAATACGAAAATTTTATTAATTTTTCTTCAGCTCAAAGAAGATTGGAAAATTTCAAGTTAAAGATAGAAGAAATTGAATCCGAGACATCACTAAGTGCATCTTTCGTCGGAATTACAAGTGGTAGTGACCAATTACAAATTCATCATGATAATATTAGAAATATAAAAAATAATTTTGACGGATATGAAAATTTTCTATACAACGATGTCACAACTTATGT
>CETN01030503.1_pt1 | contig 13677 bp, 12 predicted proteins | sample 531301 | NCBI WGS metagenome assembly CETN01 (sample SAMEA2622656, study PRJEB7988) | marine metagenome | isolation source: saline water (ENVO:00002010), including
TTTAGGTGCTAAAATTAATGAACTAATAGAAGTTTCTAACGTACATAATGATAGGATAAATACATTGATAGATAAAGTAAATGAAATAATAGAGGATAATAATGGCTAAAAAAGTAAGTTGGATGTGGGGTGGCAAACGGTATAGCGGTACTCTTATTCGAGAAACTAAAAAACATAAGTTTGCTAGAACACATAACGGTAAAATAAAGAAGATAGTAAAAAAGAAATAGGAGATTGAATGGGTAACTTTTTAAGCAAAGCATTAGGAATGAATTCACTTAATATGAATTTTAATTACAATCCTACTTTAGCTAACGTGCCAGGAATGAACTTTGGAAACATTGCAAATCAAATGTTAACAGGTCAAGGTTCTTTTATGGATGCTCAAAGACAAGCAGGTGCAGGTCAAATACAAGATGCAGCGTATAATGCAATGAATCAACAGAACATGGCATTAGCTCAAAGAGGTATAGGATCTGGGGGCCTTAGAAATTTATTAGATGCAACATCAACTGCACAAGCAGGAGAAGCTACATCTAGATTTAATTTAGGTCTTGCAGATAGAGCATTCAATCAAGCTGGACAGTTTGCTAATTTAGGATTACAACAATCTTTGGCTAATCAGCAAGCACAGAATAGAGCAACAGAGTTTGCATTGACAAGTGAATATAATCAAGCAGCAGCAAACAGAGCTCAACGTGCTAGTTTATTTGGTAATGTTATGACACTTGCAGGTGGTATTGGTGTACAAGCATTACGAAATACTGGATTGGAAAATTTTATGAAAGCCCAGATCCAGCAACAGACTCAGCCAACGTAGAGTCAAGTTCTGGGCAGATTACTTTAGATACTAATAATAATAAATCAAAAGGTGCTGTTGAAAGTTATTTAGAACCACTTGTAGGTGAAGAAACATCTAACAAGATTCAACAAGATTTTATATCTGTATCAGATGGAACTCGTGTAAATATACCAGATATTAATTTAGATGAAAAAGTTAATGATTTTGAAATGCCTAAAATAAATATAAATGAAGATAAAAATAACAATGTATTTAAAGACTTGTTTGAAAATAATTTAAATCCAGAAAGCGTAGAGTATTTTAAAGATAACTCTAATATAAGTTTAATATATAATAATTATGATATGTCAAATAAATACAACAGTTCTGCAGATTTTATAAAGAATGTAGAAATATCAAGAGGTTTGTTTAATGATTATAATTTAGACTTTGATAGTCTTATGGATTCAGACCCTATGCATTGGGATTTTTCTATACAAGAATTAGAAAACAAAATAAACAATAACTACAATCTAACAGGCGATACTAGTTTATATAACACTCAAATGAATCAATTAAACGAGTTTATTAGATTGTATAACAATACACAAGAAGGAGAATAATATGGCAGATCCATATGGAGGTTTTGGCTTAAACATTGCAAGCTTCTATGGAGCAGCTCAAGACAGAGCTCAAAGAGAACGCTTTAATGATGCAGCTAATGCTTTACAACAACAAAGGATTAACTTAGATGATCGAAGAGTAGGTATTGCAGAACAAGATGCAGACCTTAGAAAAAGAAGTGATGATTATAGATTTGGTTTACAAGAAGATTTAGATGAAGCACTTCGATTAAAATTAGACAGAACTATAGCTGAAGAACAATTAGGAGACGCTTATCAAGATTATTTAGATAGCGGCAACTTTACAAGTGAAAGAACTGATAATCTTATGAATTTAGTAAGATTTATACCTGGTGCAGGTCCACTTCAGTATACTATATACGATAATTTTTTTAGAAATCCTGCATTAAGTAGGGAGGATTTCGCTGAAAGAGAAGGTATGAATGTTCGTACTCAATTAGACTTATTAGAGGAAGGAAGAAAATCAGGAATAAATCCTCAAGCACTTTTACAACTAAGACTGTTTAATCCTTATACAGATGCAACATTAAATTCTTCAGATGAAGTGCTTTATGAATTTTTAAATTTTGGAGGTAGATAATGATACAAGGACTATTAGGATTGTCTGGAGGCAATAATCAAATGTTTGGTTCTACAGGATTTGCTCCTAACAGAATGCAAGTGTTACAAGAACTTGTAAGAAGACATAATGCAGGTGAGTTAAATTTACCAGATGAACAAGTTAAACAATTAGCGAAAGCTGCCGCTAGTGCAGGATTAAAATTTAATGTAGAATCTAAGCCTGTTAGAAAAGCGTTGTTTGATGCAGCTGATACATTAGCTTTAGGTTTAATACCAAATGAACTTAGACCAAGATCTATAGGTGAAGATGTATTTGGAGAATCTTTATTGGATAGAACTGCAGGACTTGCAGGTAGTGTTGGTGGAGGTTTAGGCCTAGGTAGTTTAGCTCTTAGAGGAGCTGGAAAAATATTTGGCGGCATAAATAACTTTATGAATAAAAGATCAGCGGCAGGTATGAGAGCTAATTTTAACGCTACTAACTTTAGCGGTGTAGATTCTCAAAATAATTTATTGGGTACAACACAAATGAATATGTTATCTGGTAGACCTCAAATGAATATGTTAAATCCTTTTAATGTGTTAAGTCTGCCTCCAGGAGCAATTAATTTAGGACCAGGAACAATTCCATTAGGTAGAGGTTATAGACCTTTTGGTTCAGGCTTAAATAGAGGTGGTACACAATCAATTCCTGTTTTACAACAAATGCCTATTTTTAACTAAATGTACGGTATAAATAATAGTTTAGAACAGACTGCATATCAGCAAAGATACAGAGTACAAAGACTTGTCGATATGTATAGGAAAAATCCTATGCAGTTTACTCCTTCGCAACTAGATGAGTTAAAGGAAATGTCGCAGACTGTTGGTATAGATCTTGTAGAGAAAGAACAATCTTTTAACGTAAGACGAAATGCTAAAAACTTAATGAGTGGGTTTTTAGAAGGTTTTACTACAATCCCTACAGGAGTACAGCCTAAGACAACATATGAAGCTATATCGCATTCTATGGGTCATTTAGCAGGTTTTGCTCCAGGAATACTGTCTGCACCGCTAGGTTTACTAAGTAAAGGCTTTGCTAAAACAGGATTAGGTAGAGCTGCTGCTGTATTTAGTAGTGCTGCTAAAGTTACACAACGTATGAACAACTATTCTGTACCTATGTTTTTTGGACATAAAGCAAGTTCATTAGTTGGTAGAGGTCTTAATAAAGCTAAATTAGATTCAGCTGATTTTCTTAAAAAAGGTTCTGCTACACGTGGAATATTAGATGAAGCTACTACACTTGGTGTAGCATCAGCTGTTTCTGGTGTATGGAAAGGTCCAGATGTTATTATGGATTCTTTAGTACATGGTGGTATAGCAGGTGGTATGTTTGGTGGACTTGGTAATTTTAGAGCTATTGGAAATTATCTAAAGTCAAATACAACAGTAGATCATAAGAAAGGTGAAGCATTACTTAAAGGTGCAATAGGTGCAAGTATGTTAGGTGTACCTGCATATTTACGTGATGATCCTGTAGAAATGATTATATACGAAACTATGCTAGGTGGTTACTTTGGCTACAATGCTAGGCCGTCTTTTGAAGCACAAGGTGGTAAGTTTATAGCTGATTTAAAACATCATGGTAAAGGTGAGTCGTATATATTTAAACCTGAAACACATCCTGATTGGAATACTTACAATACAAAAGTGCAAGATTATGTTGTAAAGTCTGTTAATGAACAAGCTTATAAATATATAATACCTAAGATTATGGAGTCTTCTAATTTATCAGAAGTTCAAGTTATGGATCGTTTATATGCACAAGCACAATATCGATATAAAAAAGAGAAACCTACTGAAGCTGAAGTTAATACTATAATCCGTGAAGAAGCTGAGCAATACCGTAGCAATACTATGCAAGGTAAAAAAATGGAGTATGAAGTAGCTGAAGAAGGTTATGAAAGAGATTTTGAAGCAGAAGATGTTACAGATTTTGCTAATGTTGATTTAAGTAGAACTGAAACACCATTAGAAATATTAAGAAGTAAATCTAAAACTATAAGAGATGTTTATATACCAGAGGTGTATGTAGATAGTATTAGCAAGAAAGAATATGTAATATTTAAGAATAGGCAAGGTAGTTATTTAAAGGGTAATGAAAATGTAGGAGAAACTACATATGGTAGTGTTCCTGTAGAAAAAACAGAAAACACCCCAAGATATATTACTATGGATAAAATCTATTTAGGTGATAATGCTAATTATAAAGGTGGATTTAAAAAGTTTGTATCGCCTATGCATTACGTTAGAAACAAACAAGGGCAGTTTGAGCCTTACGTTACTAATCAAACTAAGCGTCTAATAGCTGATTCTTTATATAATAAAAATCAATACATATTTGGTGGAGTAAAAGATAAAGGTATATTTAAAGTAAGAGATATACATATAGATACAAATGTACATACTAATGAATCTATACTTAGAGAGTTAACAAAAAATAGTACTGATCCTAATGCTTTAAATAAAGCTAGGCAAAGCTATAGAGAGGGTTTGTCGTTAGAGTTAGAATGGTTAGGTATAAAAAAACCTGAACAATCATTAGAATCTGTACTTGCTAGTAAACCAAGCGGAGTAGCAGAAACTGTTAATAGATATAGTAGAGAATGGAGATCAAATGTTTTAACAGAAGCTGAAACTAATGGTTATTATGTTATAGGTGGTGATTTATCGCAAATAAATAATCTTACAAGAACAGGTCATGCTAAGAATGTTATTGATTGGAATAAAAGAGCGCAGCTCAGATTTGATAAAAGTTATGCAATTAAACCTGATGCTGTTAATGAAAAAGGGCAAAGAATTTTTGACACTAGTAATTTTAATTACGAGATAATTAAAGATATTAATGTGTTTGATACATACTTTCGTAAAGGTGAAAAGGACGCTATATTTTATGAAAGTTGGACTGATGGTATAGTTATGGTAAAACCAGAGGTATATGATAAAATACAAGCAGCGTCTAATCTACCTGTTAATAGTATGTTTAAACCTGTAATAGTGGCTAAGATGCCTACAGGTGGTTTAATGGTTGTAAAGTCAGCAGGTCAGAGACTGACATCTAAATCAGATAAACCTATACTAGATTTAATGAATCGTAAGAATTTAGATATGGTTATGTTTACATCTGCAGCTAAACATACAGGCAACACAAAACCATTAGAAGTAGCATTTGATAGATCTAAGAACGAATACATTACTGGCGAAGATTTTAATAGACCTGCATTACAAATGCCTATTGATAGTGTAAGAATAAATTTAGGTACATATATTAATCCACAAAAGTTTACTAAGCCACAAGTTGTAGTTACACAATTAGCTAGTAATATTACAGAGTCGCAATCACCTGGTGGTAATGCTATTTTTTATAAAGAGATAATATCTAAAGGACCTGAAGCTAAATTAAATAATAAAGGTGAATCGTTTGATACAGTACTAGACACTTATAGAAAAACTAAAGATGCAAATGTATTAAAAGATCTTGATATAGATAGTTTGTCAGTTAAAGCTATTCATGATGTATTTGTTAAAGATGCTAATTGGACAACTAAAACTAAAGAAGATAAATTTCTTGCAGAGTTTTTAGCACGTAAGATAGCTGGTATGGATAAGCAAGGTAAACTTGAAGATACTGCTATGATGACTAAAGATCAATGGAAACAGTACATATATCGTAACGATAGGATTCTAGATAAGTCTAACTTTGATAGCGTATTTAGACATATATACCCTAATACAAGCAAGTACTTTAGCGATGTATATAAGAAATATATTATTATGAGGTACAGTAGACCTAAATGGGAAACATCAGGTAAAGTATGGCTTAATGGACAGTTGCCACATGATCAAGTATCTATGAAAGTAAACGCTGGTGAGATTAAACTTGATCTTGGTATGGGTAATATGAAAGTAAACATTACTACTATAGATGGCAAACCTGTTGAAGGTGCACCTAAAACATTAGCTAAAGCTTGGGAAGCATATAAAAATAATTCTTCATTAGCCCACAACTTTGAGTTTATAGTTGTAAGGGTTCCTATGGATAGTTTATCAGGAGCTAGGTTATTAAAGTTTACTGGTTTCACAAAGTCTAAAGGACATACAGCTAGAACACACGCTAAAGATGATTGGTATTTAGGTGGAGCTGATAAAGATAGTGATAGTGCATTTATATATCAAGGTTTTAGTGAGAAAGTAAAAGATATATATAGACCATTTCAAAATGAATGGGGTGCAGGTACTAAAGAAAATCCTATGATAGAAAAGAAATCTGTTGAAATGGATAAGATGTTTGTACCTGAGTCTAGAAGTAAAGACTGGAATAATGATTCTTTTTATAATGTATACAGTCAATTTAATCCTAGTATGCGTAAAGTAGTAGCAGAGAATGCTTATGTAGGTACTAATATAGGCATGGGTTTATCTGCTAAAAATGGTCAAGCAGCATTAAAGTTATGGGATCTGCTTCCTAATAATTATATATCACCAGATGGTACATTAACTATGACAAAAAAACCTAACGGTTTTAGAGAAATGTCTAGATTAAAAATGGAAATGATGAACAGAAGTGCTGACTCATCTAACTATGCTAATAGTATTAATTTAGGAGAATATCAAAAATTATTATTGCAAGCTGGCTGGAATGCTACAGTTACTACTAAAACAGGCAAACGCCCAGCTACTATGAAAGATGTATATCGTTCTGTTAATGAGAGTAATTCTTTAACGTTATCAAATACTATAGATTATAAAGCAATAGATATAAATACTGGTAGAAAACTTACATTAGAACAATTTCAAAGACAAATTGATAGAACATTATCTAATTTAGATACAGTTAATGATAAAAACATGGACACTATTATTGCAAAGAAAATGAGAGCTGATGGTGTTTTAAATGATATAAAACCTTTTGAATTTGAGTTAGAAAGATATACTAAAATATTTAATGATTTTACAGCACAAACTAAAAATCCAGAAAATGCAAATTGGGTACGATTAAAGCCTGCAGGTATAAGTAACCCTGAAAGAATTATAAACTCTTATAATATAGGTATTAAGAAAGCTAATAGTAATACTAATCCAATAGAACGCAATAAAAAAATAGCTGAAATAACAGAGAAAACTAAAAACATTATGTTAGATGATTTACAGCAAATAGCGTCTTGGAAATCTATAATTAAAGAAGGCAAGGCTATAGAAAATTATCTACAAAGTAGATTAGGTTTAGATGCAACTACAAAAGAAATACAAGAAGTATTACTAGACCCTATAGCTCAGTTTGCTAGTTTTGTTAAGATGCGTAATGCTAATTTTGATTCTATAGTTCCTACTAAAAAAGAAGGTAGGTACATAGCATATGATAGTTATGCTATAGGTGGTAGAGATCCTTTGGCTAATAGAGTAGAAGTGTTCGATCAAATGGTTAGAGATATGAAATATGAGATAGCTATAATTGCTAATAAATATCAAAAAAGATATAATGCTGATGCTAGTCAGTTATATCAAAGACTATCTGATTATGCAGATTTACATTTATTGGGTTCTTTTTGGCATAGAAATATACCTTTAGAAGGACAAACACAATATAAAAAATATATGGTGCAAGAAGGATTAATAGCTAAAGAAAGTCAAGGAACACCAGAAGGTCACGTACCTTGGTCAACTAAATTTAAAACTATGTTTTTTCAATCAAGAGAAATATCTGATAGTGCAATACGTAAGATGTTGAATGCATATAGCGATTCATATAAAGTTATGACTGCATCTACTAGAGATGATTTAGCTACACCACGTAGACCTATATGGGTTATGCCTAATGAGCAAGCTGCATTAGTTGTTACACAGCCTGTAAAAGAAGTTTTGAATGCTAAAGATAAAGTTATAGATGGGCCTAGATATGTAAACGACCCTACTATGACTATTAAAGAAAAGTCTGAAGCATTGAAGATAACACCAGAAGATGTGGTGCAGGTAGAGTTGTTTCAAAAAAATCTTAAGAAAGTTCCTAGAGTAGCTGAAAACTTTAACGATTGGTTTACACAATTTACATTCTTAAATGGTGAGCCATATAGAGATGTAAGTACTATGACTATAAAAGATGTTAAAGTATTTAACAGATGGTTTAAAGATATTGATAGAAGATTTATTAATCGTGCAGAAGGATTGCCGCCTTATGCATGGCGTGTAGATCCTAGATACATGAATGAACAAATGGCTTTGTATGAAGGTAAAGTATTTAGTTCTTTTGAAGCAGACGTGGTGACATCTGACGGTATTGTTAAACGTAAAATAAAAAACTTTACTGGTAGTTTAGGTACGCTTAGAGAAATGTTCAGACGTTCTAATATGCAGATAGATAAGTTTTCTGCATTAGATTTTGCAGAAACTGAACGGTTGTATACATTTAGAAAACAACTATCAAAAGAACAAGCACATGGTATCAATGAGCTAGTTATTGCTAGACGTAATGGCGAGGATATTACACAAAATAAATACTATAAAAAATTTGAAAACGAAATATTTATATATAATGGTAAGACTAGAAAAAGAGATGAAATGGTTGATATCGTTAATGATATTTATACTAAAGATTTTGAAAAGTTCGGCAACAACTGGTTATGGGCTAAAGATAGTAGTGGTAAACGTATTGATTTTAACGATATAGATGTAAAGAAAAACTATAAAGTTTATAACGAATATCTAAAATACAATCAAGATGGCAGATTAAATACAAATTACTTTTTATCACGTATGGGTAAGAGTTTGAATAAAGGGCTAGATTTACCACAGATAGGGTTAGAAAATTTATTAAGATTCCAATATGAGTATAAGTTAGAAAAGATTATTAGAGATAAAGGTACAGCTATTAAAAATCCTAAACAGTATCGAGAAAAGTTTAGATCTAATAGCAAAACTGCATTTGAACCTATTGGTGATTTAGGTAAGAATTATTTTCCACGTATGTGGGAAAACACTACAAAGGCTAGACAAGCAGAGTTAGATGCATGGCTAGCTGGTAAAATAGAAGCATTTAGGAATGACCCTAAAAAGCAAGCAGAAGCTGAAGCATATATTAGGGAAATGCATGAATTGCAAAAGTCTGAAACTGGAGGTACTGAAAAACCAGAAATAGATGCATTGTTAGAAAACTTAAACTTTAAAACAATGACAGATGCACAAATATCAAACTATCTAAATAACATTGGTTTTTTCAACAGACCTGGTATTATAAAAGAAAGAGTTGGCGATAAGCCTGGCTGGGATAGAGATTTAAATACAATAGATATATATAAAGATAAAGTAATACGTTCTTACTATAAAAACTTACAATCTATATTTGCTAATAATAGAATAGATACTTTTGTTAGAGAAAATAAGTTTGGTAAGTTTACAAATGATTGGGCAGATTATATGCGTATATATGTACGTGATGCTTTTGGACATCAATCTACATTCCAACAACGTATTGCTGATAGTATTAATGCTAAGCCTGGTACTAACGATACATTAGGTTTAGGTAAAACATTATACTACAAAACATCTGATCATAGACTTATAAAAGCTATAGATAACTTGGATGCAAAATTTGCGAAATATGGAATGAAAATCCCTGGCTTTGATAAGATACCTAAGATAACAGCTAAAGAGGGTACAGAGGCATATAGACTGCAAGTACAGGCAAGACGTGAGTATTTATCAAGAGTTATACATAACATGGGTAGGATTGAAGCTAAATTCAATATGATGACATTATTAGCTAATACTGGTACTATGACTGCTAATTTATTTGGTGGTGCTACCATGTCTATATCACAAGGTGGTTTAAAAAACTTTGGACGTTCTTATAACAATAAATGGTTAGAAAAGAATGCACTTACTGATATAGATGGTAACTTTTACATGAAGTACAAAGATCCTGTAACAGGTGCAGAAAGACCTGTAACTAATAAAAAAGAACTTAGACAATGGATAGCTGAACAAGGTGTAATAGATAAGTTTATAGCTGATGAAGTAGGTGTAAATTTAGCACTTAAAACAGGATTAAAAGGTAAGAATGCTGTTAACTTTATGAAAGAGTTAAAGAAAATTCTAACTAAAAATCCTGATGCAAGCGATGCCACTATAAGAGAGTTGGCTAATAGATATCAATTAGGTGATGCAATAGAAAAAGCAGGTGGTTGGTTTATGCAGAAGTCTGAACGTATTGCACGTGCAGATGCATTTATAACGCACGCATTGCAGTACCGTGAAAGATATGGATCGTATGGTAGACAGATGCGATTAGATGATCCTGCTGTAATAGATGCTGGATTAAAAGGTGTAGAAGCTACGCAATTCTTGTATCATAGTGCATTTAGACCAGCATATATGAGAACATCGTTAGGTAAAGTTCTAACTAGATTTAAGTTGTTTGCATTTCAGTCTGTAAGAACTCGTAAAGAACTATACAGACAAGCAAAACATTATGGATTTGAAGAAGGTACGCCTGCATTTGATAGGTTTAAGAATTTATTTCTAATAGATATGTTTACAATGGCGTTAGGTACAGCTTTTGCATACAGCTTGTTTGACACAGCTTTACCTCCTCCATTTGATTGGGTGCAAGAAACAGGTGAATGGTTATTTGGGAATAAACGTGAACGTGATAGAGCGTTTTTTGGTCAATGGCCATATCCTATAGCACCATTAAACATAGCTACACCTCCAATAGCAAGGATACCTATGGCTACATTTAGTAGTTTAATTAATAATGATTGGGAACGATTTGTAGATTATCACTTGCATACTATGTATCCATTTGGTAGAATAGTAAGACAAGTAGATAAAACAGTAGATGAACCATACGGTACTACTTTTGGTAGAGGTATGCAGCAGTTTTTACGATTACCTACAGATAAATTAGTAACTAAAATAAACAAAGCAGAAATTCGTGAAAATCAGAAAAGAATGATTGAATCAGAATTATCTGAATTAGGAGATATGATATAATGAATAGATTTGGATTTATTAAAGATGCAGCACAGAAAGTTAGTAAAAAAGCTTTTGGATTTTCTGATAAGCATCCTATAGCTGCTACAGCAGGTATTTTTGGTGGCGTAGCTTTAGCTGGTGAAGCAAGTGGTTATACCGACGCTGTACAAAAACAAAGAGCTGGTGAATGGTTAGAATCTCAACCAGAATTATTGCAAGCTTTAAAAAATGAAGTAGGTGTAATGGTAATTATGAAAAAAGGAATTACTGAAGAAATGCGATCAAAATTTCCTGGCATAGATAGAATGGATATGAATCCAACTAGGGGTAATATTCAAACAATAACAAAGTATGTAGACTCAAATCCAAAGGAAATGGCAATCGTATTAGACGCATTTAAAAAAGATTTTAGAGGACATCTTATGTCAAGCGTAGATAATTACGTTAACATTTTATATAACAATGCAACCAATAGAGGTATGTAATGAATAAAGATGAATTAAATATATTAAAAAAAACAAGTATGAGGACTCCTACAAGTCCATATTACATAAAAGGTATTACAAATATTCGCAACACAGTTAAGCAGTTTCTGAAAACACCTAGCTTTACTGATAAAATAAAGGAGAAATAACATGAGTCTTAAAGATTTTATGGGCCAAAAAATAAATGATCCATCAACATATACAGGTAGAGGAACTACTAGAGAATTTGGAGGAGGATTAGGTACACCTTACGGAAAACCTGTAGACCCAAGTTCACAACTGTCTCAACAAATACAAGGTGTAATTGCAGCAGTTGCACAAGGTCAAGACATAAGTCAGTTTGATCCACAAGTAATTAGTGCTGCTAAGCAACAAGTTGTTATGCAGGCCAACCAATTAAGTCGTTTAGTCAATTCGTCTTCATTGCCTCCTAATGTTACTCGTGAACAACTAAGAGATGATATTGCAATGTATGAAGGATTCGCTAATAAACTAGCTGAAGATGACCCTACATTTGCTAATCTTATGGATGTAGCTTTAATAGGTGCTGGAGTATATGCAGGTGCAAAATATGGACCTATGGCTGCAGCTAAAGCTAAAGTTGGATTAGCAAAGGGTGCAGGTATGGCTTTTGGTTTTGGGTCAAGAGGTATGGACTTTGCTAGACAAACAGCTAGCCAAGGTGCTGAGTATTTTACTAGTCCAGAGTTTAGACAATCTGCAGCTAATATTAGATCCAATGTAGGAAATATGGGTAGATCTACATATGGTTTTGGTAAAAAAGCGGCTACAGGTATAAGTAAAGCATTACGTAGAGCCTTAAGAATACCAGTATAATGGATAGTATAGTAGCATTACTTGAACAGTTTGGTGTTCCAGTAGTAGTTGCTTTAGCGTTTGGCTTTTTTATTTGGAAACAAAATAAGTTTATACAAGATGAACTTATGGAAGAGCTTGATGAGCGTTTCAAACGTTTAGAAGCGATTATTATAAAACTAATAGACCAACAAAAGTTAATGCAAATGGATGTTAAAGAATATAAAGGTGCATTACGTATGCTCATAACTCTACTTAAAAAGTTAAAGTTATGACACAGTATGACTTAATTATATTAGTATTAGCTTTTTCTTTAGGTTATTATGTAGATAACTACGAGGCTCACAACTTATGTCCTCCCTATTGTGAGATAGACCATAAACATCGTGTAAAGAGAAAGGGAGCTTGAGCTCCCCTTATCTTTTCGACGTTACTATTCTTCTTCTTTTCTTTTCATGTAGTATGCCATTAACATAGCTCCTACAATGAAACTTATAACTACAATCATTACTTACCTCCAAAAACTCTTTTACCTGCGTCCTCAATTTTTCTATCTAAGTCTTTAGGAAATGTTAGTTTTTTCTTTGTTTTGATTTTAGTTTGTACAGGAACAGGTTTACACAAAGAATCTTTACCATAATTTGTTTGAAAGTATGTTTCGATTTTGGATTTGTGTTTTTTGAGCCCATCTTTATAGATGTTGTTTAAAAGTTGTTCCAGATACCGTAGTTTATCATAAGACATAATCACCTCCTAATTATGCTTCGCCACTAGCCTCATCTGATATTAATCGTTCTACTTCGTATGAATGTTCATCAATCTTAGTATCTTTGTAATACACGTCTATATTAATATCACCTGCTATTTCATCGCATTTAATGTTAAAGTAATCGGTTGTAAATTCCCATTTATCATTACCTACTATAGATATAGTTTTATTTAAAACATTAAGATAATGCTCACCGATATTACTTTCACCAATAAGATCGTACAATACTAAACGTAATGTATTTAACTCTGATACTATTTCATTTCTTTTCATTTTTAATAAGTTCTATAAACTTATCTAAATCTAATACAACGTATGGTTTTCTCCTATTCTTTTTAATAACAAGTATAGGATCATATTCAGCAGCGTTACTTTCTGCTTGTTCTAAAAACTTCCATATTTGTATACGTTCTTGATTTTTACATTCAAAACTATAAGGTATTTGTTTACGTGCTGCAGGTGTAAGAACTATATCTTCACCAGTCATACCCATAGTTTGTGATTTAATATCATCTTCATGTAAGCCTGGGAAGGCTTTACGTAACTTATCACGTAGACAGTTTTGTAAAGCCCTACCCTTTGCTTTTACTGATTTAGGATTCATGGTAG
>CETN01078977.1_pt1 | contig 13621 bp, 10 predicted proteins | sample 531301 | NCBI WGS metagenome assembly CETN01 (sample SAMEA2622656, study PRJEB7988) | marine metagenome | isolation source: saline water (ENVO:00002010), including
CCGGTAGCCGATCCAGATCCTTCAACATAATGTGAAGACCGCCGGGCTCCATCACCGTTATAGAACGGGGCGGTAATGCCAGAAGGGAAAGCCTCTGCATCTTCATCAGGCCATCCTCCTGCACCGTTTCATGAACCTCCACGGAGGTTGCGATTGGACTGCTGACTGCAGTCAGGACCCGTAACTCATCGGTTCCATTATTGATGTGAATATATAGAGCCGCAGACTTATTATGCATCGGCGCCGGCATAAAAGACTCATCGATGGAAAGGCCGGAAGGCGTGCACTGCACCAGCGCGGGCAGGGCCGGCAGGACCAGGCAAAGAAACCGCATTCCGAACAATTGGGCCAGCGCAATGGGATGCGAGGGCCTTTTTCCATGGCTAATACTTGTCATTCCACTACAGGGCCTGCCGCACCGAAGCCTTGACAAGCGGCTTTCTCTTAGAAACACTGCGTTATGGAACAGTATCTGCAGCCTACATACTTTCTGGACTTTGAGGAGACATCCATCCAGCAGTTCGTTCAAGATCGTCTCGCCGGTCTGGAAAAGCGCGAGGCAGTGGTGAAGGCTTACTATTTTGTTCGAGATGAGATCGGATACAACCCCTATCGCGTAGGACTGAAAAGGGAACAGTATAGGGCCAGCTATATACTTGGCAGGAAGCAAAATTACTGCATCCCCAAGGCTGTACTGTTCGCTGCTCTGGCCCGGGCGGTGGGAGTCCCGTCCCGGATCGGCCTTGCGGATGTGGTAAACCATCTATCCAGCGAAAGGTTTATCCAGAAACTGGGAACCCGGATATTTGCATTCCATGGTTTTGCCGAAGTCTATCTGGACCAATGGATCAAAGCTACCCCCACCTTCGATAAGAAGCTTTGCGAAAAATACGGCGCGGCCCCTCTGGAGTTCGATGGCACCGCCGATGCAATGTTTCAATCCTACGATGAAAAAGGGAACCGGTTCATGGAGTACGTTAAGGATCGCGGTGTGCATGCAGATCTACCATTCGATACAATCATGAACGGTTTTCGAGAATTCTACCCTCACTTCCTGAAGGGCGGCATCCCGGATGGGAACATGATCGATGAAAAGCCCGCCGCCGGCTAATGGGCTACATAATCCTTGCCATTTTAGCCAGGGTTTTCCTTCAACCCGGCCATTAAAGGCCGGTTTTTGATCCGCCTGCAAAAATACTCTTGCAAGGCCGATACCCGGGAATATAAAAAAGCCGGTTCGGCCCGGTGCGCCCGGCAACGTTACACAGATAGAAGGGCTGACCGAACAGGAGTGCTCGAGCATGAAAATAAAAATGAAGATGATTTTGCTCATCTCCGGTGTGGTGGTGCTGAGCGTCTTTCCATTGTCCTTCATTGTTCTCTGGCGAAACCAGGAGGTAGTCACTGAAAAAACCTTCGAGGTATGTAGAAATCTGGCGCACAATATCGCTTCTTCGGCCACCGAAGAATTGCTGGTCGACGTTACCTACGATGGCACTCGCTCTGCCGTACAGGGTTTGACAAAAGCCGGCGTAAGCGGGCTTATGAATGCCTACGTACTGAACCTCGACGGAGAGTACGTTGCCGACATGCACAAGGACCATCTTGGCCAGACGGCAAGCCCGGACCTACTTGGTCAGTTCCGCGAAATCAAAGAATTGAAGATGCAGCAGATCAAGGGCGATACGAATCTGCTGAGGTTCGTCTATCCCATCTTCATTCAATATAAAGGTCAGCAGCTACGGGTGGGCGAGGCCATCTTTGAGTTTAATGAGGCGCAGGTTTACGAACCAATCGAGCGAACTCGAACCACCATTTTTCTGGTGGCCGGGATTATCTTCGTCATCGCAATAATAATTGCCATCAGCACGGCCATACTGATTACCCGGCCCATCCTGTCCTTGAGCGAAGGCGCTACCATTATCGGTGGCGGAGACCTGAGCCATCGAATTCGGATTCATAGCAAGGATGAGATCGGGCAACTGGCTTCATCGTTCAACAATATGACCGAGCGAATTCAGGACTTTACACAGAATCTGGAAGAGAAGGTAGAGCAACGTACGCAGGAATTGAACGAAACCCTGGAGCAGGTACGGGCTCTGAAAGTCCAGCAGGACGGGGATTACTTTTTGACCAGCCTGCTGGCCCATCCGCTACAAACGAACAAGAATCGGAGCAACTTCATTTCCAGCGAATTTGTAATTGAGCAGAAAAAGAAGTTTAGCTTTCGTAAATGGAATTCCGAGATAGGCGGAGACTATTGCATCACCGATACCATTCGCCTGGACGGACGAAACTACACTGTCTTTCTGAATGCGGATGCCATGGGTAAATCCATTCAGGGCGCCGGGGGCGCACTTGTGCTGGGGGCCGCTTTTAACGCAACACTGATACAGGCGAAGCTGGGCAAGTCATCCATTCAGTATCCGGAAATCTGGCTACGGGATACCTACCGTGATCTGCAAAACATATTCGTTTCCTTCGATGGCACCATGTATATGTCCATCCTTATGGGGCTGGTAGACGAAGAGACCGGGTTCATGTATTTTCTGAACTGCGAACATCCGTTTACCGTGCTATATCGACAGGGCCAGGCATCTTTTCTGGAGGAGGAGCTGGAGCTCCGGAAACTGGGCGTGCCCGGCGAAGAAGAAAAGGTCAGCATAAAGAGCTTTCAGCTACATGCCGGCGATGTTATCATATGCGGCTCTGACGGTCGGGACGATTTGATTACTGTGAAGCCCGACGGAACCGAAAGCATAAACGAAGACGAGTTTTTATTCCTGCGACATGTGGAGCTCTGTGACGGCGATATTGGCCGGATACTGGATTACACGCGCACCAACTTTACATTGATGGACGACATATCCCTTCTGCGAATCTCTTATAAAGAGAATGTGCCGGACTCAATGGGCCCGCAAGTTCCCGTGCCGGTTCGCGAAAGCATGGAGCGGAGCAGGGAGCTAATCGCCGAAGGCCGGGAAGAAGAGGCGCTGAACACCATTGAACACTTCCTGCACCATGGCCGAGATCTGCCGGAATTACTGAAGACTGTGGGCAGGTTGTACTTCAACAAGGGAGAGTATACGCAGGCGGCCGAATGCTTCAAAGAGTATGTGAGCATTGTCCCGGATGATCAGGAGTATCTGTATGTCGTTTCCAACAGCCTGCGGCTGGCGGAAAGATTCGAAGAAGCGGCGGACTTTGGCGAAAGATTGCTTCTGCGGGAACCCTCAAACGTGCTGAACCTTCTAAACCTGGCTGATATTTACAAGAGCCTGGAGAAAACCAAACGCGCACTGAATCTCGTGGACAAAGCGCTTCAGCTGGAGCCGGAAAGCCCGCAAGCGGCCAATCTCCGCGATCAAATCGTTCAGAAGATGGAGAGCTCCAGCGAAACCAGGGAGATCCTGGAGCTGATGGAAAAGGCAAACCATCTATATAAGAAGAAGCAGTACGCCCGGGCGCTGAAACAGTACGAGAAGGTAATGGATCTGGAGCACAACAATCGAAAGGCAATCTATCGAGCGGCGAACTGCAATGCGCATTTAAAGAATCATGCCCAGGCCATGGATTACTTCAATCGTGTCATCGCGCTGGACCCGCAGAATCATCATGCGTATAACAACCTGGCCGTGCTGTTTTTTGAGCAAAAGGAGTATAATCAGGCTCTGCTGAGTCTGCAACGAGCCCTGAAGGTACGGCCGGATTTTGAACCCGCTCAACGGAATCTGGAACAGGTTCAGAAAATGCTGAGCAACCGTGGCCAGGGAGCCAGCGAGGCATCCGAAGCGTATGCTGACCGAAAACCCGTGGCTTCAAGTTCCGGAGGCGATTCCAATGCCTGATCTGGACGGCCGGACACCGCGGATACTGCACGGTCCGTTACTCGGACTTATCCTCTTTCTGGCGTTCCCTGTCAGCGCTGAGGAAGTCCCGGTGATCGAGGTGCTCCTGTCGTCAGACTCTTCGATTTACGAAGAGGGACTGGCCGGTCTGCAATCGGTGGTACAGGGGCAGACCAGGGTGCGGTATCTGGAAGTGCTGCAGGCCGAACATCCGGATCTGGGCGCGTACTTTAACGATATTGAAGCCTCGGGCGCGGTGGTCTACGTAGCGTTTGGTCGAGCGGCAGCGCAACTGGCGGCCGAAAATCTTCGAGGAACTAACGTTGTCTTTTCCATGCTCAATTCGCCCAAGCAGCTTAACTTGAAGCAGGGAAACCTGTGCGGAATAAGCATGGACATTGGTCCCGAGAGATTTTTTAATACTCTCCGAGAGGTGGATCCATCCGCCCGTTATGTCTACGCTTTCTATTCCACCGACCAGGGCAGGGAGTCGGCTCTGGCCGGGGAGTATCTGGATCTGCAACATGGCCTGCTTTTAGAGGCGGTTTCCGTGGGCCCGGGGGAGTCCTTCGCCTCGGCATTGGAGCGTGTAAAGGAGAAAGCGGACGCTATCTATATGGTTACAGACCCGCTCTACGACCGCGAAAACTTTCAGTTGCTTTCTGACTTCGCGCGAGAGAACGGAATCACTCTGATGACCGGTTATCCGGCCCTGGTTCGCCTGGGGGCGACCTTTGGAATCAGTCCCGATTATACAAACCTGGGAATCTCAACCGGGGAAATGGTGAATCGGATCCTGTCCCGGCAAAGCGAATGTTCCCGGGAGCTTGTAAAGGTGCCCACCCAGACCGCCTTCTATCTTAACGAGGATTACGCGAGGTCGCAGGGACTGGAGCTTTCCCTGGCCATCAGGGAGCGAGCTCGATTGGCCGGCTTGATGAAGCTGGGCGTGGATCTTTACAGCGAAGACAAGCTGAACTCCGCGCGAAAGATATTCGAAGCCATTCTACAAAAAGATAAAGAAAACCGTGCGGCAAAAAGCTACCGCTCTTTGATTATTGAAAGACTTACCGGGGACCAGACCAGACGGTATATGGCCCGGGCCAACGAGTTCATGAAGACCAGACGTTATCTCCAGGCCCGCGCCGAGTATGCCAGGGTGCTAAGACTTAATCCGGACTATGAGGGGGCTCGAAAAGGACTTGCTGAAGCTTCCCGGCTACAAAGCGAACTGGAAACCAATCAGGCCCGAGCTCTTAGCGGGGCCGGAAAACCATTTGCGGCTATACGGTCCTACATCAGCGCATTGAGTATTTGGCCGCAAAATGGTCGAGCAAGGGCGGAACTGGCGAATCTCCGTGGGCAGGAGTCCGCCCGTATCCCGGCCTATATGCAGGACGGGCTCCGAGAGTATAACCTGCGTAACTATGAGCAGGCCATTCAGAGGTTCCAGAACGTACTTCTAGTTAATCCCGGGCACAAAGAGGCCACCGAATATCTTCGCCTGTCGCAACAAAAACAGGAAGCGGTTCGTCGATTACTGGAAAGAAAAAAGAATTGATGACATAGCAATGGGTGCGTACCTGCCTATATGTTCGCGGATCGCCGTAATGTTTGCCTGTTACTGGTAATGATCTTCCTTTCCGGTTCTATACTGGCTGCGCCCAGGAATTCGGGCTCATTTCAGACCGTGGATAAGGCAAATTCGCTGGAAATCAACATAGTCCGAAAAAAAGGCGATGTTCCTGGCATCCTGGAATTCAGGATTGAAATCAGCAACACCAAGTCGTCCGAACGGACGGTACATGGCAAGATCACCATTCAGGATGGATCGGGTCAGAAGGAATGCACCGTCTATATGCCATTGCCTCCATCCGCCAACGCTGTAGATACAATTCGCTGCCAGGCGTCTGATTCCTCCTACTGGCAGTTTGAGGTCATCAAGGTATATGACTTCATACTGGAATAGACAATGAAACGTTCTCTCATCTTCGCAATACTGTTCTTTGCATCCCTGGGTTCCCTTTTCGCAGAAGCCATTTATATGCGAAACGGAGAAATTCTGGTGGGTACCATTACCCAGCAGACCGAGCGTTCGGTGACCGTGATTATCGAAGGACGCACTCGCGTAATCCCAAAAAGTCAGATCGCTAGAATTACTTTCGAAACAGAAGAAGAAATACGCGAAATCCGCCGACAGCAGGCCCTGGAACGACAGCGAAGGCTGGCGGCAGAGAAGCGCCAGAAGGAAGAAGCGGAACTGGAAAGAGCCCGTCAGCAATTTCTTTCCGAGCAGGCCATGGCCCGAGCCGAAAGAGCCCGTTATCTCCGCGAACAGGTAGAGAAAGGCCAGATGGAAAAGCCGGATGAACCCATTTCCTATTTCGATTTCGCCTGGCGTTCGGCGCTGGTACCGGGCTGGGGGCACGTAGCCATCGGAAGACCCTACATTGGTTATACCTATATGGCGCTTTCAGGCCTGGCATTGTACAATCTGGGACGAACCTGGGGCCCGGCCCATGCGGCCAAAGCAGAAAACCAGCAACAGATAGACTTCAGTACGGCTCTTGCTCTGGCAGGGCAGAATTCTACCATCCCTTCCAATGTTCGGTTCGTGTACTTTGTTGAACTCAATAGAAGAGCAACAGCAGAATACCAGGCAAAAGTGGACGATTACAACTACGCGGTGATGGCGGCGCTCACGTTGTACGGCGCTCAGCTTGCGCACATCATTTTTAACGGATTTGCCTGGGAAAAGGGTCTGGTAGTAGAGAACGATAACGCCCGGGACGGGTTCAGTCTGAATGTAACCTATGGTCGGTCCATGCCGGGTAAACTTCCCACCTACACGGGACTTGAGCTAACACCGGGACCTTTCGCAGGCGCCTATCAACAAGGGCCGGATGCCATCCTGAACAATGCCCGTAGGCCCGAGACATCTATGGAGTTTGGATACACCAGACATTTCTAGGAATTGGAAGAACGGTTGCCGGCGCATCTGTCCTGGGGGAAAACCTGGACAGCTCTGTAATCATGGGATTCCGCCAGACCATTTCACTAACAGGCTGGCTACGATGGACTCCGGAAAAAGGGGTGCGCTCTGAAGCGCTGAAATTCCATTGTTCGCATGTTTGCGGTTCGTAGCCTCTTTTTGCTAATTCTCGGCCTTGTACCTTTGACAGCCTGCCTTCGTCTGGATCCCAGCGTGGATTCTCGAGAAGCGGCGGCGAATTTGATTTCTGCTCTGGCCAGTCTGTCGGGAGAAGAATACTACATATTTCTCAATCATTCCAGTACGCCGCCCCGAACGATTTTGAGGTTCCGGAACGGAAGCCTGGATAAAATTCAGTACTCCGGTGGCCCGGCTACGATTAAGAAAGCCCGGATCCTGAACGGTACCATTTTCGCCATCGACGGTACCACAAACGATCGCATCTATATCAGTAAAGATCAAGGGAATAACTGGACCGTTCGTGACGTCACCGGTATCACATCCGACGTCTTCACGCACATGCAGGTATGCGGAGATCGTTTGTTTCTAACGAAGGGCCTACTGGCAACGGATCCGTCCGCCTATACTCCGGGCTACTTTACAGACTCTTCTGCGGATACCTTCACCGAATGGAGAGGCGTCGGTCCCTCCCTGGAATCGATTCCCGGGGCCCTGGCTTGCTCCAATGATCGATTGATTGCTGCGATAGACTTCACTCCCTACGTAATCAGCGCTCCTGCATCGGACCCAACCAACTGGACCTCTGCAGGAACCTACAACCCATCCCGGGAACCTCTGGCCATGGCCGCAACAGAAACCACGATCATGATCGCGCACGATGGAGACCCTCAGCGCGGGCTGGGTTACTCGACGGATGGCGGCAGCACATTTAACGCCAACGGAAATCTGCCCGTGGCGGAAGACTATCTGAGTTCTACTAATGGCGAAGGGCCGCTGGCGGCCTTCAACGAGTTTTATCTGGCTACCGTGGATCAGACCGGTAAGCGCTGTTATTTCTATCGCTTTTCCACTGGTTCGGAAAATCCCGCCTCGCTACAGCCGGCCTCTGTGGACTGTGGCCCGTATTCGGACGTGGCCATCACATCCATTGTTGCCGGTCCGTCCGGGATAATCGCCGCCTACAAGGCCAACAGCGATTCCGCCACCGGGCTACTTTATTCCACCGACGGCGCCAACTTTCGCGCCCTGGATCTGTCTGATGTGTGGAATGGTCCCGGTCATATTTCCAGTATTCAGCGAGTGCGCTAATGGGGGAATCTGACCAGGCGGGGGCTTCTCTGGCACCATGCTTCCTGGCCGGGACTTCGGATGAGGCGCGGTTATTTTTAATCTGGATCATTTCGATGAAAATCGACGAATAGGGTCCGCTTTGCGCCTTACCCGAAGTTCTCACACCAGTATCTCTTGCTTTCTGCATCAAATTCTGCAAAAAAGAGCGGCCAGCCTGTTCTATTGTATATGGTCAGGCAAAGCTTCGGAATCGTAGTTCTATTCGGGTTTCTCTGCTCCGGGTCCAGCTGCTTGAAACTGGACACCGGACTGGATTTGCCCAGCTTGCTTTCGCTTGTCTCATCGCGGACAGCTATCGCCTTTTTTAATGACGCTTCGGGTGACGGCCAGGCCCGCTCCCTTTTAAGAATCAACTCTTCAGACAATCTCGAACGAATTGATTGGACTGCCGGACCGGCGCAGATTCGCGATGCGGCCATAGTGAATGGAGTGATTGTTGCGGCGGACACATCCAATTCAGACGATTTCTGGATTTCCAGAGATGGCGGAAGAAACTGGTCTTCGGTGGATCTGCCGTCGGGAAACGAATCCCAGGGGATTTTCTACGTTCTGGAATGCGGAAATGCCGTTGTTGTGACTCAGGCCAACATAGCCTACGACGGCACCGGTAGTCGCCCCGGATACATCAGTCGGGACAATGGTGCTACCTGGACCGAATTTCGCGCCGGTATTGGGCCGTCTTCTACTGGCACCGGCGATATTGGCGTTCGCGGAATTGCATGCAACGCTGACAATATCTACATCGCTTCTTCCGGCGCAACGAATCGGATTCAATATGCTTCTCTGTCGAACCTGTCAAGCTGGACTGGCGCACCCAATGCGGGTGTCAGTTATCTTGACTATACCGATCTCACAGCCACCTCCACCGGCTTTGCCGGCCTGGCTCAAGATGATGGCAACGCGGCCCAGTGCGGACTCAACTATTCTACAAATGGCGGTGCCTCGGTAACTGAGTCGGGCTTTATGCCCAATTTGGCCGCGTGTAACGGCGGGCTTAGATCGGGATCGCCGAACGGAAATGAACGCATCATCATTGCGGAACCGGACACATTGTCGGACGTATGCAGGGTCTATACCAAAAGCAGTCTGGCCAGCGCGCCTACCACCCCGGAGGCCTTTTCCTATGACTGTTCTGATGTGGTGAATTTGGGGGATATGCCTGGCATTCTTTATGGCTTTCAAGGTATTTTTGTGTCTTATGTGGACGCTTCGCGTACCGCTACGGGCCTATTGTACTCCAGCGATGGTGGCCAGAGCTTCCAGAAACTGAATATCGGCACTGTGTGGAGCGATTCCGGGTATATCATCGACATTGAAGAATCGCCTTAGATGCGGGCCGCCGGGGCCGCAATGGTGCCCCGGCCGTTAACGGTGATACCCATTGGCCAGAATCCCTTGAGCCCCGAGCCAGAAGAAGCTTGCAAAAAGAGCCGCCAATCCTGTTGTAAAGTACATGAATTCTCCTGTCTCCCGGATTGCCATGGCTCTCGTGTTCTTGATGGGCACCAATTGCTTGAAGATCGAGAAGCGCCTGGATCCATCCGCCATTCTGAGTGCATTGGGCGGTAATTCTTACTTTCTATTCCTCTCGGACCAACCAAACGGCGGCAGCCCCAGGACCTTGCTTACCTATCGCACTGACGGTACCCTTCAGCTTCAGTCCTGGAATGGGGGTCCGGGAAACATTATTAAGGGCGTGGTAGCCAACGGGGTCATTTTTGCTCTGGATGGCTCTACCAACGACACCATCTGGATGAGCCGGGACCAGGGAAACACCTGGGAATCATGGACGAATTCCACACCTCAGAGCAGCGCATTCCAGCGGCTGGCTGCCTGCAACGGAACCGTGATAGCGACCTACGCAAATATCTCCACGGATGCGGTGCAAACACCCCAGGGTTATTTTTCCACCGATGGAGGAAGTTCATTCTCCAACTTCCACGTTGCCAGCGGATCGACGAGTCCGGTGCCCGTGAGGGGCCTGGATTGCAACAGCACTCATGCTTTCGTGGCTGTGGGCTCAGCGAATTACATTAGCCGAGCTCTTCTGACTAACCTCACATCGTGGGAGCAACCGCCGACGCATCCGTCTGTGCATTCATTCTACACGGGAATTGTCGCTTCCGATACTGGCCTGGTGGGGATCGCCAGTTCAACCGAGCTTCGGATCAACTACAGCACCGATCGGGGTAATGCAATGACAAACGCAGGCTACTTCCCTCTGGGCTCTCAGTATGTAAATGGCGGTGATTTTGGAAATAACCGATACCGGATCGCTGTTGCGCAGAACTCACCCAGTGTCTTGTGCCGAGTATATACTACGAGTTCCGGCAGCGAGGACCCGAACACACAGCTAACCCCCAATGATTTGAGTTGCGGAAGCTCTACCGATATGGCTATTCCGGCAATGCTGGTTGATTCGAACAGAATCCTCTTCTCTTACAGGTTCAACGGTCAGGCAAGTACAGGACTGTATTTTTCGGCTGATGACGGTGCGAATTTCACAAACGTAGACCTCTCATCCGTGTGGACTTCATCGGGCTACATTACCAGCATTGCTCGTGCTCGGTAAAGGGATCGAGCCACCCTGTTGCTGTAGACGGAATTAGCATATTTCGCCTCCTCCTTGCAGAAGAGCTCTGCTTTAGTTTGTGCCCATAGATCGGGGTGGTGCGCATTCCTACATCGTTGACGTCGAGCAATGGCGTTAATGAGCCGACGCAAAAAAACATTAAAAAAATCCTACAAAAGACCGGCTGATCATGTTAGGCTGGAAGTATGATCGTTTTTCGGAGGATGTTTCTCGCTTTAACCTCAATGACTCTTCTGGGCTTCGGATCCCATTGCCTCCAGCTCGAAACGAATCCGGCCAGTAACCTGGCGGCGCTGATCTCGGCGATGGACGGAGGGCCCCAGAGCTTCCTACTATTTCCTTATGAAGCCGATGCCTCCGGCCAGAGCAACGGTATGATTCGCGCCACGGCTGACGGCCAGAGCCCGCAGCTACTAAATCTGGAATGGGTCCCTTTCCCTGGCGGGCCGGCCAACAATTGGAAAGCTGCCGTGAACAATGGCGTAATCTACATCCTGCAAGACGATGGCGAAGATGAGCTCTGGATTAGCCGGGATCAGGGAGAAAACTGGGAGATCTTTGAGGCGCCGGCGGATAACGAAGATGAGAATCTGACAAACGTTTTGTCCTGCGGAAATGCAGTGCTTGTCAGCTACAGCAGTATTTCCCAGGGCGAAGAAGATGCATATCCTGCCTACGTATCCTATGATAACGGACGAAATTTCCAGCGCTGGCACGCTCAGGGGAGCGGCGACGTCACCGTGCAGGGTATGGATTGCAATCAAGATCGAGTCATCATCGCTACTACCATCAGTCAGTCCGAACCCATTCAGTGGGCCCCCATCAGTAATCTAAACAACGGAGTAATTGCCGATAATCACACATTCCTGTACACAGACTACGTCGACGTTGTGGCCGGAGACCAGGGGGTAATTGGACTCTTCAATTATAATGGGGAGTCCGCTCTCGGCTATGACACACGGGTGCCGTTCAACATTCAGGATAATGGTCAGTTTCCGATTTCCTTCAGATACGATGATTTTGGAATACCCGGAGGTAGCGCCTTCGGAGATTCGCACTATTACGTAACGGTGACTGACTCGGGGGACGGGGTCTGCCGCGTTTACAAATTTCTGGATGGGTCCACTCCGCCGGATGATGCGCCCTTCAGTAATGTGCCCTGTTCGGATTTATCCGGTTCCCCCGGGCATATGCCGGCTCTGGCTACCTTGAACGACCGAATCCTTGTCTCCTATCGTACCGGCGATGGTACGGATGGCGGATTGGCAATGTCTGTGGATGAAGGCTTGAGCTACGAATCCCTTGATATAGATTCTGTCTGGAATGACGATGGATTTATAAGAAACATCGAGGTCCTTCGCTGATCAGGCTGCCGGGACTGGTTTTTACGTATTACCGTCGCCGTAACGGTGTTCCGGATTCCCGAAGCGGCGTTGCTCAATAGTCTCCCAGGTCGGAAGCCCGATGCCGTAAGTGCTGAGCCAGAATGCTGTGCTCTTCCTTGCGATTGGTCATGTTTTCCAGCCATGCTGCTGTATTCAGGAGCCAGTCGGGTTTTTCCAGGTTGTCCTTGCGGATAAAGACACGGCGGTGTTTCATCAAGGGGCGCATCTCATCGAACCGGTCTTGTTGGTCATAATAGAGCAGATCTCCGGTGTTGTTCATGTCAAACTTCACCGAGTTCAACGCCTTAACCACTTCATCCAGCCATATCAAACCGTTGTTCGCTCGTTCGACGTAGGAAACGGCTTTCGATACGTTGGGAGGTACCAGATGTGTTCTTGCCCTGGGCCCCGATCGTCCGCCGGTTTTCTTCTTCCTTTTCTTGTCTGGTTCTGACTCGAAGTCGTCCTGTTCAATAGCGCCGGCAGGATCCTCGTAGGCAGAGCCTTTCCGAGCGGGGGCGCCGGACATTCCAAAAAGAGCCAGAAACCAGTCCAGTAGCCGGGCAAAGAACCCTCGTCCTTTCTTCGCTTTCTTTTTGCGTTCTTTCTCCAGCTCCTCTTCCCACTTCTTGATGGCTTCGGTGAGCTCCCGCTGCTCGCTGAGTACGTCGGTGTCCAGCCCCGGCATGTTCATGTCGATAAGTGCGTCGTAGATTCCGCCGGACATACCGCCTTCTTTGGCCATCATATGTAGAAAGGATCTTCGATCTTTGTTTCGAATAAAGGAGCGAGGCAGGTTGGAGCGAAAGAGCAGGTAAGCACCGGAAGGCGCTCCTGAGGCTTCGGCGGGAGCGGATCGCTTATCCAGGCTGACCAGAACCTCCGGATCTTTCTTAAAGTTGGACAGCACAGATTCGAATATCTTCTTTTTGTCGGAGAATTTCTGGGCTACTTGTTCCGGGGGTTGAAAGCTTTCGCGATCGAAATAAATCGGTTCAAATTTCATGTTCAGCATCTTAAGGGTTTGCTGATAGACGAAGCCCAGAAGCACTTCAGCGCGCATGGAGCGCAGTCCCTGAGCGAGCTGAATGAGTTTGCCGAATGCTTCCAGAAACTCCATTCCCCCTGGCCAGGATTCGCCGGCGGTGAAGCTCGGGTGACGGGCAAGCTCGGTATGGTACCCGGTCCCCAGTTCCCCTTTTTCTACTTCAATATCCGGCATGAGGAACTTGATGATCCGGGCAGCAACGTCCACAAATATGCGATGAATCCACTCAATCTCGGTTACCCGTTCGGTGAATGAGTCTTCTTCAAAATCCACCATGGCAAACCCTGGAGGATAGATAACGTGAAAATCCCGTCGCAATGCAAAAAGCACAGGCCGTTCCGGTCGCTGGTCCAGGATTTCGTACGCTTCCTTGAACTTTTCCTTTTCCAGTTCCAGTTCGCCTCGAAGATCTTCCTGTGGTCGCGCCAGGTGCCGGATAATCTC
>CETN01078058.1_pt1 | contig 13561 bp, 19 predicted proteins | sample 531301 | NCBI WGS metagenome assembly CETN01 (sample SAMEA2622656, study PRJEB7988) | marine metagenome | isolation source: saline water (ENVO:00002010), including
TTCAACATTATAAGTTCTTCTGTATAACTATCCATTATCAGTATCAGCAGTAATCGGTGTTACAAAAACAGTAACAGAGGTTACATTACTAATTGTCAAATGCATATCGGTTTTAAAAAGTAAACCATCTAAAGGTATATCAACTTGATATTGATCAGCTGCACTTGAAGCTGGTGTAGCAATAACAAGTTTCTGTGTGCCACTAGCTCCACCATCTTTAAAAGTTAAACTACCAGCTGAAGCATGACCTACATAATATACAGATAGCAATCTTGTTCTACCAGACTGAATTGAACCAGTCGAGGTTAGCGTTTTTGCTCCTATATCTGAGTTCATAATATTCTCCTATTAGCTAGCTGCATCAAAACCAGTAATTTCTATTAAGAAACGACCAGCTGTGTAAGTTGCATCACCTGTGCCCTGACTAACTAAATACAAAAACTGATCTGCTGCTATGTCGCCACCAGCAACTACAGTTCCAGCTGATGCTGCACCAGCATTAATAATTTGAGTTTCTGTTAAATCACCGATAGCTGTGTCATTGACACCAGTACCTTCAGTTGCTGAAAACAGATCAATGTCTGTACTACCACCAGCAGGTGTTTCAACACAAGTCATTGTTACTCCAAAAACAGTTCCTTGGTTAGCAGTTGTTACTTGACCAATAAAAGCTACACCAGCCCCGTCTTTACCTATAATGTCACCAGCAGTCCCACCATCTTTAAGACCAGTTAAATCAATCATAATGGTTGTTTTAACAATATTAACATTTGTAGTTACATCACTTTTAAGTCTATTTACTTGTGTTACATAAACTGCGGCAGTACCTTCAATACCCGCACCACCGGTGGCTTCTACTGCCATTTTGTCTCCACTAGTTACTGTTATTGCACCAGTGGTTACATTTTTTGACACAGTTTGAAATCCATTTTCGGATCTGACTGGTCCTGAAAAAGTTGTTGTTCCCATAATTTTCTCCTAGTTGTAGATATAGTTTTCTAGGTTATCTGCCAAGCCAGTCTATACCTATTATTAATCTTGGTAATTATAGTATACATAAAAAAAGGGGCTTATGTAAGCCCCTCTTTTGAGACGTATAGAAAAATTTTTAAGCAGCACCAGGTGAGCCAAAAATACCTCTAGGATCAGAGAATCCAAATGAATATCTCTCTCTTGCTTTAAATCTTACATTACCAGTATCAAAATCACCTTCAATGGCTGTTTTGATTGGGCTTCTTACAAACATTTTCATGCCGTTAGGAGCGTCTGTTGTAATGAAAAAAGCATCAGTATCTGTTAAGAAATGATTAATAACATAGCCTTGTGGTATCATACCCATATTAGCCATAGCATTAATATCATTATCAGCAGTACCTACTCTTTGTGGAGACTTTAAAATTCTCTCAGCGGTAAATTGTAATTCTTTTGGAATTATCAACTTTACACCTTGTAAAGATATTTTTAAACCTCTTTCATCAACAAATGCAGAAATATCAATTAATGATTGCTCTAATGAAGTTTCAGATAAATCAGCAGCTGTGCTTAACTCATTTGCAAAAGTACCACCACTCAATAATGGATGTACAGCAGAACAAAGTTCAACGCCATCACCACCAGTGAAAGATGGATTAAATGCATTATTAAGAACATTTGCAGCTTTAACTTGCTTTGTATTAGACATACTTCTAGCTAAAGCTCTGGTATATCTTGCCGCTAATCTGTCATACAAATTATCTTCAATAGCTTCTTCTGTAATAGCAAAAGCCATAGCAATAGTCTCATGTGTGTACCTTGCTGTAAAAGATTCATTTGCATCATCAAATTGCACAGCAGATCCCTCAGCTTTAACTGGAGCTGAACCAAAGCCACTTAACATTACTTCTTCTTCAAAAGCTCTGTCTGATTGTTCAATGTTATTATAAATCTGTGTATGTTCGTTTTCATACCTGTTATATTCCAAACCGAAGAGTGCGTTCAAGCCTGGTTCTAACTCTTTTACTAATTGTGTTCTAGATATAGCCATGCTTTATACTCCTGTTGTTGAAACTGTACCTTGGGCTATAGAGCCGTTCGGTGCATTAAAGTGATTATTAATACGTACGATCAACGGAATACCTGCTGCTGTAAAGTCAGAATTTTCAGCATCTTCTTGAATTCCTACAATACGTAAAGCAAGTCCAGCAGTAGCTGCAATAGTATCTAAATCTGCTGTTGCAGTAGAAATACCTGTAGTATTATTACCACTGTTACCATTTGCTAAAGCGATATTAGCAAAAACAGCAGCTCTAATTTCAGATTCTTCGTTTGCTCCAGCAACAACATTAGAGGTTGCTATTACAAATAATTGCATTGGATCGTCATAAATGAAAGCCTTCACTGGATGATTAGTATCTGCTCCAGATCCAGGCCAGTTGTTAGAGAAAATTCTTTCTCCTGTGGTACTAGAAACATATTCGCAACCATAGAAAACACCTAAAATAGAAACTGTTCCACCCGCTGCTGCTTGAAGGTCATCAATAAACCCAGTAGCTAGAGGTATTACAGGCATCCCTTGGTAAATTCTATTGGTGTTCCCTGCGGCTATTCTGTATTCAGTAGTACCAGTAGAGTTATAACTTGAACCTAATCTTGATAAAGGTCTCAAGCCAAACGATACGTTAGTATTAGCCATATTTTATTTCCTTATAAAATAATTAACAAAAAAACTCTCATTTCTTTCGAGAGCCACCAAAACTTACCCTAGATTGTCTGTCAATATTGACAGGCATCTCAGGACGTTGCTCCCTTAGAATATCGTTATCAACGGATTTTACTTGATCGGCAGTAACATTTTGAAAATACTTTCTGCGTTGCTCGACTACTTCTTCAGGTATCCTTGCCAACACAAGGCCACCAACCCCAATTAACCCCTGATATTGTCCACTTTGCACAACTGGATAATCATGTTCTCCAATCTGATTTTTTACTTCTTCAGCTCTTACAAACTCCCAACCTTCTCTAAGTTTTTTAGATACATTACCGGTATCCATAAAACCGATGGTTTCGGTTCTTATCCAACGATGCTTGAACCCTTTCGGTGCAGGGGGTGCATCTAGACTTGATGGTGGAGTCCAAGACTTTGTTCTTTCTTTTCTTTCCTGGGACTCGCGTGAGGTCCTATCTATTTTTTCTTTCATACTATTTCTCCTTCACGAATTTAGCGTATTCTTCTAATGGCACTCCTAGTCTTTTAGCAATTGCTACCTGTGAACGAGTGAGTTTCACAATTCTGCGACCTTGCTGTTTACGCCCCGCTGAGGCAACAGTTTGGATCGGTTTTTCTGTAGCAAACCTATTGGGAAAATTATCCCGCAACTGCTTGTCTATTTCAGTATAGTAATCATCAGACTCTGGGTCAAACCCCTTTTCTAATAAATCTGTATGAATAGTAAACGCAGCATTTGTCATAACCTTGTCCTGACCAAACCATTTATTATCATTTGCCCACTCTTGTGCTCTCGGACTTGGGTTTGGTTGTGTTGGTTGTGGTTGTGTCTCTTTTACAGTTTCTTGCTCTGTTTTTTCTTGAGCTTCATATTGTTCTTTTTTTAATTTTGCTTTTTCTTTTTCTACAGCTAATTGTGTTAACTCCGTTTGAGCTTTCATCATTTCTTCATGATTTTGTTCTTGCATTGCTGACTTTAATTTATTTTGAACCTGCTCTGTTTGTGAGTTTACTCTGTTTTCATACTCAGTTATAAATGACTTGTCTGCTTTTTTATAATCTGATTCTACCTTTTGATATTTTGCTTGCAGACCTTTTGCATAATCTAAAGCTGCTTTTTCTCTTCTTTCTGCCTCTCTCATTTTTCTAGTGAGTTGATTAATTCTTTTTTGAACAGAATCGGAGTGATCTTGCAAATTGTCTTCTTGTGATTCTTGCTCTTCATCTTTCTTTACTTCAGCTTTAACATCTTTTTGTATTGGGTCAGAATACCCTAAATCTATAGTGCCTAAATCATCTTGCGTTTCTTCAATTTTCTTTGAATCTACTTGTATTTCTTTTTCTTCTATGCCGTCTGTATCTAATTCTACTTGTTGTTGTTCTGCCATATTACCTCCTAAAATAATGCGAGTATGTCCTCGGGTTTCTCAATAGTTCCTATGATTTCATCATCATTTAAAATTCGATGCTCTCCATATTTAGTTTTAAATCTTGCGCCAGCGTATCTTCCATATATTACAAATTGACCTTTTTTACACCAAGGTCCATTTGGAAATTTTGTTTTATCTTCATAACACAAATTTCCCATTTTAATAACTAAGCCCACAACAGTGCTTACTTCCATAGTTTCTTGTGTTTTATCTGATAAGAATATACCACCATCCGTTTTATCTTTTGGCACATAAGGCTTTACTAATATTCTATAGCCAGTTGGATTTGGTAAAATTTTAAGATACTCTTCACGCTGTTTTTGCGTCATAGGTATATCGGTTTTTTTTGATTTTGGTAAAATTAGTTTGTCTGCGTAGCGTTTAGGTTTTATCAATGTCATCTAAATCGTTCTCCTTTTTAAGCAGGTCATTTAAATCCTGTAGCAACTCTTTATAAGCGTTGTATTTACCTCTAGCATACATAAGGTCTTCCATGTTGTCTACACTAGATAGTACAAATTCTTTTTGATTTTCAATTTTTTTGTGAATTAATTGTCTAATTATTGTAAAAGTATCAATATCGTACATTATTTTTTTAGTATCTTTGTATCAGTTTTTTTCAACTTGTCAAACGATCTGAGGCCTCCGAGTCCTAAAAGGCCGAGCAAAAGAGGCATCATGACCGACATGTCAGCTTGAGGAATATTGATTCCAAACCCTGCACAAATTGGCGAGATCATATAATTAACCATTAAGGAAATACTACATACCCAGCCTACGAGAGGTCGCCACGATGATTGAAACCAATTACCTTTTGCTTCTTCGGTGTTAAGTTTTATTTGGGCTAGAGCTAACTCTTGTGCATGTTTTTCTGCCATAGTAGATATTTCGTGACTCAGTTGTGCTGCTTTATCTTTATCTCTTACAAACTTTCCAATTAATTTAGTTGCTGGTCCTATCAATGCAGTAAGTGCCATTATTTAACTCCTATAAATTTTTTACCTTTAACTTGAACATCACTTATACCTTTAATGTCGCTTTTTACACCACCTTCTCTATGAGGACAACCTGGAACAGGTTTGCTAATTGCAATCATAATTCCTATTTTTAATCCTAAAGGACTAGGTCCCTTTTTTGGTGGTGGCCCTTGTCTTTTGCCCTTCATTTTTACGCTCCATATCGTTTCTTATTTTCATTTCTGCTAAATCTAATTTTTCATCAGCTACTCTAATTCTTTCATTAGATGCAGCTTCAGCATCTTCTCTCTTCATTTTTTCTAAGTCTATCTTCTCATCAAACTCTTCTGACTTTCTTTGCATATCCATCATACTAGTTTGTGCTCTGTTTTGCAATTCCATAGCTCGTAAATCAAGTTCTCTATTTTTTAACATAACTAATGGTTCTGGCTCTTTAGTTTGTTGTTCGCCCTCTAAATACAATTGTGTAAGTGCTGCTATTTGCTCCGAGATCATACTTTCTGTTTCTGCTAAATACATATCAGGATTAGCCACTTCAAGTTCTACTAGATCTGGTCTATTTGCTTTTACATCTAATAAAACTTGTGCTCTAGATTTATAACTAATGTGTTCCATTACATGAGCAGTTAATAATGCATGAACCATAGGGTTAACTTGCACCATTCTAGTCTTCATAAATGCTACGTGAGCTGCAATATGTGCATCGTGGTTTTGAAAATAAAAAGCAACAGGTACTTCCATGCGTAATGCACCTGCATTTTCAACACCAGGGTCTCTTGGTGTCGGTTTTTTTTCAGGTTTTAAAATTTTATCAATATTTTTAGTTCCCATAGCCTCATATACTCTTTTATAAGCCTCTCTTAGGTCGTGCATTTGAGGATTTGACTGTGCAACTTGTAATTGTTGGCTCGCAAGTGTAATTCTTTGCGATAAACTAAAAATATTTGGGTCTGCAACAGGAATTATGTCCACTTCTGGACTAAAATCCATCATTTTTATCATTCTATTACCACCAACAACAGAATAAGGGTAGGATGGAGGTAGGTATGTGCCAAAAACATTGGCTAAAAGTCTAAATTCCAGCCGCATAGCATAATAACAACGCTTGTGTATTGCACTCATGACTCTAGAACCACGCTCCAACAGAGCTAGGGTAGTGCCCACAGCTCTGTTTTGTTTGTCTTCTCCCGTTTGCATGTCCATCACACCAGCAAATTTTTGTCCTGCTTGCACAACGAACCCTAAAAGTTGCATCAACACTTGACTTGGCTCTTTAAATGGTAACATCATAAACTGATCTCTAATATTTCCACCTGGTGCATCCACATCTCTGAACTCTCCAGGTTGAAAAGGTTGATCATCATCTCTGATTCGCAAACCTCTTGTCTTGAAGCCAGCTGGTAAGTTACTTAAAGTACCTGCATCTAGTAATTGTCTTAGTGCAGCAGTTGCAGTTCTAGATAAACTACCAATCATGTGTGTTAATCCAAACCCATAAAATCCTAAACCAGGTAAAAACTTGTAATGTATAAAATATTCATTACGTCTCATCAAAGGATCATCGGGTCTATAGTTTCTGTAAATAGATAGTATCTCTTGTGAGCCTTCATCTATAGTTACAATGTAAGGTATTTTAATATTTTTTTCTTCCTGCTCCATACCATATTGTTCAATATCTAAATCAACATGCATTTCTAAAACATTGAATTGATAATCTTGGTCTCCTCTTTCTTGCACTCCCTCCATCTCATTGTACTTTTCCTGTATGTCATCGCCTTCCATTCTACTGGGTAGAATATCTACATCTCTATAAAATCCAGCTTGTTGTTTTTTTAAGATATCATTTTCATTCATCTTAACTACGTGTGTTATTCTTTCACATTCTTTTAAATCTGTAGCGTAGTAAGGAACCACTAAATCTTCTGCAGGCACAAATTTAGATATTGCTCTTTGCATTACCTCATCATAATAAATTTTTTTAAAAGCAGAGCCTGCTAAAGGTAAATAAAATAAAAGCTGATCAAAGTCTGGGGTGTATTCCTCCATAACTTCTGTGATCATATAATTCATAAAATCTTTTACTCTTTTTGCTTGTTCACTTTTTTCTGTTGTATTCTCTCCTACCACTTGCGTATTTACAGGACCAGAGGCAGGTAACAACTCTTTGTAAGCTTGTGCTTGAAATTGAGTAACCGATTCTGCTAATAAAGGATGCGTAACAGAACTGGCTCCTTGAAAAGGTTGAGACTCATCATTGTATTTAAAACCTAATAAATCTAATCCACTTGTGTACGCTTTCTCCCAATCACCTCTAGACTCTTTATCTTTTTTAAAATCAGTTACTAATTCACTAGCAAGTCTAGATAATATAGTATCGTCTAAAGTTTCAGCTACGTTAGAAAAAAAATCGTCAGCTTCTTCTTGAATAATTTCTTCTTCTGCTTCTAAGTCATCTGCAGGTTGAATAACTTCTACATTAATTGGTTCTTCATTTTGTTCATCAAGAACAATATCTTCTTCATCTTGTATCATGTAATCCTCGTTACTTTGCTTTTTCTTTCTAGTTTAGTCGGACATTTAATCAGTGTACCACTTTTAGCAGAAACTTTTGTAAATTTTTTACCCATAGACGCGATAGATTCAAAAGGCATAGGAAACTGTTTTCCTTTTTTAATATCTGCTTTTCTTAATGCTTGGTTTTTTGCAACAACTCTTTTGAGTAAAGATCTTTTTCTTACTCTTCTTTTTTTAGGTTGCTCTAATAATTTTTGACCTATTCTTAAAGCAGTTAAACCTTTTTCTTTTTTTGTAACCATATTATTCCTCAAATAAGTTTACAGCTAATCCACCCTGTCTGTAAACAGGCATTGGTAAATCAGTCATCCAGGGTTTAACACGCATAGCATAAACTGTAAAATATGCATTAGGGTCCTCTTTTAATATTTTCTTTGTACCCGAAAAATTATACTTGTGTGCAGATATATGTTCTACTGTAGTGTCTTCTTTGCCTTTTATAGGATTCCATACCTTACTATTTTTAGTCATCTTGTATGGTTTGTCTGGATTTGATTTTGCTACCCTAATTGGTTTAATATCTACCTCAGGATCTAATCCATATTTTTCTGCTAATATTCTCATTTGTTGTGGAATCGTTGCTTGTTCGCCAGGAGTTTTTGTAACTCCAAACTTTGTTGTCATCTCTAAGGCAGGCTGCGTACCTTTACCCTCGAAGTTACCATAAAATTCTGCATTACCTATTTTTCTAGCTGCTTTATAATGCCCTCTTTCAAAAGGAGTAACCCCTACCCAATCTAATCCTTCACGAGCTGCTTTTTTTAACATTAGGTTAACACCATATCTAGCCCATTCTTCTTTTTTTTGAAAAGGCATATAGTTAATATTTTCGGTTTCCGTTACTCGTGGTGGTTTGCTAGTTTTCAAATCAATTGTTTTTAAATACTCATTTTGTTTTACTATTCTTTTTAATTCATTTAATTCTTCTCTATTCATTTTTGAACCTTTAACTGCAAGTTCATAAATAGATTGATCATTAGCTTTTAGTTTTGCAGCAAAAGCTAATTTATCTAAACCCTCTCTATTAAAAGGATTGACTCTGATTTTAGGTAACTCTTTTTTAAAAGCCTCATTAACTCTTCTCAATATTAGTTGTTCTTTTTTTTCTTTTTTTAATGCTTCTAATTCATCAGGATTTAATTTATCTAATTGCTTTTGTTTAATTTTAATATCTGCATCTGTTGCTTCAAATAATTTAGGATTACTTCTTTTTAACATATCTACAAATCTATTTCTTATTTCTATAACTTTTGTTTGATTTGTTTGATTGTTATCAAATTGCATTTCATCAATCATTAACACTTTTTCTTTTGAGTTTTCTAAACTTCGTGTGGTGCCTCGTATATGCATTAGTTGTCCTAATAACTCTTGTCCCTTAACATCTTTTTGAAAATGCCTAATGATACTTCTTAAATTAGGATCTAAATTTTTTATCAGATCATTATCTATATATGCTATAGTTTCAAAATAATCATCTCCACCCGAAACTCTGTAAGCATCGTAATTACCATAAACATCTTGTGGTACTGCATTAAGACCTTTTTTATTTCTGTCAAAAGTTTTTGCTAGTTCTTTACTGCTAATCATAACATCATTAAATTTAAATACTCTAGGATTATTTTTTTTCAAAAAATCATCTAACGCTTTTTTCTTATAGCCTTTAAAAAAACCTGCGTCTTGAACTCGTTTTGCCTCGTTCATTAAAGTAGTTAGATGACTAAAACCATAACCAGATCTAATACCCTCACTTATTTTATTCTCTAATTCAAACAAAGCATAATCTGCTCTTTTAGCTAAATTAATTCCTTTCACCTCAACACTATCCAAAGCTTGTTTTAATTCATCTACATCATCTATTAAAGAGTTCATAGTTTTAGCTACATTTTTTGTGCCGTACTCTAATGTTTTTATTCTACTAACAGGAGAGTTAAATATCATATCTAATATTTCTGTTCTTCCTAAAACAGCATCAGCACCAAGAGAAGAATTTTTTAACTCATACAAAGCTCCAGATACTAATTTATTTTTATCATCATACACTGCTATGTTTGCATCTTCTACTTCTTGTTGTCTTACTTTTGTTTCATACATAGTTCCGTTTTTGCCGGTGTACTTTAGTCGCATATCTCTTTTAAAAAAATCTTCCCAGTATTGAATTGGTTTTGCTTTCATCGGTGTATTTAATGCAACAAAATCATAGAGGGCTGAACCTATTCCATACGCATCACTGTTTGGATCAGCTAGACCACCCATAGTTAAAGGATTTTTTTTTACTCTTTCAGCTACATCATCTAATACTTGTCTTTCTGCTGTAACGTTAACTAAAGATTCTGCAACACTTTTTTGTATAGGTGCAGGAAGAACCTCTGGCTTGTCTATTAACAAAGCTGTTGTTCCTTTTTCTTGTAAGTTAAGTGGTTTTTGTAAATCAGGATTAAGTAAACCTAATTTAGGTTTGATGTATTGACCTATGTTTTTTACTATCTGTTTTCTATTTAAGGCACCAACTATACCTAGTCCTGTTGCACCAACAGCACCTAATCCTTCTAGAAAACTTAAACCATCTTCATCTTGTGTCTTGTTTGTTTCTTCTGTCATTTCTTTCTTGGTCTACCTCTACCTTTTTTCTTTTTAGGCAAACACTCACAAAGTTTACCAAATAATCTTTTTTTCATTTTAGAAAACATGTTTTTAATTTTTGTAATCATTTTATCCTCAATAATATTTATATTGTTTAGGAGCCTTTTCTTCATCATCCATATAATCTGAGTATAACTCAACAAAGTTGCCTTGGCGATACCTTAACATGGCTTGTGTCATACTATCTACAAAGTCATCGTTAGCACCATTAGGAAAAGCAGCACATTCATCTATAACCTCTTCTGCAAATCTTTCACCCTCAGGATACCATATAGATCCGCTTTCAAACAAAGGTGCTACTGCGTTTACTCTTGTATATTTATCATTACCCTTACTAGGAGTAAAAGGTACAACCGGTATTCCCATTCTTCTAAACTCTTGCGTTAAAGGTTCGCCACTTGCTTTTTGTTCTATGATTACTGTTTCGGGTTCCCAGTAATTATATACCTCTTGTGCAACAACTTTTAATTCAGGAAAATCATACTTACCTCGTAAAGCATCAAGCAATATTACTTGAGGAGGTCCACCCTCTTCTGGAAAAAAAACACCCCAAGTTGTTATGGCAGAATAGTCTGCTGTTTCTTTTTTACTAAACGCAGTATCGTAACTTTGTATGACATGCATTAAATTAGGCACACCATGTCCACTCCATTCTCTCCACCACTCCCTTTTTATAATAGCTCCTTCATCAGAAGTAGGTTCCTGCATATATTGAGCTGACCAGTTCCTAATAGGAATAGATGCTTTTACTTTTTCTAAATCTTCTAAGTTCCAATACTCAGGCCATACAGGATTACCAGAGGGTAGTATTGCAGGAAAAGATATTTGCTGCCACTCATCTGCTTTTGGTTGAGTTTGAGCCTTAAGTAATCTGCCAGTTAAATCATCCTCGGCCCATCGTGTCATGACCAAAAGAATAGAGCCTCCAGGTTGCAATCTTTGTCTGGGTCCTGATGTATACCATTCATACGCACGCTCCATAGCCATATCTGACATAGCATCTTGTTCCGTGTGTGGATCATCAATGATCAATAAGTCTGCTCCACGACCCGTGATTGACGCACCAACACCAGCTGCATAATATTCACCACCTTGATTCGTTTCCCATCGTCCTTTTGCTTTGGAGTCCTCACGAAGTTTAACATCCCCAAAAATTTGTTTGTATTCTGGTGAGTCAATAATGTTTCGAACCTTACTTCCGAACCTTACTGCAAGTTCAGTGTTATGAGAAACTTGCATAATTTTCATTTTAGGATTCTTTCCAATAATCCAGGCGGGGAAGTATACGGAAGCAAACTCAGATTTCGTGTGTCTTGGGGGCATATTTATAATGAGCCTCCCTTTTTTTTCATCAGATATTTTAGTAAATTGATTTGCTATTAATTGATGATGTCCGTAATTATCTTTGTTTTTCGTTTTTCTATAAATAAAATCGGGCCATACTTCTTTGACAAAATACAAAAAATTATCTTGGCATAGTCTTATGTGCTCGATCCACTTCTTTTCAACTTCCAGTCTAAGGTTTTCTGTGGTCATCAAATCTGTTTGCATAAATTACTTATACAATACCCATATCGTTTTAGCAATATATACATGTATTCAACTGGCCTAAACTAGGCGTGTCAACAGGTGTACGGTGTCGTCGTGTCGGGAATACATTTTTTACAAGTTTGTAAAACTATAAAGAAAAGAGCCTTCTAAAATTACAATAAAAAAAACGGCAACCTAAAAAATAGATTGCCGTTAAAATGGGATTATCTGTTTTAGAGTTTTATAAAGAAATCATAAATAAAATATGACAACCAACCTATAGTCCACAATACAGAGAATCCTAAAAAAATTAATATGTAAATTTTAGTCATTATTAATCTCCCTTAATTTTTTTTTCTAAGTTTTAATTCTCTTTTTCTACGCTCTTTAAAAAGAGTTTGAAAACCTAGCATTATGTCATTTAAATTATGATGATTAACGTATTTAGGTTTTTTAAATAACTCTATAATTATTTCTGTTAGTTCATCTTTAGTAAAGATATATCTTAAATCAAGCCTATCTAGATTTTCTTTAGTTCTAAATTTTTCATTTAAGTAATGTCTTCTATATTTATCATGACTTGTAATTCCCATTCTTTGCATTTTTTCTTTAGTGTTAATATACCATTTATCAGTCATTGTTAACTCCCACAGTAAAAGGATTATTTGAAATACTATTAGAGTAATTTTTCATTACTTGTTTAGTTCTCAATTCTTTATAAATCTTTTTCCAAAAGTCTATTACTTTTGTGCTGTAGTTATCTCTTTCAAGTTTAGCTATATGTACTTGTACTTTAATAACTCTTGATAACAATCTAAACCTCTCGGTTTCGACTGATAACTCTTGAATATCTTTTTTTAGATCCTCTTTTGAATAATATTTTTTCATTGTTTTATCTCCTTATTATTGATTGAATTTCAGCTAAATACTCATTTACTCTATTCATTAAAAAATCAGTAACTTCTGAATTTGGAAAATGTGCTTTAGTTTCGCAAATTGCTTGTTCTAATTTAGAATATAGCATTTGATAATTTAACTGCTTTTTTTGTTCATTAGAAATATTGTTAGCTAACTCAGTGACTCTAGATTGAGTCACTAAGTTATTATTTGTTATTAATTCAAAAATATCACTCATTATGCTTTTCTCTTTTTTGAAGTAACATCTAAAGTTTCTCTAGTAATATGAAACTTTGTAGTATTTCTTTCTTTAGTTTTATACTTCTCATAAATATTAGCATCTTTTAACTTTTGAATATCTAAAACATAATCTGTAGTTTTAACTATCTGTAATACAATTTTTTCTAATTGATTATCAAAAGTATGAGATACTTTTTTTCCTAATAATTTAATCGCATCTTTTTTTGAATTAGCAATCGCCTTTGAAATGTCTTTTCTCTGTTTATCTAATTGCTCTATTCTAATAATTAAACTATTAAGATACTGCTTTTTGTTTAAGATTTTTTTTACCATTGTTTTAAACTCCGTTTAGTTATTTGGTTAATAAAAATATGTTTTTAAACATACTATAATAATAGTGTATTATCCGATAAAGTCCACATAAAATTAATGCAAACCTAATTTTTTTTTCGTTTGAAACAACATCAAAAATGAGCTGGCGTTTTTTTTACTAGAAGAAATGGGAACGGGAAAACGCTTTTCGAAACGGGAACGGGAATCCCTCGGAGTTTATAAGTAACTTTCCCACC
>CETN01002003.1_pt1 | contig 13555 bp, 1 predicted proteins | sample 531301 | NCBI WGS metagenome assembly CETN01 (sample SAMEA2622656, study PRJEB7988) | marine metagenome | isolation source: saline water (ENVO:00002010), including
TAATTTAACTCTGAAACCAGGATCATCTGATTCAGTTAAAGAAGGAATTAAAACATCAACACCAGTTGGTGTGCTAGTAACAACTGTTCCATTACAAACTCCAGTGAGAGACTCAACATCAGAAAGAACCACACTATTTTTACCAACTGTTCCAACTTCATTGAAAACTGGATCACCAGCAGCCGATGTTGCATATGTAATAATATCTCCTTCTTTTAATTGACTTCTAAAATCAGCAATCGCTCCAGATGTCATTGTTTTTGGGTTTGTACTGCCATCAATACCAAACTCTACACCCTCATTAAATACTTGTTTTTTACGATTTAATACTGTATTTGCTGTAAAACTTCCTGATGAATTGGTAACTGATTTAACATTTTCAAAGGTTTCATCAACAATACTTTTAATATTATTTCCTTCACTGACACCATTAATTATTAATGGTTCATTTATTTGAAATGTTCCAGTAACATCACGAAGAGTTACTGAATCTTGATTAGTAATTGCTGCAATTGTATATCCAACAGCACCACTAAATTTACCCTTTACGTGTGAATGTATTGCTGCACTAAAACTATTTGTGGTTGTTAGACTTGTATAAAGTTGAAGATCATATATTTTTAAATCATATGTAGAGAATGATCCAGATGCTCCAACAACTTTTTGATCATAATCAAAAACTCTAACTTCACCAATTGGATTACCTTGAGCAGCTTGAGATGCATTAGTTCTTCTGTCTCTCAATTGGATGGACGAAGCTGCACTAAATCCAATATCTGGTGTTCCTTTTATGTTTGTTATTTGCATCGAATTTCCAATTCGAATAGGAACACTTTGATTTTCAACTAGTTTAGTAGTTCTTGGTTTTAAAATATCAAGGGAAGATGTAGATATTTTTTCTACCTCATAACCTCTAACATATGCTTTTCCAGAAGAAATTTGTAAAGAAAAAATATCTTCTGCAGGTGTATTACCATTTTGTGTTTGTTGAAAATCAAAGTATATTCCTCTATTTCCAATTCTATCATTTAAAGACTCTCTTGCACTCAATGAAAATGGTTTGATGTAATAATCTCCAGATTCATCATAAGTTCTTCTTGCCAATTCTTGTGCAAAAATGTTATATTCTGTTCTTGTTACTATATTTTTTACAACACCATTCTCTATTCTTAATAATTCTACAAAATCATTATCATTATTATCTGTTAAAAGTTTTCTATGTAAAGTTGTGGATAGTTTAAATCTATCTGCACCTGGTGCTGATTCATTGGCAAAACCCTTTGCATTATCATATAAATCAGAATTTACAGGAGATGGGCCAATTGTTTCTTCTTTTAATAAAAATCCAACTCTATAACTTGGTTTATTGGAATATTGATCTAATATTATTGTAGATGAAACATTTTTTACAAAAAATCCACGAATGAAATAAACACCCTCATTTACAGAAAATGCAGAACCTATTGATGTTGCATTTGATACAATACATCTAGCAAACTGACTGTCTGCTGCGATGCTTGTGTTTAGATAGTTAAAAGTTGAAAGAGTTATTAAATTTTCCCCGTCTGCAAAAACTCCAGTGCTACCATCTGTTCCAGATTTAGTATACTTAACATACAAAGTATCAAAACCATCAATTGACTCTGAAGATGTTAAACGATTGACAACTGTTGCCTCTACTCCTGTTATTTCTCCTTTAATTTTTATTTTATTATCTGCTATAATTTTTGTATAGTTATTAACTGGAATATTTAAAAAATTAGGATCTATTTTTACTGCGGAGTACTCTGGATCATATGAAGTCCCACCAGGAATTATCATTGAACCTTCTTTGAAGAAGTGTTGACCAAATTTTTCAACTTGATTTTGTAAAATTGACTGTAATGTTGTTAGTTCTCTAGCTTGAACTGGAAATCCTGGTTTAAATAAAACTTTGTGATAGTTTTTACTATCAACAAAATCATCAAAATATGGAGAAACGTTTAAATTGGTATTTTGTGGCATTTTTTTAGAACTCTATGACTATTTTTACTTCTTCTTTTTGTGAAGTTGTTCTCGTTATTGGTGCTCGATTATCTATGTATATAATCTCACCAGAATATTTTTTAATTTCTGGATTTGCTTTTCCAAGATTAAATGTTTGACCAAGATCAACACTTTTTCCACCAACCGTAATTGATTTTTTATCATTAAAACTAGTATCAACGATTAAATTTGCAGTTGAACCATCTTCGACTAATTTTCCTCCAGTGATAGGAGGATTATTGTTGTTTCCTTCAAAATCAAGTTTTTTGTGAGAATATAATGATTGAGTAGAAAAACCAACTGGTTGATAATATTTCAAAATACCAGTATCTGGATTCCAAGAAGCAACATATCCAACTGCCGTAGATCCAATTCCTGCAGTAGAAATTGTTTGTGTGATTAGTGTGTTTGGTTCATATGAAACTTGTGAGGTTGTAAAACCAGCTAATGAGTCTGGTTTTAATTTCAAAGAACTTAAATTAGTCGCAGTCGTAGTATTTAGTAAAGCATTTCCACTAAATTCAAGTGGATTTTTAATTATACCAACACGGGAAAAATCATTACCAAGAACATAATCTGGAGCATCATCAACATTATTATCATATTTTGAATATAGCATGACTCTAAAACCACCCAATTCACGATATATATCTGCACCATGTCCTCCTTTAGGGGGTATTACAACTTCAAATTGTGCATCAGTGCCTTGTAAAAGAGTTTTTTCACCACTTCCACCTTCAAACTTAATTGAAGCAAAAGTATATCCAGATCCTCCAACAATTCCTGATACACTTTCTACTTTTCCACCACTGATATTAACTGTTACCTCTCCATCTTTACCATCTCCCGATATACGAAATCCACTAATAGATCCAGTATCAGTAGAAATTCCTGCAGTATCAATTTTATATCCAGATCCACCATTTTTTATAATTACAGTTTCAATTTTTCCATCTACTGCAGCATCCTTTACAGCCGCAGTCGCTGTATCACCCCATTTTTTTGGTAACGGAATGTATGTAGAGGTTACAAACTTAACTATATCTGATGGAGAGATTGTATATAAGTACTTCCACATGTAACCATCTGAACCATTTCCAGCTATGTCAGGAACTGTATTTGTGTGAGTTGGTTCAAATAATGATTTTTGACCGTCTTCGTTGTCTGGATTTTGGCCATTATCAGTACATAAGTATACATTAAACTCTGAATTTACTACAAAATACCTAGATTCATATAGTGTGGTTGATTTACTTTGAGGTGCTCGATTATCAGGACTATAGTTATTTCTATACATATCATACCTAGTTCCATTTTGCCAATCATTTCTAGGAACCACTCTCCTAACATCATCCTCTGTAATTTTTTTCAAAAATAACATACTATCATAATAGAAGTTTTCTTGATCAAAGGCATCTATAGGATCTGGAATAGGATTTCCCCAGTCAGATTTTCCATAATTGCTCACCTGAGTATTAGTTGGATTTGGATGTCCTAGAAAACTGTAATAATTATTAACTCTATTTTCTCCAATACCTACAAAACTGTCTATAAAAGTTTCTGCGTTTAATATACGATATTGGTCAGTGATTATTGCGGGCATTGATACTTACATTTTTTTGATTATTTATACCTGTTATTAGTAAGATGTTTTTAAGGGTAGAGTTCTTACTACTTGAGCTGAGGTTTCAATTCCTAACAACCCATTTTGATTGTGGAATGTAAACGCTTTAGAATTATTGCCTCTAGTAACATTAATCGATCCCCAACTGTAATCGCCAAACTTGAAACGATCTACCCCAACTGTTCCAAATTCTGTTGTATTTATTCCTGCAATTGAATTAACATTTGCAAATACTCTTAATATAGAGGAACCAACTGAAACAACATCTGCAGCATAATATACATTATCTAAAAATGTATTTCCAATACTAACAGTTTCAGGGCCTGATGTAGTGGTTTTTATTCCAGTAACACCATCTCCCATAAATGTATTTTCAATTACAAAATAATCACCAGTTGAGATACCAGATCTAGATACTAGATCTCCAAGATTTTTTCTCTTTTCATTACCAGCTGGTACACCTTGAGGATGATATATTCCATAATTTTCATCAGGTTGTGGTTTAATTTCAAAGAATATCGCAGGCCCATCAGTTCCAATACCAGTTTCTTCTGTTCCAATTCCAACTATAATCCCATAATCTCCTTCATAAGATACTTTTTTAATTTGTTCTACAGATGGAGTGGTTCCCGAATTAACAATAGTTATATCATTTTTAGTAACATCTAAATCATCTACTGTTTTAAAGAACCAAGAATTTTTAACGTATATTTTCTCATCACTAGGAGTTATGGACTTAATAATACCACTTGTTGGTTGTATTTGTGGTTCTAGATAATTTCTTTCCTTTGATATTCTAATACCATCAATAATTAAATCACTTGTTTGTTTTCTCCACATTGTTGGTCTAATAAAATTAGTATCTGTTGAAATACCAATTCCACCATAAGTTGTTGTTTCGACTGTATCTGATGCAATCAGTTCATAAATTATTCTATTATCTTGTTCCGATACACCATTATTATACTGCAATCTTAATTGATCTCCTGGTTTTATTGTTTCATCAACGTCAACATCGATATAATCCTCATCAGATCCAGTATAAAAATACATTTTAAATTTACTACCTGCTCTGGGAGCTTCTCGAAATGCTATTCTTGTTCCACCGTTAAATATATAATCTTTACCTGGTTTTTGTAAAACATCATTTATAAAGATGAGTAAATTATTTTGTAAGATAATCCCAGAACCTTTTTGAGCAACTATACTATAGTATTCTTTATTAATGGTAGTACGAGTGATTAAAAATGATTTTTTAAAACCATTAAACTGTTGACTAAAATCATCTAATGATATCAATTGCCCAAATGTCCAACCTGCAAATTTGTCTTGATATTTATTTCTAACAGTTATTTCAAATGATGTTGTCGCTATACCTACCTGATGAAATAGACTAGTTAACTTTAAAGTATCACCTACTTCATAACCGATACCACGATCAGACATATCAAATGATATTATGCTACCACCTGTTCCCACTACAACGTCTATTTTTGCACCAGATCCATTACCACCAGATAATGGTATATTAGTGTAAGGACTTGGTAGTGGAGAAGTTACAAAGTTTAAACTTGTGGTTATACCACCACTAGGATATCCACTGCCACCGTTATCAATACTTACACTATCAACAACTCCTTCATTTACAGTGCATAATATAACAGCACCAGATCCAATTGATGAAGATACTGAAACTATTGGGGGAGTTAGATAACCAGCTCCTCCAGTTACAATGCCCACATTTGTTATTTGACCATTTGATACTGTTGCATTAAATAATGCTCTTCTAGGAACTTGATAACCTGTACCAACACCAACATCAAATTCATTAATTATTCCACCTCTAGGTAAGTCTTTATTACTAGTGGTTCCTGTGAAATTAATTGATTCTCCATTTCCAACCATTTCATAATCTGATTTTAAAATACTACTAGAACCATCACCAAAATGTGGATTTTGAAAAATATTATTAATTAAAATTGCACCGAAACTAGTGCTAATACCTGTTAATTGAATATTATTACTAGTTAAATTAAATTGATTGGTTGATCCGTCAAATCTATCTGATATATCATCAATAATTTTATTATTTGTGTAATTTAGTCTGTAAAAAACTCTTCCAGAAAAAGTAGAAGAAGCAGTAATTCCAGTAGGATTATCTGAATTTTCTGGATCAGGAACTCCTTTAGGCCCATAAGGTGCTTCAGAAAAATATAATTTACCTTCATTAACTCTGTAGTCACCCTTAACCACTCTAACGGTTGCACCATCTGTATGTGCAACCGCAACTGTTCCCATTTGTCCTCTAGTCACATCTAATGCAGTGCTTCCAACACCTACTAAATTAACCTTTACTATTTCATCATCAATTTTTAATAATGATTTGTCTAAAATTTCTGAAGTATCAATTAAGTATACAATATCAGTTGATATTCCAACTTCACTTGATAATCCAACAGATATCACTGTTGATATACCAACGGGACTTTGAATAATATTATCAATACTAATTAATGATCTAATAGTAGCATTTTCTGAAGGAACTGACAAAGTGTTAATATTTCCTATTCCATTTACATTAGTAAATGAAACTCCTATTCCAGCAGACGCAAAAGTAGCGGAAATTGCTACTCTTATATTATCTGTATCTTGTTTAATTGCAAAAACAGTGGATGGTAATGATGTTGTTGGATCAACACCAGCATTAGTATCTGATGTATTCGCAATTCCTATTGGTGATTGACCAGTATCTGGTTTATATAATAATTTTTCACCTGTATTAAAATTATGTCTTGGTATTGTAATTGCATGGGTATCTATTGAAGCTGCTGTAGATGGGTCAAATTGTCTATGAAATAGTGGATCTCCTTCAGTAAATATATTGAAAATAGAAGTTCCGATAACACCACCACCAGTACTAGTTACTATTCCTGTAAATTGAGAACTTATATCATCTATCATTAAAACTTTATTAGTTACAGATTCAGCATAATCTGTTATGATTTTTGATTTAAATACTACTAATTTTGATAAATTTCGATCTGCAGTGTCTTCACTCACCATGTCATAATGAAATTTTTCATGAACAGATGCTTCTTCATCAATATCAACGTTAAGAGCAACTTCACCATCAGAATTTAAACTATGTTTTTTTGTTGAAATAATTCCCAAATTACAGAAATTTTTAAATCCAGCCACGTGATCTAAACTATCAACTGCACTTTTCCAAGTATTAAATTGAACTCCACCTTTAATTGAATACGAAAATTTTTGATAGTAATCATTATCATGTAATCTTTGAATATCTAAATTTAACTTTCCTATATCATCTTTCCAATTATTAATGTTATTTGCTGTTGAGTCAACGTTTAAATCAAAATCAAATTTAAATTGATTAGTCACAGTTGATTTATTGTTAGTTATTTTACCTATAATAGAATCTTCCTTTAAAAAATCACCATTAACATCAAATACCTTTAATGTTTGTGATAAAGGATCCCAACCATTTTCTGCAACTGTTCCTCTAATATTTTTACCAACAACTTGAACTACCTCTTTATCAGAAAATACAGATTTTTTAAATTTTGGTTCAAATACAGCTAAATCTGATTTTTTAATTACTCTACCAAAATTATTTTCTTCTTGATATATCCCACCAGTTACTCCTGCTCCAACTATACCGTAACTAATAGATTCTCCTCCAGATATTTTATTTACATCAGTGACCGTAAAGTAAGTATAATCATACTTAGCAGAATCATAACCATTAATATTGTCTAAAGTTTTAACATTTTCAACGAATATTTCATCACCTATTTCAAATGGAAAAAGTCCACCATTATTATAGAATCCAGTCTCTCCACCAACATCTGGAATCGGTGCTCTTAAACCTATTGTGGCAATTGCAAAATTATTATTAATCTTGACTGTTGTTGCACTTATAATACCAACACCATTTGAATTTATTATTGGAATAATTCTAAGATCCTCTGACAACCCACTATCATTAGTTAAAATTTGAACATCGCTTACAGCAGTTCCATTTAAAGATGTTCGTGCAACTATATTTGGTTTTCCGATTGCAAGCACTCTTGGAGGATTCGTATAATCAATTCCCCCAGTTACAATTCCAATACTTTCAAGTGTAAGCGTATTTTTTAATTCTAAAATTACATTACTATCCGCTTTGGGTTTTAATGTGTTATCTGGAGAAAATTCCAATCCTTGATTAAAAACTTGAGTATTATTAACACTTCCAATATCATCTGATTCTACATTTAGAATAGCATTTTGACCATTAGTAGTTCCTATAGATGTAATTATAGGTAAATTATTAACATTAAAACCTTTACCTAATAATTTTACTGAATGTATTCCACCAGTCTCATTAATGGATTTTGTTGAATAAAAGAAACTTGATATTCCTGTAGAATCATATAAACTAGTTTCTGCAATTCCAGCTGGATTAAATTTAAATGTAGTTGTTCCAATTCCTGTTACTGTAAATTCTTGATTAAATTTGGAATCAATTACTTTTATCTGTGAATGATTTGGTACTCTTTTATCTACAGAAAAAGATAAAGTTTTAATTGCATTTACATTTTTTCCTTTAATTTTGTAGTAAAATTCTTTTTCCAATAAATCTGTGACAGATATTATAATTTTATCATTAGTTTTTGTAATTAGATCACTATGATATTTTGTTTTTAATTTCTCATCTATAAAAAATTCAATATCAAAATTATCTAAACTTGAATCAGAAGTTAAAAATTCAACCCTATTATTTTTATATAAAGATAACTGTGGATTTATTTTTGATATCTGATGGTTTGATCCCCCAGCCGTATTAATTTGAGTGTAATTATAAGGAAAAACTAAAGTATCATATTCATTTTCTGCTAATCGTATAGTATCTCTAGAATCTTTAATAACATAATAAACACCATTATTAACTAAAGGAGTAGCTGGATTCGATGAATTGTATACGATTAAATCACCAGTTTCAAAATCATGATCATTAATAGTAATTTTTGATGTTATTCCTATACCAATTTCTGCATCAGAAAATGTTATTGGATTTACGACTAATTTTCTAATAGTTTCATTATATCTTAAATCAAAGGTTTGAGTTTTATTAGATGTAACATGTAATTCAAAATTATCATTTATAGATAATCCATGTTGTTGACCTGTAGTTGTTGCTGTTGCGACAGTTACAGTTCCATTTACTCTTCTTAATGATCCAGAAAGATTGTCTGTAATAATTTCTATGCTATTATCATCATCTTCTTCTGCAGGATTTAATTCATTAGTTATAACTTCTTTAAAGAATACACGATTTTCAATAAATCCAGATTTTTCGGTTGCTAACCCAACATATAAATTATTTATTCTAACACAATAAAGTTTATCAAAATCTGCTAGATCAAATACAGGATTAGTTAGAAGAACATCACTAGATGCTTTAATAGTTGAGCCTATCGATACTAATGATACTTCATCTCCATTCTGGAAAGGATGATTTGGTATGTATATAGCTCTTGGTGGAATTGATTTATTAATAGCTGTGCTTCCTGCAAATCCAACTACCACATCTGTAACTGTAGTTCCAATCCCGACTGATCTTCTTGCTTCAAAATATTGTTTTTTGGGTAATTTAATATTTTTATTTTCAGTTTTTTTAGAAATTTTATAAGTAAATTTTGTTTCTAGTCTAGTTACTAATGATCCTGCACTATGAGATGTAACAGTGGTTGAATTATGACCTCTACGAAGTCTATATTTATTATTAACATCATCATGGTCTATAACTAAAAGTTGTTCAGAATCAATTTTAACTACATCATCAATATTAAATTTTCTATTAATCGTAGCATCAAAAAATCTAACAAAAGTTGTTATTCCACTATTTGGCATAGTTTCTGATAAACCAGAAACTACTGTAGATACACCAATATTTCTAACACCTTCGATATTTTTATAATTTGTAGAAGATATTCCAGATATTTCTACAATATCTCCTGCAGATAAACCATGTGGAATAGTGGATACACCAGTTACCGTATCTTTAAGAACTGAAAATGTAATATTATCAATTACAGTATTAGTAGTCCCAATTGATACTATTGGTTTACCTACAACTTGCTCCACACTAGCATCTATAGTCGGATCGTTAAAATTTAATTTATCATTAACTTTATATTCTGTTCCAGATTCAATAACAGATATTTTATCAATTTTAGAAGAATTAACATCATTTACTTTAATCAACGCTTGAGATTTTAAAGAATCATCAAGTAAAGGATATGACCTGAATTCATCATTTAATCCTAAATGAGTTACATTTCTTTTATATTGGCCAGTGTTTAAAATTTCATCTGACTGAATTTGATTAATATCATAATTAAATTTATCTGTAGCATTATGATGTAAAAATGTGATATATGGGAATAATGGTTCTTTTGAAAGTTTATGAATTGTTGAGAAATAAGCATATGTTCCATTTGGAAAATCTAAATTTTTTACAAATTTACCATTATGTTCGTCCAGATCACCACTTTCATCATAAACATAATCCTGAACAAAATAACCGTTCTGATAACCTGATGGTCTTAAATTGGAATCTGAAATTGGTTTAAGGGAATAACTAGGTTCCATAAATGTAGTTATTCCAGAACTATTTGTACTTACAGGCCCATAAATTGGATTGCCATCATAAGCCCATCCAAGTATTTTGGAATGATTATCAGTTGATTCATCAAAGGGATCATCAGTTATATTATCTGAGAGTAAACGACGATATTTTTTTGGTGGATAGAACGAACATAATTTATTTTTTTTACCTGATGAAGACCTTACTTGAATTATTTCTGAATTTTCTAAAGTTAAAGCATGTTTATACCGTTCAACTGAATTTATTTTCCAATCATGAATTCTAGATCCAATAATTGCTTCAGATCCAGATGGAATAACTTTTACTATTGTGTTATTAATATCGTATCCAGTTCCTTGCGATATTATATTTACACCAATAATTTTTCCGTCAGATACAATTGATTGTAATTTAGCAAATTGACCAACAGTTCCAGAAGTTCCATCAATTCCTACAACCTCAAGTTGTGGAGGTGATGTGTATTCAGATCCAGGATTTAAAATACTTATATCAGATATTTTTCCTCCAATAATTATTGGTTTTACAGAACCATTTTTACCTGTTAATAATTTTAAATTAGGTAAACGTAGATAATTTACTATGTTTGCAACTCCGTATTTAGCACCACCATTTTGAATAAATATGCTTTTTAGTCCTCCTTTTACAATTGCTTTTGCGGATGCTTCATAATAATTTGGAATTGAATCAGTATTTCCAATAGAAACTCTACCATCAATTTTAACTTTAATGTCTGGATATTTAAATGTATGAGTTCCAACTCCAACACTACCTAAATTTACATATATTTTTCTATTATAATCCAAATTAGATATATTGTCTACAGTTCCTGCATTACTTAATTTAAATTTATTATTATCAATAATTGTTACTTTATAAACTGCAGATACAGATAAACCAGAAATAACAGTATCATTACATAAGTATTCTACTACATCTCCATTAGCAAAATTATGATTTTTAGCATATATGTAATTATTAAATGTGTTTATACCTACAAATGTTTTAAATAAATTTTCTTTATTAGGAGTAGGATATTGTTGTGAGTCTACTAAAATTTTATGATTTGAATATGTTGAACCAACATTTTTTACAACTATTCTATCAATAATTTTTCTAACTCTAGTAGATCTAAAGGTATGACCTACAGTTCCATCATCATTAAATTCAATTAAATTAGTTTTATTGATAGCTTTATCTTTGGATATTGCCAGTCTAAAAGAATCAATGCTAACAATTGAAACAAAATAATTACTTCCAGAAGATAGTGAAACAGTGCTAAATCCAATGAAATTTTCGCTTACTGTATTATCAACGCCAATTGGATTTCCTTGAGAGAGATATGTGACTTCTTCACCATCTAAAAATCTGTGATCACCCTTTATAGTGTTATTTGTTAAATCTATTTGAAATTCAGTAAATGTTTTACTATGAGTGAAACCTCTCATTTTAGCTTCACATATAGCACCAGTTCCGTTACCACCTGTTATCTTAACAGAAGGAACATCAGAATAATCAAATCCACCTTCATTTAATATTATTTCAGATAAACTTCCTGAAAAATTTGCATATGCCTTACATCCGTTTCCATTATCATCTGTGATTGACAATGTAGGTGGATCTACAATATCATAATTTTTTCCAGAATTTAAAACTTCAAGTTGATCTATTTGGCCATAAAAAACAGTATCTTCAGAAATAGGTGAATGATATTCTATACCATTTAATGATACACCAATTGGCCCAGCTAAATTTTGATTATTTTTTACTATTTGGGGATTTTTAAAAATTCTTTTAAAATTATTTTGATTTACTAATTTTTCACCATCAAATAATGAGGCTGGAGTTATAGTATGCGTTCCAACTCCTATATCATCGTATTTTATTTTTTCAAAAATATTTCTGTATAAGTTTGATAAATTTGATGTCAATCTTATTGTGTCATTATCAACAACATTTACATAAAAATACCCACTAGTGCTTCCACTAATTCCAGAGTCGGCAGAAATTTCCATATAGACTCTTTCACCATTTATAAAATTATGATTAACTATTTCAATTGTATTTGTATTTGTGCTAATTCCTGATGATGAAACACTTTTTGATCTATTTGTAGTTTGAGTATCAAAAGAAGGATATCCTGAAAATGCGATGTATGTATTTTTATCAGTGTCAGAGAATGAATTTTGTATATTTGATAGTAGAGAAGGGATACCAAAATTTGATGAAGCATAATTCAACTTCTTTTTAATAATATAATCACCAGATATTATGGAACTTGGATCTGTGTCTCCAGTAATTATAAATTTAGTTGGCGTATAAACATCATCAACAATGGCATCTTGTAATATTAACCTTTTTCCATCTTTAAATATGAGATCTATTTTATCTCCTTTTTTTAGAAAATGTTCCGTTAAAGTTGTAAAAACACTTGAACCAAATTCTTGCTCTTGAGTATCAATATATGATATATTATTGTAAAACCAAGTATTAAATTTCTTATCGGATAATTCATATTTTTCACCTAAATGTTTGACTTTGATAGAATCACCTATATCAAAATATTTGGTATTGCTAATATTTTTTGATGCACCAGAGATTGATCCAACTATTCTCATTATACAGATTTTTGTTAGATCATTATCCTCGTAACCATATACAAAATTAGTGTCAATAATTGGATCAGACTCATTTAAAAGTCTAGAAACACCAGTGCATCCAAAAAATTGATTACTTGATTTAGATGTATATTCTGCTAAAGTATAGATGTTGTCTGCATTTGGATAATAAAAATTACCTGTTTCTCCAAATCCAATTGTAGAATCTACAGTAAGAACTTCTGTTGTTGATGCTGCACCAACTACTTTTGTTTTTGTTGAAACATTAAATTTATTTTCTATTGTTCCTTTTGAAAAAGATATTTGATAGTATCTTTTACCTTCTAACAATTTTGTAGTTACATTTGATACTGCACCACTTGCAGTTGGATTTGTAAAAGAATCTTGATATATTTTAACTCCAACTAAATTTAGAGGATCACCAGAGAGAACCTCAACTGCAATATCATCAGTTACATCCCATTCAGATTCTGATGGTCTAATTGTTTGTTCATAAGGTTTAATTATTTCAATCTGTTCTCCATAAAGAACTTGAAAAAGAATTTGTAAAGAAGTGTCCGTTCCCTTTGAGCTATAAAAATCTCTTGCTCTTGATAAAATATTTTCTACATTTAAACC
>CETN01077539.1_pt1 | contig 13525 bp, 27 predicted proteins | sample 531301 | NCBI WGS metagenome assembly CETN01 (sample SAMEA2622656, study PRJEB7988) | marine metagenome | isolation source: saline water (ENVO:00002010), including
CATTTTAGTGCTACATCATCGCCTGTTGATCCCTTGACAGGTGACTTTTTCATATTCCAGAATGGTGAGGTATTATAAGGGAAGTGGGTGAGGAAGAAAACATCTCCATATTCATCATACATATCTGACTCATGTTTAGCGGTAAGTAAGTTGTCAGATGCTGTATACTTACCGCACATACTCAAGTAGTTTCCGCCAGGGAAATCTTCTGTGAGTCGTGCCCTGCCATGGTCGCACTTAAATCCAAGGAACTTGCAAAGGTCATTTTCCATTTGCAACAAATCATCAAAGGTTCCAGGCATTTCAAACTCAAACATTGGGAAGATAAGTTCGTGTCTTCCGTCTATAGGATTTTCTTCTTGACGATAAGAAGTGGAGACACAGAAACAGCCGGGAAGTGATGGGTTTGTAAGTAGTTCGTATTCTAACCACATCTGACCAGTTTGAGGAAGAGGCCAAATTTGTTCTGCATACTCGTAAGTGGTGACTGTTGTTGGGTCTTCACAAGCAGCAAGAATAGATAGACGATTTTGAGTGTGAACTTCTAGAAATCCTTTTTCCAGAAAAAAGGATCTCATTTGGTGGGTGACAGAGGTAAAATCTTTTGGAGAGATTAAACTCGTCATTTTTCCTTTCCATCGCTTAGCGATTTCTTTTTATATATAAAAACTTGAATTTTAACATTTGTCTAACAATGTGACTTTATAAAATAATATATACTTGCATGAAAGTATCAAAGAAAGCAAAACTCATAAAAAGGGTCCAAAAAATGGAACTGTCAAATCCTGTTGTTCAGACACTCATTGGTTTGGTTGTTTTTTACATTGGTCTAAAGATGTTCTCAGGTGGTATGAAAGCGATGGGAAATATTGACCATCTTCAGTGGTTTCTTGGAAATCCAATCTATATGTTTTTCGGTGGAATCATTATGACTCTTCTTTGGCAATCTTCATCACTATCAACAACTGCAATCATTGGTCTGGTTGCTGGTGGTGCATTACCTTTACCAGCTGCGATTGGTGCAGTTCTTGGTGCTAACATTGGAACTACTGGAACTATCTGGCTTGCAGGACTTCTTGTATCAGATGGAATGCCAACAGGTATCACAAAACATATCGCAATGGTTCATACTGGTGTGAATCTTTTCATGGCAGTTTTATTCCTTCCTTTTGCTCAACATATTGCAAAGTTTGTGTCTAAATTTTAATCATCACCGATTAAAAAATCACGAAAATAGTGATTAGAATATATACAGTATATGGTCTTTATGACAACAGGAGAGGCACAAAAAGGGAGTGCCTCTTCTCCAATCTCTAAAAAAAGAAAGGAACAGAGTGTTCAACCCACACTCCCATGCTTTAGATGAACAATCTTTTTATGCACAAGTGAGAGATTATGATCCAGAAATTGTGCCTTGGTTACGAGCAGAATATCGTAACTTGTCCGATGCTGAAGAAGCATTCCATAATTATCAATCAAAAGGGGGAAAACCTTCCTTACTCTCAAGAATAAAAAACGCATTGACTTTTGATACTTTTAAAATGGATGTTACATTTTTATCTGTCCATCAATATCTTTCTCAATCAAGGGATAGGTTTGACCTAGAACAAAGAGAGAGAAATATAATGAGAGGAAACAGATGGGGATTAGCATGAAAAAATTGATGTTATCTTACAGTATGATCGTTTTTTGTTTGTTTTTATTGTTTCCGATTTAATGACTTGACATATCGTCACTGTCTTGATATACTGGTCTTATAAATTATTAAAATAAAATAAACCTCTAAGGAGTCGTTATGATATCTGTTCGTGTAAAACCAAACGAGAACATTAACCGAGCCTTGTCTCGTTTCAAATCCGCAGTTTTGAATGAAGGTATAATCAAGACAGTGAATGATAAATCTCACTACGTCAAACCCTCTCTCAAAAAGAAACTCAAAAGAGAAGCTGCACAAAGACAACGAATGAAGGATGAAATCAAATTGATTAGGCAAATAGAGAATGAGCAAAAAGAGTGGAGATCCTAAAAAGGTTGTCAATCTAGCGGACTTCCGTGATGAGAAGAACGCACTTGATATTAAAATAGGTGGATATTATGCACATCCAGAGTTGGGTGTGCATCTACATTGTATCGGTGTCACAGAACCGATGCACACAAGAGGCAATGAAATTCATTTTGTGGTTGAAGATCACTTTGGAAATCTTGCTACCTTCCATAATACAGAAGCGCCACATGGATTCGTTTATTCAAATAAAGACGAATTTGCATATGCTCTGATGCAAGTTGCAAAAGATATAGAAGAGAATGGTGAAGATGACGGACCTAAAGTTTCGTGATCTTATAAATAATTATATCGTTATCCCTACCTACAAAAAATAAAAATTAGAAGAATGATTACATTCGCAGAGTATCTTGCCGAAGGCGCAGAAGGTAAGAACTTACATTTAGAACACCTTGAAGATGAGGTGTTGAATAACGGAGTCAACGGAACACGGGCAGCAATCAACTTCCTTCAATCATTGAGGGATATGCTTGCAGGAAGTACAAAGTCAAGTGTCAATGTGACTGTTAAATGGGATGGAGCTCCTGCTGTTTTTGCAGGAATTAACCCAGAGAACAAGAAGTTTTTTGTAGGAACCAAGGGAGTTTTCAACAAGAATCCAAAAGTCAACTATACAAATGCAGACATTGATGCAAATCATTCATCGCCAGGACTTAATTCTAAACTTAAAGTTGCACTCAAGTACTTACCAAAGTTAGGAATTAAAGATGTTTTACAAGGTGATATGTTATTCACACAAGATGATTTGTCAACTGAGACAATAGATGGTAAATCGTATCTCACCTTCCAGCCCAACACAATCGTATACGCAGTTCCAAAAGAAAGTTCTAATAAGATTAAAAAAGCGAAAATGGGTATTGTCTGGCATACCACTTATTCAGGAGAGAAACTTGAAGATATGCGTGCCACTTTCGGTGCGAATATAAGTGGGTTGAAAAAAACGGACGATGTATATTTTACAGATGCAGATTACAGAGACACTTCTGGAACAGTCAATTTCAACAAAGCGGAAACTGCATCAATCACAAAGGTTCTATCTTCTGCTGGCAAGAAGTTTCGTGAACTGAAATCATCATTTATGAATGAACTGATGAATGACAACAATCTTCTCATCTTGGTGAAGACATTCAACAACGTTAAAGTCAGAGAAGGACAAAAGATTTCCAACACAACGAAACACACAGGAGAGATGATTAAGTATATCAATGCTAAATTGCAGAAAGACATTGATAAGATTAAGACAGAAAAGAACAGAGAGATCAAGACAAAAAATAAGAACGAGTTGATTTCTTACATTACTAAGAACAGAGTCAATTTCAAGAACATTTTTGATATGCAGAACTTGTTGGTGGACGCCAAGAATATGGTGATACGCAAACTTGAAAAAGCAAAAGGTGCAATGGATACTTTCATACGCACAGACAATGGATATCGTGTGACTGCACCAGAGGGTTTTGTTGCAATTGACCGAATGGGTAATGCTGTCAAACTGGTTGACCGCCTTGAGTTTTCAAGAGCTAACTTTAATGCTGCAAAGAATTGGACAAAATGAGTAAAACATACGAACAATTTTTAAAAGAACAAAAGGGAGGAACGGCGGTATTCACGTTTGGCAGGTTCAACCCCCCAACAACCGGCCATGAAAAACTTCTCAAAGTGTTGATGAATACCGCCTCTAAACAAAGAGGTGATTACTATGTATTCATGAGTCATTCACAAGACAAAAAGAAAAACCCTTTGAGTCATGACCAAAAGATGATGTTCATGAAACTGATGTTTCCGAAACATCGTTCTACAATGATCAAATCAAAAGCACGAAATGCACTTGAAGCACTTGTTCAGTTACATGACATGAAAAAATATTCAAGAGTTGTCATGGTAGTTGGAAGTGACAGAGTTGCAGATTTCAATACTCTCTTGAACCGATACAATGGTGAAGATGTCAAACATGGATTCTATCAGTTTGACGAAATCAAAGTGGTTTCTGCCGGAGAACGAGATCCAGATGCTGAAGGTGTGGAGGGAATGTCTGCATCTAAGATGAGAGCGGCAGTTGTGGATGGAAACTATGATGTCTTTAAGATGGGAATCCCTGCAAGCGTATCTGATAAAGATTGTAAGAAACTCTACGATGCAGTTGCAAAGGGTATGGGTGTAAGTGGTGTAAAAGAAGAGATTGATGAATATGAAGATTTTGATTTAGAACTTTACGAAGCACTTACTCCTGCACAACGAAGAAAAATGGCAATAAGAATGAAACTACAAGCGAGAAAGCCTGGTTTCATTCGCAAGAGACAGATTGCATTGAAGAAAGCTGCAACGAAGGGTAAACTCGATCAACGTGCAAGAAAAGCAGCAATCAACATGATTGTTAAAAGATTTTTTCCAAAACTGAAAAAGAAATCTCGTACAGAACTTTCTTATGCAGAACGTGGTAAGATTTCTGATATAGTAAAAAAGAAAAAGGGTGTTATTGCTAGGTTTGCAAAACGTCTTGTCAAGGATAAACGAAAACAAGATGTTGAACGAAGACGAGCAATGAATAAGAAGAAGGACTAGGATGGACGAAAAAGAAAAATGTTGCGAATGTACAAATTGCACTTGCGATCCATGTGAGTGTACAACAGAAAATCTATGCGGATGTGATGAAGATTTAGTTGCAGCTGTGTAACAAATAAGGGGGGTATTATGGCTGAGTATAAACAAGAGGATTGTCCTTTTGTCTATAGAATAGAAGCAGTGACAAAAGTAGTAGACGGAGATACAGTTGATTGTGTTTTTGATTTAGGGTTTGATGTTATGTTCAAAAGTCGTGTAAGGTTACTTGGTATTGATACACCAGAGTCCAGAACACGACACAAGAACGAGAAGGTCTATGGTCTTCTGAGTAAAAAGAACCTAAAGAAATGGGTTCACTGGGCGATTGATTCAGATAGGGATGATGTAGAGATCGAACTCCGATGTCCTGAAGCCGACTCAAGAGGTAAATTTGGTAGGATTCTTGGAGAACTCTGGGTACATTGTGGCGAAGAAGGTCATGAATACGAAGGGTGGACTAACTTAAACCAATGGATGTGTGAACATGGTCATGCAGTTGGTTATTGGGGTCAAAACAAAGATGATGTCAAAGGTGAACATTGGAAGAATCGGGAATACCTTGCAGAGACAGGTGAACAAGAATTACTAGAATGGGATAATGATTGAGTGGATTAAGAAGAGATTAAAAATTATGTCGGGTGTCGAGAATGGTAAAGTAATTGAATTTCCACAAACACCCGAAAACCTTGATCGTCTTGCATCATCAAGGGCACTTTTAAAAAATACAGAGCATCATACGACTGATCCAATTTATGAAACGTTAGAAAAAAAGAAATAATGGCTTATTCAGATAAGGTAATAGATCACTATGAAAAACCAAGGAATGTGGGTTCTTTTGATTCCACTGATGATAACGTTGGTACTGGTCTTGTGGGAGCGCCTGAATGTGGTGATGTAATGAAACTTCAAATAAAGGTAGATGATGAAACAGGAATTATTGAAGACGCTAAGTTTAAGACATTTGGGTGTGGTAGTGCTATTGCTGCTAGTTCCCTTGCTACTGAGTGGGTTAGGGGTAGAACTATTGATAAAGCGATGGAGTTATCAAATACGGAAATCGTGGAAGAACTTTCACTTCCACCTGTCAAGATTCACTGTTCGGTTCTTGCAGAGGATGCGATTAAGGCAGCAATAAATGACTACAAAGAAAAACAAGGACTTTGAATTAGAAACAGTTTTAACTTATAATACTTCTAAAGGAGAAAAAGGTTGGCTTATAAGAGTCCGCTCCCTCAAGTAGATCATGGAGTTGATGTGTGTGGTGATGAATGGGATGAACCAGTTGGGAGAGAAAAGTATGTTGGAGTTACTATGATAAAACAATACGATCCAAAACACCCATACTGCACCAACTGGCCAGTTAGAAAAACGAAAGATACAGATGAAAAAGTTTAATGAATATTCCTCTTTTGAGGAAAAAGTATTATCAACCCTTAAAAAGAAACCAAGCGATTTACTTGCACTTTCTCATAAACTTGGAGAAGACGTTACACCAGTAAATTCAATGTTACAACACTTGCAAGTTTATGATAAAGTACAATGTATCAATGATATTTGGAGAGTCAAAAAATGAAATCCTTCAAAGAGTTTTCTGAAAAATGTTGTGATGAATGTGATGACCAGTTTGACCATGTAATTACTGAAGCGGAATATCAAGGTAGAAAAGTAGAACTTAACAACCCTTTTCGTACTCCTAAAGGTCCGAAGAAATTTTCAGTTTACGTAAAAAATGAAAAAGGTAATGTAGTCAAAGTAAATTTCGGAGATCCAAATATGGAAATCAAACGAGATGATCCTGCAAGGAGAAAATCATTTCGTGCAAGACATAACTGCTCAGACCCAGGCCCTAAATACAAAGCAAGGTATTGGAGCTGTTTTCAATGGAGAGCATCAGCAAAGGTGGACAACTAATGAAAAATTTCAAAGAGTTTATAACAGAAAAAAATGTTCCAAATAATCCTAAACTTTGGTCGAGAGCAAAAGCACTTGCAAAACAAAAGTTTGATGTTTATCCGTCAGCTTATGCAAATGGATGGGCAGCAAAATGGTACAAGTCCAAGGGTGGAACTTGGAGGTCAGAGTGAAAAGGTTTAAGGAGTTTTCTGAAGACCTACGAAAGTGGTTCGATAAGAAAGATCCCCAAGGTGGATGGAAACGAATAGGAACAGATGGTTCTGTTTTGGGTCCATGTGCAAGACCAGACAAAGATGGTGATGGTGAGCCAGATGGACCAAAACCAAAATGTATGTCTAATCGCAAGATAAGACAACTCACAAAGAAACAACGTGCAGCTGCGGTTCGTGCAAAAAGAAAGTATGACAAAGATCCAGACAGAAAAGGTAAACCAATCAATGTCTCTAACTTTGGAAAGGGTAAGTTGTGAAAACATTTAAGTCCTTTATTACAGAGTCATATAACAATTGGGAAAATGAAGAACCAGTTGAATATTCAAAACATCTGGAAAAAACATTTGGTAAACCAGATGAGATGACCAATAGTCAATTGTGTTGGTTTGCGAAAGATGGGTTCAAAAGAATAGTGGTTAAGGATGAATATATTTTACATGGTTCACCAGCACCACATTATGATTTCATCTATTGTTACATCGACTTACAAGTTCCTGAGAAGTTTGCAAAACCTCTTGCAGATTCAAGTGGAAGTATACTTATAGATTTTCTCAAAGGTGAAGTCGGTGCAAGATGTGGTTCAATTACTGCAAATGCTACAACTCTGAACTACGTCCTTGATGTCGTTGCGGAGAGAGTCAAACCATCCAAGAAAGAGTATGAGAAACGTATTCTTGGAATGAGAAAAATGTTTGCAGATGGTGATATGTATGAATTAGAATGGTGGCCAGATGAGACAGGTGATGCAGACCCAAAGAATGAGTATTATAAATGAAACGATTTGTTGAGTATTATCTTGAAGAAAAAGACATGAGTCATTGTGACTGTAAAAACCCAAAAGGTTTTTCTTGCAAAGCATCTTGTAAAGCTAAAGGAAAGGTTGCAAGGACAGGTGGAGAATACAAAGGTAAAAAAGTCAAATCAAAAAAGTATGGTGGTCCTGCATGATAACACATGGAAACAGTATACGAGAAATACAGACCAGCGCATGAGGTCTTGATTGAATACTATGCTTATGAGGACTTGAGAAGAATACTGAAAATAGAATGGGAACATGAGGATGAGTTGTATAGAAAACATAGTGATGTTTTGTGGAAAGAGTATGAAACTGCATACGCAAACGAAAAACGTAGGGAGGAAAATTCTAAATCTGCTAGAATTGCAAGAAAACTTGAGCAGATGAGATTGACAGATGAACTAGTAACTAAAATCAAACTAAGGAATGCTAAATGAGTTATTCACGATGGTCACATTCTCAATTCTACACTTACTGGTGTTCAAGTAAAGTAGAAAGAAAAGAGGATGAATTATTTGTTTGTCATGTGGACTTAGAGACACAAGTAATGATAACATATGAAGAGTGTAAGAAGATAGAAGATAGTTTGATTTCAATCAAAGGTAAAATCAATCAAATAAAAGATGACGAAGAAGCGACTGAGTTACAAGGATACATCAAAGAGTTCATATCAGATGTGGACCACAAATATTTGACAGAAGTTAGAGGTGGACAGTAGTGTTAGGTTTTAAAAATTTTTTAAAGGAACAGGTAGAGGTAGAAAGTATTTTAAAATATTATCCTAGTCCTAGAGAAGTCAAGTATATTAGATCAGTCAGACATAAGTTGATTAAAAAGAATCCCGATATGAAACCGATAGGAGATGACAAGTTACACGTTACACTTGCAGGAGGAGCTGGGTGGAAAAAGATAAGTTCAAAATTCAAGGATGTAAAGTTCGATGATCCAAATTTTCAATTGGAGTTTGAAGAACCAAAAAAGGTAGAATCATCTGGTAAGGTTTCTTGGTATATGAAAGTCAAACAACAGAGACAACTCAAGGACTATGTTACAGATTTGTTACAATCAAACCCAGACCCGAAGAGAGTGTTTCATGTATCGATTGCAAATAAGACGGGCAAGGTAGGAGATTCGGTTGCAAACATTTAAACAGTTTTCAGAGGCACCAAGGATTCCCAGAAAGAAGGGACAACCAGCAGGTAGTGACAAACACTCTGACCTTTACACAGATGAAAATCCAAAAGGAACGATACATGGTCTAAAATTTGCAACTGTCAAAGATGCAGAAGCAAGTGTGAGAAAGATTGAGAACAGTGGAAAGAAACACGCACACAAAATACAGGCTGCAATCGCAATGGAACAACGAGCGAGAGTGATGGGAAAGAAAGGTGCCGCAGCTGTGTATCGTGCATACATCAATAAGATGAAAGAAATTACAAAGAAAAGAAACAAGAAATGAAAAAGTTCAAGGATTTTCTTAATGAAGACATTGCATGGCAACAAAGTTTATCATCTTTGCTTTTTGATTTGCCAAGGTCTAGCATGAATGATGTCATCATACCAATATCACCATCAATCTTCAAAAGAGTATTTCCCGAAACCACAAGGTCAATTGTTTTCCATTTGACGGATTTAGATGGTTTGGAAAGATTAAAAAAGATACAAAAAACAAAAAAATCAATATCTGCATTTTATAATATGAACCCAGACAGAATAAAATATGGAGTTGCATCAAAAGGTGGTTTTATTGCAGAATTAGAAGCAGATGTTCTCATTGCTTCCCCCGAAGACCTTAATACTAGACCAGACAAAACTGGTAGAAGGTATACGAACTGGGCTTACATCATAAACGGACCAGATGATTTACCAATAGGAATGGGTGGTGGTAAAAAAGTGAAGGGTATAGAAAATGATATAGAAAAAATGTTATTTACAGTTTCTAATAAGTACAAAGAGTATGTAGAACCAAATTTACGAAAAAGAATAAAAATAAATCCAGTGGTGGGTTGGGTAATGGTTGGAGATGGTATTAAGAAAAATGCTTCAGAACCTGGCAAAGTTTTGAAAAATGCAATTTCTGATTATTTGGATGGAATGGAGAAGGTAATTAAAAAGAATGCAAAAGTGTTGCGTTCTGTGTTTTTGGATTACACCAAAGATAGAAAACTCAAATTTAATGCTGCTACTGGTGATTTTGCAGATTGGGATGAATTGGTAGTAAATAATGTTTCAATAAAAATGATTCATGTCGGTGCAGAGGTTGCAAAACAATACAAAAATAAAAAAGAATTATTTGGATTACCAATTATGGTATGGGATAACAATAATAAAATGTCACTTCATATTGCAAAAAAAGTAAAAGAAAACAAGAAATGAAAAAGTTCAAGGATTACATAGAGACAGAATCATTCACGGAAGAAGAATGGGGCGACATATTGTTCGCAAAAGAATTGGAAATACGAAAAATCTCAGAGGATGTTTCTCGTTCAGACCTTGACCAGATAGAGAGATATGCAGACAAGTTATTCGCTGCTGTTGGTATTGATGTTGAGTTTACTCGTCATTTTCTGGATAGGGTTAATGATGAGCGAAACAAGAAACCAATTAATACGGCAGAACTTATACGTCTTTTTAGGCTCACGTATAAAAAACATGGTAAGAAGATTCCAAAAATGGGTCCAGATGCACAAGCAGTAATACACGATATGGAAACTGATGTTAATATGCCTTTTGTACTTCAGCGTGATCGAGATGGTATGTTGGATATGGTGGCGAAAACAGTGATGAGAAAAAAAGATTTTAAGACAAGTAATCAAAAGTTAAAGGTATAATAATATGGCAGATGATTTTGATTTTGGGTTTAGTGCTGTATCAACTGAAGAGTTTCAAAAGACCCAGACAACAACAGAAGTCCAACCATCAGCAGTTTCGTCTGATGAGTTTGACGAACTCAAAAAGAAAATGGACTCAATCTCAAGTTTGATTCAAGCACTTGGGGATAAAGAAGATACAAGTTTGTTTGATGAGACAGGAGAAAAGATTTCTCGTTTAGAGGAAAAGGTTGACAAGATTTTAGAGATTGAGTCAACACAGATTGCAAACGCATTAGGAGAACAGAGTAATTCAATTCGTGCAGTCATTGACGAAGTTGAAGAACGCAAAGGTGAACTTAATGAAAAATTTGCAACAAGATTAAAAGAGTTGGAAACGTTAGTTGTTCCAATGTTAAAGGGGTTGATGAAGAATCCAGACAAAGAGTACATCTACTGGCCGAATCGCACACCTATTTTAGAAAAACAGATAGAGAAAGTATATTCCATCACAAGGGAATCGGAATGATTTCTTTTAAAAAGTTTACAGATATCACAAACAAGGTATCCAAGAAACTGAATATTCCTAAAAATGTTGCGTTGAAAGCACTTCAGAAGGCACAGGAGAAGGGAATCAATCTGGTAAAATGGCAACAATATCTTACGATGATTACTACTTTTGCAAATACAATGCCAGAACAATGTCAGAAGAAACATCAAAGGAAGAATGAAAAAGTTTAAGGCCTTCATTAGAGAAGATCAAGCCTTATTTAATACTAAGGATATGATCTTTACAAATGCTGAAACTCCTGCTTTAATATTATCTTCTACTGCACTTGAAAGAGCATTTGGTAAACTTGAACGTATTAGAGCATGGCATGTTACTGATAAAGTTGGATTGGGAAAACTTATAAAGTTACAAGGTAAAAAATCTTCAATTTCAGTAATGACAGAGATTGAACCAACTGATCCTACTCCATTTGCTGGAGTTGAAACTCAGGGGGGAGTTGTAGTAGAATTAGAAGGTACAGAATTATTGTCCCATGATAAAGATGCATGGTCGGAAAGATTAGAGGGAGGCAGAAGAGCAATTCCCATCAACAAAACCGATTTTCCAAGTTTGTTTCGTCACATGGAACTTATGGTAAAGAAGATGTATGAAAAATTTAGTGGCAAATCATATTCAAAAAACTCCAAACAAGGAGCGATAGAATTTAATCATTTGGGACAAACTTTATCCCAGAAAGAGAAAGGACAATTTATCAAAGAATATATTGATAATTGTGAAGGAATTCTCAAGAAAAATAAGATGGGTCAGAAAGAATTGAGAAAATATGGTAGAGCGGTAGAAAAGGGAAAAGGTCAACATTATTATAATGAGAGTGTAATGAATAAAATATCTATCAAAAATGTATATGTAGTTAAAGAAGTATTACGATATGAAGATGAATTGCTCATTGTACAAGAAATGTGGAAGAATGCTGTTATGAAATCACAAAAAGATTTGGTTTCTCTTATCAATAGGAAAAAATAAAGGAAAGAGTCAGGAACATGAAAAAATTTAAAGATTATCTAGTAGAGTTTGATACACCAACCATCTATTGTGATATGGATGGTGTTCTTGCTGATTTCCAGAAGTTTACCAGAGAACATCTTGGACAGAAGTTTACCGATGAAAATTGGCATGACTTACCACACGATATGTTTTTTCAATTACCACCAATGCCTGATGCAAAACAATTATGGAGGTTTATTGGAAGATATAATCCAAACATATTGACTGCTATTCCTAAAGGTGGTAGAGGACCAATATCAGAACGTGCTGCTGAGGACAAGAAAAGATGGATGAAAAAACATTTTGGTGTAAATGATGCAAGAGTTTATGCAGTTATGCGTAAAAACAAATCAAACTTTGCAAAGGATGGTAAGGATGGAAGACCCAATTTATTGATAGATGACCATGCAAAAAACATTGATGCGTTTAAAAGGGCGGGAGGTTTGGGTATCGTTCATACATCTGCTGCAAATACCATCAAAGAATTACGCAAAATCGGGTATAGATAATTTATAAATATTAATATGAAAACTTTTCAACAATACATAGACGAGCGCATTGACGATAGAGAAAATCGTGATTTAGAGCGCAGAAAAGAACAACTCAAGAGGCTTACCAAAAGGTATAAGGATTCAAAATGATTGATACCGCTTTTATTCGTTCCATCAGAGAAGGTCTGAAACAGTCAAGAAAACCTAAAGAAACAGGAACAGACGAATTATCACAAGAATACAAAGAAATGACTCCTGGGCAGACAGACGAAGCTCTTGACCCTGTGAACAAAGATGCAGTCAAAAAGAAGTTCAAAAACCGAAAAGATAAAGACATTGACAATGACGGAGATGTAGATAGTTCGGATGAGTATCTTCACAAGAGAAGAAAAGCGATTTCCAAAGCAATGAAGGAAATGGCAGAAGAGATTGAAGGTTTAGATGAACGTAGAAGGGACTATTCAAATCTCATTCCTTTCCCCGATAAGGTATTGACTGATTTTGCAAAACGTGCAAAGAAAGCAGGACTTGATTTTGACCAGTATACGAAGTTTGTAAAAGGAACTTTCAAGGATGGTGCAGATGAAGGGAGAGCAATCATAAAGGGCAGAGAAATCTTCAAAGATAAAGAAGACGGAAGAAAAAAATTATCTGGAGCAGAAGCGAAGAGAGATAATATTGCAAGACGAGCTGCATTGAGAAAAAGATTAGGAATTCCAGAAGATGTTGAAGTAGATTTAGAAGAAAAAATGCACAAAGGTATTCGTCTTACACCAGAACTTTTTAAGAACGTCAAGAAGTTTGGAGTTGAGTTAGAGAAGTATGCGAAAAAGAGTGGTGGAATTGACAAAGACGATTTCATGAAAGTCGCAGCAATCGCAAAGAAGGGAATGTTACCAGACAAGAGTGATATCCCAAGTGACACAGACCCAAGAGATAAAGTTCTCTCAATGATGGCAGGAATTGTTGGAGATGAGATTCTTCTTGCGTTCAAAGGACTTTCACCTTCTGTTGACAATTACATCAAGAAGACGATGAAGGAAGAAACTGAACTAGATGAGAGAAAACATTCTGATTATGAATTATA
>CETN01011285.1_pt1 | contig 13485 bp, 15 predicted proteins | sample 531301 | NCBI WGS metagenome assembly CETN01 (sample SAMEA2622656, study PRJEB7988) | marine metagenome | isolation source: saline water (ENVO:00002010), including
TTCACTAAATTTAGAAAAATATGAAGAGTGGAAAGATACAACAATCGTAGAAGATCTCATTACTTATCTTGACAATGTTCTTCAATACTTTGTAGATAAAACAGAGAACATGACAGGTCTCCTCAAAGCAGGAAATTCAGCTTTTAGAGAAAGAAGCCTAGGATTAGGTGCAATGGGTTTTCATTCTTTTCTTCAAAGTAAAAACGTACCGTGGGAATCTGCAATTGCAAAGTCTTTAAATATACAAATATTTTCTCAAATAAAAGAAAAAGCTTTAAGTCAAACAAAAAAATTAGCACAAGAAAGAGGTGAATGTCCAGATGCTGAAGGTTTTGGAGTAAGAAACAGTCATCTACTTGCAGTTGCGCCTAACGCTAATTCTTCTATAATTGCAGTAACTTCACCTTCAATTGAACCGTGGAAAAGCAATGCATTTACTCATAGAACAAGAGTTGGTAGTTATCTTGTAAAAAATCCGCATATTGATAAAATTCTATTAGATATGCTAGATAATGATAAAATAGACCTTAAGACATATAATGATACGTGGCAAAGTATTATTCTACATGAAGGAAGTATTCAACATTTAGATTTGTTTAATGAATGGCAGAAAAAAGTATTTAAAACAGCTTTTGAAATTGATCAACATTATGTTATTGATCATGCTTCTGATAGACAAGAATTTATATGTCAAGGTCAAAGTGTTAATCTATTTTTCCCGGCAGGAACAGATAAAAGCTTTGTAAATTCAGTTCACTTAAGAGCCTGGAAAAAGAAATTAAAAGGATTGTATTATCTTCGTACAAATACAGGCGCAAGTGCAGAAAAAGTTAGTGAGAAAATAGAACAAAATAAGCTTAAAGACTTTGAAGATGATGATTGTTTAAGCTGCCAAGGATAAGGAAATAAAATGTCTTTACTAAAATATAACGAAACATATAAACCATTTAAATATTCATGGGCAATGGAATTAGCAGAGTCACATGAAAAAATTCACTGGGGAAGTTGGGAAGCAAAACTACAAGAAGATGTAAATCAGTGGAAAGGTGGCAAGATTTCATCTATAGAAAAGAGTCACATTACTCAAATTCTACGTCTCTTTACTCAAAGTGATGTTCAAGTAGGAGGCAATTATTGCGACTTATTTATTCCTAAATTTAAAAATAATGAAATAAGGAGTATGCTATTAAGCTTTGCAAACCGTGAAGGTACACATCAACGTAGTTATGCTCTTCTTAACGATACACTAGGGCTTCCAGAAGAAGAATACAGTGCTTTCCTAGAATACGAGGAATTAAGAGATAAAATTGAATTTATGCAAGACAATGATGTTTCTACACTTAAGGGACTTGCAAAGGCTTTGGCGCAATCTGCTTGCAACGAAGGAATGTCTCTATTTTCAGCATTCGTTATGCTTTTAAATTATCAACGTTTCGGTAAGATGAAAGGCATGTGTGAAATTGTTGAGTGGAGTATTAGAGATGAAACAATGCATGTTCAAGGCATGACAAAACTATTTAGAGAGTTTCTTAAAGAACATCCAAGAGTTATTAACGATAAGTTTAAATCAGAAGTTTATCAAATGTATAGAGATGCAGTTGATCTAGAAGATAAAGTCATTGATCTTGCATATGATATGGGAGCTGTTGAAGGTTTAAAAGCAGAAGAAGTTAAGCAATATATTAGGTATCTAGCTGATAGACGTCTTATTCAGCTAGGACTTAAACCTAACTATGGCATTAAAGAAAATCCTCTTAGATGGTTAGATTGGGTTCTAAACGGTGATAGCTTTAAAAACTTTTTTGAAGGAACTGTAACAGACTATTCTGCAATGGGAATGAGTGGAAATAGTTGGGGTTGGGAAAACTTAAAAGAAGGTGAGACGCAATATGAAAGAAACTAAAGATGTCATTTTATTTTTTAGCGCAGAGTGGTGTGGGCCATGTAAAGAAGTTAAAAAATATTTAACAGAAGAAGTAATGAAAGATCTTAACATTAAAAATGTAGACATTTCAGAAGACATAGACTTAGCTACAAAATACTTTGTATCATCAGTGCCAACGTTTGTTAAAATTAAAAATGGAACAAAAGAAAAGATGTACACAGGTAGACTTACATTAGAACAATTAAAATCTTTTTAAATGTTATAAATCTAATAAAAAACGATTATAATTAAACAAACAGGCGGAAGGTTTATAATGCAGTGTATTCATGATATTGATAAACACATTAAAGAAATTGAATTACGACAAGATCCAGTTATTATTCAAGTTAATGACTTCAATGAAGAAGAAGCTAAAAAATTTAGAGGGTTAGTTTCTTTAGCACATAATACAGGCCAGAAAGTTATTCCTGTAATTATTGATTCGTATGGAGGTCAAGTTTATTCTCTTATGACAATGATTTCAGCAATTAAGAGTGCTAAGCTACCTGTTGCTACAATTGTAACAGGGAAGGCAATGTCTTGCGGCGCAATATTATCTTCTTTTGGATCAGAAGGACTTAGGTTCATAGATCCTGATGCGACTATTATGATTCATGATGTTTCTTCAAGAGCTTTTGGAAAAGTTGAAGAGCTTAAAGCAGATGCGTCTGAAGCTGATCGTTTAAATAAGAAAGTTTTTGCTATGATGGCAAGAAACTGCGGTAAACCTGACGACTTCTTTTTAAAGAAGATTCACGACAAAGGTCACGCAGATTGGTTTTTAAATGCTGATGAAGCAATAGAAATAGGAATTATTAACTTTAAAAGAATACCTGAAATGACAATCAAAATATCAGTTGATATTGATGTAGCATAAGAGAGATAAGTATGGAACAATTTGAGCATATTAACAAAGATAAAGAATACGTAAGAAGTTTGCAAGAAAAAGTAGGTGCTATTACTGACGGTGTATATGGCCCTAATACACATAATACTGTACTAGAGTACTATGGCTGCCCAGTAATTTTTCATATGGGTAAAGTAGTGCCATTAGAAGGCGCAAACTATAAAGTCAATCATGATCTTTCTTTATATGAGCTTGCTGACGGAACACAAAACTGGTCAAAAAGAAAAAAAGTGCCTGAAACAATTTGTGTTCATTGGGGTGGTTTAAATGCAAGACATTGTTATAGAGTTTTTAATAATGCCTCAGGAAGGCATGTTTCTTCACATTTCTTAGTAGGAACAAATCCAAAAACTATGGAATACGAAATTATCCAATGTCTAGATACAGGAGTATCAGCGTATCATGCTGGAAAGTTTAATCAGTACTCTATTGGAATAGATATTTGTATGCATCCTCACCCTAAGTATCAGACTAAAACACAACAGTTCTATCCAGAGTCTTCTTTAGTAGATAATACTTTTGATAGAGTTCCTGTAAATCAATACATGGATCCAGGTGAAAACTTTATTGCATTCTGCAGAGCTTTTCTATTTGATTTAAGAATGGCTACGGGACTAAGCAATAAACCAATTTGTGAAGATAACGAAGTATACTCTGTTAAAGATGCAGCAAATTATTCAATTGTTGGTCATCATAATATTTCAAATAAAAAATGGGATGTAATTCCTTGGGCTAAAAGACTATATCACAATCTATAACAATGAATACATTGAAGCTACAGAATGCATAATCTTATCGTCTGAATTTGTATATATTGATGTTTCATAAAAGCTGCTATATATTTTAACTTTGTCTTGTAAGACATTTTTACCTTTTAAATAAAATTGCGTTGTAAAAATTAAAATTTTTTTATATACTATGTCTTGAGGTATTTATGGACAAAAACTTATTTTTATATGATGATAATATTGGCAAAATACAGTTAGTTCAATGTATGGGTGATGAACTTACAATTGTAAATGCTGCAAGAGTATCTTTTGGTGTTACAAAAAAAGAACTAGACGATAAAGATAGAAAGTTAATTAAGTATTTAATTAATCATAAACATACTTCTACGTTGGAACATAATGTAGCAACTTTTTTAATTGAAGTCCCACTCTTTGTAAGATCACAGCACCATAGACATCGTACATGGGCTTATAACGAAATAAGTAGACGTTATACAGAATACGATTTAAAATTTTATTGTCCAAATAATTTAAGATCACAATCTAAAAATAATAGACAAGCATCTACAGATGAACATGTAAATCCTGATATTTTAATTGGTTTTGGTTCTTCTGGCAAAGCAACAGAACTTATACAAAATCATTGTGAAGACTCTTTGGAACTTTTTAGCAAGCTTATTGAAGGAGGCGTTGCTAGAGAACAAGCAAGAATGATTTTGCCTCAAAATTTATATACAAAATATTATGCAACAGCAAATCTTAATAATATTCTTAAATTTATTGACTTAAGAATTCACGCGGGTGCTCAATGGGAAATACAGCAACTTGCAAAAGGTATGCTAGATATTATATTGCAAATATGGCCGTATGCAACAAATGTATATAGGGAAATCAATTCACACTAGTTATATATTTACCTATATAAACGAGGTATATAAATGGAAGACTTGCTTGTAGAAAGACATGAAGACTTAGTGAATATGCTAGTGCATTGTAGGGTTAAAGTTGAAGACCGTGATGATCCTAACATATTAGATATTTTAACAGACATCAGAGCGCTGCCAGGAGTTGTAACTGTAAGACAAACAAGACCCCTTTCAGATAAAAAAACTTCAAGTGGTAAAAGAATAATTGAATTAAACATTTCTTACATTTCTAAATATATTAATAAAAAAAATCCAAATCCTTCTGATTCTGATGCAATGATGCAAATTTTACAAATGCTTAAAACAACAGAAAACCTGGATTTAGCAAAACTTATTGATCACGATAATGAGCAAATAGCAGCAAGAACTATTAAAAAACCAATTATTGTTTAGGAGAAAAAATGAAGTTAAGTGATGATACAATTGCCCACGTAGTTAAACTATTACAAATAGCTATTATGACTGGAACAGATATTACAGATAATTTTAGAATGCTAGAGTTAGTTGAGATTGAAGGTGTCTTATGTATTGACGAAGATTATTTGTCAACATTCCAACAAAACTTAGAAAAAATTATTGCTGAAGGTGTTAAGAAAGAATCTAGCAGCTAATCTGAATAAGGAAATTTTAAAGTGACTGACAAGCTAGATATTATTTTTAGTTGTAGAGAAGAGTTCATGAGATTAATTAGAGAAAAATTTCCTGACTCTTACCCAGATGCTTGGCCAATTGACATTACAAAAAAAGATTCTCAAAAACTTCTTCGTCAAACTGCACTAAATGGTGTTGAAGAAATGTTTGAAGCTTTAGGTCATTTAAAAAACTGGAAACCGCATAGATCATCTGATATGCCTGATATTGATCAAGAAGAATTTTTAGAGGAAATTGTTGATGCTTTTAACTATTTTTTAACTCTTTTAGTTTTATGTGGTGTAGATAATGATAGATTCTTTAAAGCTTTTTTAAATAAGCATGAAATAATTAAAAAAAGACTAGACAGCGGCTATTAAATATGAATAACGCAATAGATGAAGATATTGAACATTTTATTGCGTTATATGAAAAAAACATAGAAGAACATATTTTAAATTTTCTTGGTATTCTAGATACTTTTGAAACAACTGTCTATATAAACTATGATGAAATAGTGTTTTCTATTCATAAAGATAAACAAATTTTATTTGAAAAAAGTGGTAATTTAAATCACAATAATAATAAAACTATATTTTATACAACTGATATGTCTGTAGAAATCTGTATTTGTTTTAAAAATTCAAACAAGTATAGAGAAGTAAATAATACTTTTTATTATGTCTTAAATACTGATGTCACGCCTGAAATTGACGACTTAGATGACGGAATTATAATTTCTAATTGTATGTATAATTTAAATATACAAGACTACTTAAGATTTAAAGCTTCTTTTATGGCAAACTTTGCTAAAGAAATATTAAATGCAAAAGATGCATTGATATATAAGAAAAAGTCAATATTTCAAGAAGAAGAATATTCAAAAGCTAATAGAATATTGTCTTACTTTTATTATTATAACAAGTATCATGAGATAAAGCCATTTCAGATTTTTAAACATACAGCAGTTAATATGATTGCAGATAAAAATACAAAAAAAAATGTTTTAAAAATTATAAAAAAAGAGATTAATAAAGAATCTTAGATATAAAAAAAATTGTAATATTTAAAAAAAATAATTATAATTCCACATGAGGTTAAAATGGAATTAAAAAAATATTTATCTTTGCAAGAAGAATTTTCAAAATATTTTTACAATAAAAAGGAAATGTCTTCTAAAGAAAAAGAAGAAATGCTAAAGACACTATGTCTTGCACTTCACAATGAAGTTTCAAAAATAGTTTCTTCTACAAACTATAAATACTATGACAGGAAAGAGCCTGAAGTTGACAAAGGAAGTGTTCTTTATAAAAGTATAAATGCATTCAGATACTTGTTAGCAGTTATAAATCTTAATGACATTTCTGAAGATGAATTTTTAGAGGCTTTTTGTCATAAAGATAATTATCTTCATAAAAAAATTGAAACGTGGAAGTTAAAAGACAGCACTAAACCTGTGGTAGTTGTAGATATTGATGATGTTCTTTTAGGATTTAGAGAATATTTTAATGATTGGTTAGAAAGACAATATAACGTTAAAATTGATAGAGACTCAACGCAATATTATTCTTCAATTGCAGTTAAAGAAATTGGTTTAAGCCCAGAAAGTGTTTTTGAAGAGTTTATGAGCAAAAATGAATTACTTAATATTCCTGCGTTAAGTAATTCAAAAGAAATGTTAGATAGTCTAAAAGATCTAGGTTTTGAAATTCAATTATTAACTAGTAGACCAGAAGAAAATTTAAAATGCAAGTATCAAACCCATCAGTCTTTATTAGACAATAACTTGTATTTTGACAAATTAAATTTTGCTCAAGAGAAATATATTTGGTTAGCAAAACAAGACTTTTACATAAACGGAAGATTTGCTTTTGCAATTGATGATTCTCCTAAACATGTTGAAGAATACGTCTCACATAATGTAAACGTAGTTATGCCCTATTACGAATATAATAAACACTTAGCAATAAAAACAGACCCAAAATCATTTCAGCTATTGCATGACGTATCAATTGACAATATGTCTTCTATGGTATTAGGTTTAGCAAAAAATTTTAAAAAAAATAATTGTAAATAAGTTTAAATTAAAATAAAATATTAATAATTAAAAAGGAAAGTTTATGCCACTTAATAACAATATCAATCCTATTACATTGCCTATGGACCTTAAATTTGGACAAACTTGCAATACAACGTTTACTAATAACTTAGATGCGCTGAAAGTAGAATTAATTGACTCTCCAACAAGAGAACAGGCACATAACGTCGCATGGTGTTACACGAAAGCTACGTGGGCAGACGATCCTTATCAATCTTCTCCTGATAATGTTTCTACACGTGATAAGTCTCTTAATCTTATTGATGTACTTAACTTTAGAGCTCTTCCGACTCCTATGGAGTGCCTTGGATTTACATTTAGAATTAGTGGTATTTCTCTTCAAACAGTAACACATCTTATCCGGCATCGAGCAGGCTCATTTGCTGCACAATGCACTGGTGATAGAGACCTTCGTGATGATCATGCAGTAGTCCCTGAAGCTATTGAAAACTCACCTGAATTTTATGAAAGGTATCAAAGTCTCGTAGAACAAAGCAAGCAACTTTACGCAGACATGGTTGATTCTAAGACTATTTCTATGATGGATGCGCGAGTCATTCTACCTAAATGTCTTACATCTTTTTATTATGCAAGGTTTAATATTAAAGATTTAATCGGTCTTGTTCGACAACGACAAGATGTACAAATCCAACCAGAAGTTGATAATATTCTTGCAACACAAATGGCTCGACTTATTTGCGAAAAAATCCCGGAGTTTTCAACTGTTCTTGACTTTGGGCGGCCTGATCTTCACTATATTAAAACATTTCGAGTAAAAGAAGGCAATATTTGGACGAGCAAAGGAACCAATCTTTATCAGCCTGAACCAAAAAATGATTCTTTTGAATATCATGAAGAAGATACAATTTATCCTTGTCGACGAGAAGCGCTTAATGGGACAAATGGTGTTCCTTTTGAAAAGAAATTTACACAGATGTGGAATGCTGACGTTATAGCAATTGATGAAATTAGATCAACTTTAAATGAGGAAAACGTTTAATATGACAGAAATGATTAGAATGTCTAACGATAGAAAATGGAAAATGTATCTTGCAAGTGGTTGGTTTTCACCAGAAGCTTCAAAAGAGCTAGATGAGTTAGAAGAATACTTTGGCAATCTTGAATTAATTGATATGACGGCGCCGAGGCAAATTTTTGTTTGTCCTCCAGATGCGACTAAAGAAGTGCAAGAACAGACGTTTGAAGGTAATCTTTATCATATTGAAACTTCTGACTTTGTTTTTGTTAATACAAGAGATAAAGATATTGGAACAATTTGGGAAGCCGGTTACGCACACGCCCATAACAAGCCTATTATTTATTACTGCGCAGGATTGCCCCCTAATGCTAAATTTAATCTTATGCTAGCTAGGAGTGGTATTAAAGTTTGCACAAGCATGGAACAGTTAAATGAATATATGAGTAGGTGCTTTGGAGATAACGTACTTCATGTTGAACCTTACAATCTTGCAATTGAGTAGTCAAATAAAAGGAAAATAAATGAAAATTGCTATTACTGGTGAAAGTGGTTTTATTGGAAGAAACTTACCTAAGTCTATTGAAAAATTCGGACATGAGTTTGTTTCGTTAAATGAATATAAAAACTTTCTCATCAGAAGACCAAGAACTGATGAGCCTTGTGTTTATAACAATAGCGAGCAAACATGGATTAGAGCTTTTTATGATCTGGATATTGACGTTGTTATCCACAATGCTGCTGTAGTAGGTACAGATGTTGTAGCATTAAACTCTACTGACTCTACTCTAAGTAATGTTGCAGGAACACACAATATTGTTCGAGCAGCAAACGCTTGTGATGTTGGTGTATGTTATGTAGGTACAACAGTTATTTATGATACAGCTAATTATCAAGAACAAGAAATTGTCGAAAGATCAACTAGAAAACCAACTACTCTTTATGGATGTCAAAAGGTATCTGCAGAAGACATTATTAAAGGTATGTGTGAAAAATGGAGTATTGTTAGACCTTTGTTTGCTTTCGGCGGCATTGGAGACATGAATTCACTTATTGCAAAAGGGTTATATTCAGCGCTTAATAATAAAACAAATATTAAAATGTTTCTTGATCCTGCTAAAATTAAAGATTATTTATTTGTAGAAGACTTTTGTGACGGTGTAATGTCTATTATTGACAGCAATATTTGGCAAGATGACTTTAATATTGCTGCAGAGACGCCTTATGTAACAAAAGATATTGTTAATATTATGCAAGAAATTTCTGGCTTAAACATGCAGGACGTTTTTGACTGGCAGCCTCAAACTGACTACCTAGGTAACCATAGACTTTCATCTAGAAAGATTCGTAATCAAACAAACTGGCAGCCAAAATATACACTCCGTGATGGAATACAGGAAGTCTGGAATAGTTTTAATACAAATCTTGCTGATGGCTATAATCCTCTACATCATTTAGAAAGTGCAAAAGAAAAAGGTTTTAATTTAGAAAGTCATTTTCCTAAAGTTTAAAACTGGGATTAAAAAATGGTGTGAATCCCCTAGATATAATAAAAGGAGGATTTATGCCGGTTTTGAAAAATTGTCAAACATGTGGTAAAGAATACAAAGTAAGCCCTAAAAGAGCAGAAAAAAGCAAATACTGTTCAGTAACATGTAGAAACAGAGGGATTAATGAATCAAAAAAAATCCCGCTTGTAAGTAGAAAATGTAAAACTTGTAGCAGTATTTTCTTTGTCAAAGAGACTTCTGATCAAATATTTTGTCAAAAAAGCTGTTATATTTCAGATATTAAACTTGACACTGTAAAAAAGAATTGTCCTGTTTGCAAAAAAGAATTTACAAGGCCAAAAGGTAGAGAAACAAAGCATTGTTCTAAAACTTGTAGAAACTATGCGCAATCTTCAGGACAGATATCTATGCCTAGAACAACAAGGGCCGGTTACAGAAGAGACTTGCCTGAAAACTACTTTTTCAAGAGTGCTTTAGAGGCAGATTTTGCAAGATACTGCAACTGGACAAATAAAAAATGGATTTACGAACACAAAACATTTCAGTTTGAAATGGATGGTTATATAAGATCTTATACTCCAGACTTTTATTTGCCTGAAGAAGACAAATATATTGAAACAAAGGCTAAAAGAAGAGACTCTAAGTATGATGCTAACTTAGCTGCTGCAGCTTTACTAAAAAGAGATCATGGTGTAAATATTGAAGTTGTCTTTATGAGGGCTTTCTACAAAGATCTTAGAAGCAGGCAGCTTTTCTGGGTTATACCTCATTTAGAGTTTAGAGACTACGCGGGGACAAAATGGTTATCATATCAAGAACATAATGAAAGAGATGACGAAAGATATGTTGTTTAATTAACTAATAGATTAATATATTGCCTTAAAACACTATCATTAATTAAAGATTTAAAGATTTCTTTTAAATGAGGATATTTTTCATATATTTCATCTTCATTATCATATAAACCATAAGAAATATCTTCATTAATAACAACTTTATATACAGATGACAATTTAGCTTCCCAATGACTAATTGTATCTAAAGTACAGTTTCTATTGCGTAATATAAATTTTACAAGATCATGAGTATCATAGATATGATATGTTTTGTTAAGATTAACAAAAATTTCATTATGAAACCCCGGATATAAATCTACAGAAATTTCATCAGTATTGCTATCTTCTTTTACATATTTAGAGTTGTTTGTTTTTAATTCTAAATCTGTAAAGTTTAAAGTTTTTATTAAATTATCAAAGTATTGTTTTGAACATTTTTTATTTAATGCAGCTAATGTTTTTATTTGTTTAATATGCGTATCTTCTATGCGAGGTGCATATGAAAGGTCATTTTCCATAATGTAATTTAATAAAAATGTTGAACTAGACTTTTTTGACATGTCATAAAGAGTTGCTATAGTTAATTTATTTTTATAAAATCTTTCTAAAATAACCCTTTTTATGACATCATCAGAAACATTTTTCCAAAGTAAAATTTTATAAACAGCGTCAGTATAGTCTGGCTTTCCAAAATAAAAATTAACTATTTCTCTTATTTCATTTTCTTTAAATACACTTGTAAACTTGTCATCTTCAAAATAATCAAATGTAAATTGTAGGTTAAGTTTTCTTGCATTAATGATTTTATATATTTTCATAAATGATTTCTTAAGAATACCAGCATTAATAAAAGGCAAGTTTTTTATTCTAAAAAATAATGACAATATTTCTTGTTCTGTTCCTGCTTCAACTAAACTTTCTAATGCTCTAATTGAAGAATCCATATCTAGATAAAAATGTCTATTAAATATAATTTCTTTTAAGAATTTGTAATTTTTTTCTTTTGACATATTTTCTATAATTTTTTCTTTATCTTTTGAATAACGGGATATATGAGCAGCTTCTGTAATAAAGTCGTCAATATTTTCTTCATTTGCTCTTCTTAAAATTAAGTACTGTTCAAAAGAAATAGACTTATAGTAAGCTATAGGGTCAATTTCAATTCTAACGTCAGAACTTGCATCACTATAGATAACTTTTTTAAATTCTTCTCCTAATATAGAAAATGCAATTTCTTCTTTGACAGGATCATTATTTCCATCTACAGAAGCATGCCCAGTATAATATTGTACTCTATTTGATTTTTTTAGAAAACTTAGACATAATTTTCTATATTGATCGTCTGGACTTGTATTTTTTTTAATTATATAATACATGTGAAGATTCATTTTAATATGATAATTTATAAACATATTAGTAGTGCCAGATACTGAAGTGCACCAGTTCATTACGCCAGTTTTTTCTCCCCTAGGAATGCTAGGGTCAAATGTTTCGTCATACGCTAATTTAGATCCGTCCCAATAAGATCTAGCTAAAGAAATTGATCCAATTTGTGTCTTAGGGTACGTAACAACCCAGTCTTCGTTTGAAAAAATAATTTCAAAATGATGATTGTTAGATCTTTCTTCTAAGCATTTTTTATATGAACTTGATTTACCAGACGAGCTACTTTTAAGTCTTATATAGCTTTCAATATCATTATATGTCTTGTCTTCTAATGTTTTTATTAATACATCATCTTCACCTGGGACTCTAATTTCCAATGAACCTTGCATTAAAAATGGATCAATAATTTGTTGTTTAGCAATGTCATATAATTCTATAAAGTCTTGAATTGAATGATTTTGTCCTGCCATATAAGAATTATAAACTATTTGTAAATATAAGTTATCTGTAAAAGGCTTTTTAAACTTTCCTTTTTTGTCATTAAATATAAAATTAAAATAGTCATCTTCAGATACTATGTCAGGAACTAAATCTCTTTTAAAATCTTTAGCCTTAACTTCAAGTAAAAGGCTATTGCGCCATTCGAGAAGTAGATTAGTAAATTCTTTTCTATTCATATTTTAACCTTTATAATTCTCTATATTGTAAATATATGTGTAGTCATTAGCTAGCGATTGATAGATAAATAAACTTGCCTTCAAAGTCTCTCATAAGTATGTCCATTGCATTGTATGAAATCTTGTGCATTTGTTGCAATGCAGATTTTGCTTTTATTGATAAATCTTGATAGTCTATTATCTCTTTTGCAATCTCAACTTGACGAGGAAGTTTTAAAACGCACCAAGCAAAAAGACTTGGAGTAACATCAGAAGTATTAGTCTCTGGAGTAAAATTAATACTTACTAACCAATCTAAAAGTTCCCTACCAACAAAACCTACAGTTTCAGATTCGTAAGGAACAATGTCGTTCTTTTCTTCAAACTCCATGTCGTCGAAAACAGGATTTTCGTCGCTATAAAAGCTAGAACCATGACTCATATGAAAAAAGCAGTGAAATAAATCATGAATTTGCCAATTAAGATTGCTAGCTCCACTTTGAGGAGTAATATTTTGACCCCAAGTTGAAGGTAAAAGAAGACACATGTCTTTGTTGATAGTAGTATTTAAAAACTGATTTTTGTTTGCTTCGTTATAAAACAGCTTTTGATTTTTATCTTCTTCAAGAATAAATTTTTTAAAGCTTTCTGACTTCTTAAAAGATAAAGATACAGGCATGTCTTCAAATCCTGCATAAAATGTATTTACTTCTGCTTTGTCGCCTAAAGACTCACCGCTCTTAGCTAAAAAATCAATATAGTCTTTTAATGTTATCTTTCTGTTTATAAAAACAATATCTATAGGAAATTTTGATTTTATATATTTGCTTAAACCAGGCTCTGCTCTTTCATGAATAAAGTTTTTTCGCCATTCGATAAGAAGACTAGTAAATTCTTTTCTGTTCAT
>CETN01000172.1_pt1 | contig 13463 bp, 17 predicted proteins | sample 531301 | NCBI WGS metagenome assembly CETN01 (sample SAMEA2622656, study PRJEB7988) | marine metagenome | isolation source: saline water (ENVO:00002010), including
ACTACTTGGCAATCAATCTACAAACTCCCCAGAAAGTATTTTGAGAGGTTCTCTGTTGTGGTTGGGGATGAGGCTCACCAGTTCAAAAGTAAATCGTTAGTATCTATAATGTCAAAACTTTCTGATGCCAAATATCGGTTTGGATTTACTGGCACACTTGACGGAACTCAAACGCACAAGTGGGTTTTGGAAGGATTGTTTGGTGCTTCATATAAAATAATAAAAACGGATGAACTCATGAAGAAAGGTCATCTGGCAAAATTAAATATCAATATACTTCTATTGAAACACTCACCAAATAAGTTTGAAACATTTGAGGATGAGATACAATATATTATTGGTCATAATCGTCGAAATAACTTTATTAAAAATCTTGCATTGGATTTAAAAGGAAATACCTTAATCTTATATGCAAGAGTTGAAGGGCATGGACAACCACTTTTTGATTTAATAAATAATAGTAAGGCAGATGATCGTCAAGTATTTTTCATACATGGCGGGGTTGAAACAGAAAATCGAGAGGAAGTTCGCGAAATCACAGAACGTGAAAACAATGCGATCATTGTTGCATCTTATGGAACTTTTTCGACTGGGATTAATATTAAAAATCTTCATAATGTAATTTTTGCATCACCCTCCAAATCTAGAATTCGTAATCTACAGTCAATCGGTAGAGTTCTCCGAAAAGGAGATAGAAAATCGAAAGCAACTCTATATGATATTGCTGATGATATTTCTTATAAATCTAGAAAAAACTACACATTAAATCATTTAATTGAAAGAATCAAGGTATACAACCAAGAAAATTTCAACTATGATATAGTTAACATACCACTGAAAAACTAATGGGAGATGAGTTTTACGCTATAATTAAGTTAACTTCGGGAGAGGAAATCCTATCGTTGGTTTGTGTCGATGAAACAGAAGACGAACCAATTATAATTCTCAACAGTCCTGTAACCATGAAATGGATAACTCATGGTGGAATGAAATCTTTAATTAAAGTTAAACCTTGGTTAGATCTATCAGATCAAGATATTTTTGTTATACATTATGATAAAATTATTACAATGACTGAAACACATGATAAGAAATTAATATCTGTTTATGATCAATATATTAATGATGCTGATCTTGACTTCTTCCCTCCAGAAAATGGTCAGGTCGGACTCTCGACTGAGATGGGATACCTTTCAACTGTAGATGATGCTCGTAAGTATCTTGAAGGTATATACAATAATAATATTAAAGAAAGCTAGCTATTATTACCCTTGAACCTTTACAAAGGTTATTGTACACATATTTCACCTACTTGTCAAGCTATGAAAATATGTTATAATAAAATATAGTTATAGGAGAAAAGCAATGCCATGCCGAAAAAGAAATCCGAACACTATGTAAATAACAAAGAACTCTTACAAGCGTTAATCGTATACAGAGAAAAGGTTGCTCATGCAAAGGAGAATGATCTACCGAAACCACGTATTACGAATTATCTTGGAGAGTGTTTTTTAAAGATTGCAACACATTTATCATATAAACCTAACTTTGTTAATTACATGTTTCGTGATGATATGATATCAGATGGTATTGAAAACTGTGTTCAATACATTCACAACTTTGATCCAGAGAAGTCTCGTAATCCTTTCGCGTATTTTACTCAAATTATACATTATGCATTTTTGCGTCGTATTCAGAAGGAAAAGAAGCAATTAGATATCAAGACTAAAATTATAGAGAGAACTGGATTTGATGAAGTTATGAAGGTAGATGATAATTCTCTTTCTGGTGATAGTTCAGAGTACAATACCATTAAAGATAATATACAGTACAAATCTTCAAATAGATGATTATTTTCCTAGATAGTTATGACTAATTGTTAAGTAAAAAATGATTAAGGGAGTATTTCAATACTTAAAAGAGATTAGAGACTCTGCAAAGTATTTGTTGCAGGGTTTTTCTGTCACCCTTTCTCATATGGGCAGAAGACCAGTAACCGTCCAGTATCCGTATGAAAAACTCATACCATCTGAAAGATATCGTGGACGTATACATTATGAATTTGATAAGTGTATTGCTTGTGAAGTTTGTGTTAGGGTTTGCCCAATTAACCTACCTGTGGTAGACTGGGTAATGAATAAACAAACGAAGAAGAAAGAACTTCGTAATTACTCTATTGACTTTGGTGCATGCATTTTTTGTGGAAACTGTGTAGAGTATTGCCCAACAAACTGTTTATCTATGACCGAAGAATATGAACTTGCTACATTTGACAGACATCAACTCAACTATGATAATGTCGCTCTTGGACGACTTCCCACTAATGTTACAAGTAATCCCGCTGTTAGGTCACTTCGTGAACTTACATATCTCCCCAAAGGTGAGATGGATCCCCACACAGTAAAAGATTCTGACCCTAGAGTTGGAAAATTACCATCAGAAGTATTGGATTGGATGACAAGTGGAACTAACAACTAGCAACGTAATTAAATCACTATCTGAAATAGCACCATACATTGAAGCAGATGGTGGTTATTTGCAGTTTGTTGAAATAGAAGAAGACACAAAATATGTTAAGGTTAGATTAGGTGGTGCATGCACAAGTTGTGCTATGAGTGCCATGACACTAAAACAGGGAATAGAAAAAAAATTATTTCAAGATTTCCCTGATTGTAATGGAGTTATTCAAGTATTATGAAAATAGCGATTATCACAGATACTCATCTAGGTGCTAGAAAAGGATCTACTCACCTACATAATTATTTTCAATCATTTTATGATGATGTATTTTTTCCCACTTTAGAAAAAGAAGGTATCGATACTATCATTCATATGGGTGATGTATTTGATAGTCGAAAGTCAATTGATTATCAAAGTTTAGAGTGGTCAAGGCAAGTTGTATTTGAACCACTTAAAAAATATAAAGTGTATGCGATTACAGGTAATCATGATTGTTATTATAAAAATACTAATTACGTAAACTCACCACAACTTTTATTAAATTCATATGATAACTGGGAAATATACTCAAATCCAGTAGAAATTAATATTGATGGATTGGATATATTACTTTTACCTTGGATCAACTCGGAGAACTATGATATTTCAGTAAATGCCATAAAGGATAGTCAAAGTAAAATTGCAATGGGACATTTAGAAATTAATGGTTTCAGAGCAACTCGTGGACATATGATGGAAGATGGTATGGATACTGATATATTTAATAAATTTTATGCAGTATATTCTGGTCATTTTCATACTAGATCAACAGATGGTAAGATACATTATCTTGGAAATCCATATGAGATGTTCTGGAATGATGTCAATGATACAAGAGGTTTTCATTTATTTGATACAGAAACTCTCTCTCACACAGCGGTTAATAATCCTTATAAGTTATTCTATAACATATATTATGAGGATACTCCATATCAAACATTTGATTCAACTCAATATGAAAATAAAATAGTTAAGATTATTGTTCGTAAAAAAACAAATCTAAAACAGTTTGAAAAATTTATTGATAAATTATACAACACAGGAATTCAAGATTTAAAAATAATTGAAAACTTTGAATTGATTGAAAGTAGTGATTTTAATGTTGATGAGGATGAAAATACAATTTCCATTCTTAATCGATATATTGATGAATCTGAATTTGATCTTGATAAAAACATTATTAAAGGTATATTCCAAGATTTATATCGGGAAGCTTGTGAGGTAGAATAGTGTTTCTTCTAACATTACAAGACAAAAAAGAAGAGGGTGCGTATGCTGTTCAAGATCATAAAGGTGATAAAGTTTTATTTTTATTTGAACAAGAGGACGATGCCACTCGTTATGCAATGCAATTAAATGATGATGAGCATCAGGTTAAAAAGATGGATGTAATAGAAGTTGACGATGAGCTTGCATTAATGACTTGTAAGAGGTATAATTACAAATATGCAGTAATTACTCCTAACGATATCGTAATACCACCAAAAAATGCTAACCTTCAAAAAGATTAAATGGAAGAATTTCCTTTCAACGGGAGATCATTGGACAGAGGTAAATTTTCAAGAATGTCATACCAATATAGTGATTGGAACAAATGGTGCTGGAAAGTCTACATTGTTAGATGCTCTGACCTTTGTTTTATTTAATAAACCTTTTCGTAAGATTACAAAATCACAATTAGTAAATACAGTAAATGAAAAGGATTGCTGTGTTGAAATAGAATTCACTGTCAATAGTCGTGATTATCTTGTTAGAAGATCTATTAAACCAAATAAGTTTGATATTGAGGTTAATGGTAATCCTTTACATAAACAATCAGATGATAGAGCGAATCAACGATTACTAGAAGAGAGTATATTAAAAGTAAATTATAAATCATTTACACAAATTGTCATACTAGGTAGTAGTACATTTGTTCCATTTATGCAACTGTCAAGTTCAGTTCGTAGAGATGTGATAGAAGATCTGTTAGACATACGTATTTTTTCTGCGATGAATAATTTAATTAAAGAAAGAATGAGAGGAAAAAGAGATGAAATAAATTCTCTTACTTTGAAGAGAGATAATTTTAAAGATAAAATTGAAATGCAAAATAATTTTATTAAAGAAATTAAAGAGCAAAGTAAGAATACGATTGATTTAAATAAACATAAAGTCAAATTACTTATTAAGGAATCTGATGACTACCTATTGGCAAATACCGATAAAGAAGACATTGTTGCAGGTCTAATTAAAGATCAGGAAAAACTAACAGGATCAGAAGAAAAATTAGCAAAACTTAATAATCTTAAAGGTAAAATATCTCAAAAGGTATCGACCATTACGAAAGAGCATAAGTTTTTTACCGACAACACGGTTTGCCCTACATGCACCCAACATATAGAAGAAGATTTTCGTGTAAATAGAATTGCTGACGTTGAATCCAAAGCAAAGGAACTTAAGCAAGGTTACGAAGAACTTAAAAAAACCATAGATTCTGAAAAGGAAAAGGAACGTCAATTCACTAAACTATCAAAGGAGATTACTAAACTTACACATGAAATTTCTCAAAACAACACTCGTGTATCTTTCAACCAAAAACAAGTCAGGGAACTTGAATCGGAAATTCAAACAATTACCGAAAGAATTAAAAATAGAAATACTGAAAATGAGAAACTAGTAGAGTTTAAAACCAGTCTTCAGAAAACAGTTGATGAATTGTCAGATCGTAGGGAAGATGTTGCACACTATGATTTTGCATATTCTCTTTTAAAAGATGATGGTGTCAAGACTAAAATAATTAAAAAGTATCTACCATTTATTAATCAACAGGTAAATCGATACCTACAGTTGATGGATTTCTATATTAATTTTACTCTCAATGAAGAGTTTACAGAAACTGTAAAGTCACCAATACATGAAGATTTCTCTTATTCATCATTCAGTGAAGGTGAGAAGATGCGTATTGACTTGGCATTATTATTTACATGGAGAGAAGTAGCAAGAGTTAAAAACTCTGTGAATACAAATCTATTGATCATGGATGAGGTATTTGATTCATCTCTTGATGGATTTGGTGTAGACGAATTTTTAAAAATAATTCGTTACATTATAAAAGATGCAAATATTTTTGTGATATCTCATAAAACGGAATTGCATGATAAGTTTGATAATTGTATCAAATTTGATAAAGTAAAAGGATTCAGTAAAATTGTAAAATGAAGATTTTAGTAACAGGACACAAAGGATTTATTGGTAGTCATGTATTTAAACATCTACAGGATGAAGGTCATGAAGTTAAGGGGTTAGATTTTCCAGATGATGTTCGTGATTTTATAAGATTTTATGCATGTGATTCTATTAGATATGATGCTGTAATTCATCTTGCTGCCTATGCTGCAGTTCGAGACAGTATAGAAAATCCAGATAAATTTTGGGAAAACAATGTTGTTAAGGTCAAACCTTTATTTAAATATTGTGAAAGAAATAATATTAGATTACTGTATGCAAGTTCTTCATCTGTGCAAGAGTGGTGGTTAAATGCATATGCCATATCTAAAAAAGTAAATGAAATTCAAGCTCCACCAAATAGTGTGGGAATGAGATTTTATAATGTTTATGCGGAAAAAGTAAGTCGTTCGGATATGATATATCGTATGTTAGAAGATAAAACTGCAACATATCTTACAAGACATAAAAGAGATTGGATTCATGTAAAGGATATTGTATCCGCTATAACCACATTATTAAATTCAAAATATACTGGAGTCATTGAAGTTGGTACAGGTAATCCAGTTTCAGTCATTGATTTAGCAAATAAAATGGGTATGGGACATCTTCCTATTAAAGAGGATACACCAGGTGAAAGAGATATTACATGTGCAGACACCTCAAAATTACGTGAGTTGGGATGGGAACCAACTATAAATATTTTGGATACAGTAGACAGTTAATAAAGTGTCCATAAACCATCCTCATGGGTGGTTTAGTTGTTATAATGGATATATCAGACAGAAATCCATGACAACTACTTTAAACGAAATCAAATCACAACTCGCAAGATTACTCGCTACAGAAGATTTAATTGTAGAACACAAACCAGTTGAGACAGCATCATTTAATGTTGCTACTCGTGTTCTCACTCTTCCTGTATGGGATGCAAGTGAAAATGTATATGATATGCTCGTTAGTCATGAGGTTTCTCATGCACTCTTTACTCCAAATATTGATTGGTTTAAAGATCGTCAAATCAATCCTAGTTTCGTCAATATTGTAGAGGATGTTCGTGTAGAAAAATTAATGAAAAGAAAGTATGCAGGAATATCTAAAACTTTCTTTCATGGATATCAAGAATTATCTGACAAAGATTTCTTTGACATTGCATTAAAAGATGTTAATGAAATGAATCTTGCAGATAAAATTAATTTACATTTTAAAATTGGTAATTTTATTGATGTTGATTTTACTCTTGAGGAGGAGATATATCGTAATCAAATAGAAAAAGTAGAAACATTTGAAGACACACTTGATGCTGCAGAAGCACTTTTCAAATACTGTCAACAGCAATTAGAGGAGAAGAGAGAGCAGGAGAGGATAGAAATGGAATCTGCAGAAGGTAATCAATCAGATGATATTGATAATGGTGAGGGATCAGATATATCAGATCAAGATAGTAGTGGAGAGAGTGAAGGAAATCAACCACAAGAAACAGAAGGAACTGAAGAAGAAGGTGAAATTGAAAATCAGGGAGGATTAAGTGGTGGATCACAAAGTGAACTTGAAATTGAAACAGCAGATTCTCTTGATGAAGCGTTAAAGAATCTTGCACAAATTGACATTAGAGAAACAGTTTACTGGGAATTACCAGAACTTGATCTTAATAAAATTATTATTTCAAACAAAACTATTCATGATTTATGTGATGTATCTTTTGCTGAAGATGAAGTTAGATTTGACAAAATGATTGAAGAACAAAAAAGTCAAAATCCTAATTATGATTTTTACTCATCTTATTATGGACATAATCATTTTGATCCAGACGAACTTTACAAAAAATTTAAGAAGTCAGCACAGAAAGAAGTTAATTATCTTGTAAAAGAATTTGAATGTAAAAAATCTGCTACAGCATATGCTCGTGCTACAACAAGTCGTACTGGTGTATTAAATACATCAAAACTACATACTTACAAATTCAATGAAGATTTATTTAAGAAAGTAACATGTATTCCAGAAGGAAAAAATCACGGACTAATTTTTATTCTTGATTGGTCTGGTTCAATGAGTGGAGTGATGCTTGATACTATCAAACAATTATATAATCTTTTATGGTTCTGTAAAAAAGTACAAATACCTTTTGAGGTTTATGCTTTCACTGCTGATTATCCATCTGATAATCTTTTACTAGAGGATAATGATCGATATGCATACACCCCTAAAGATGGTCTTGCATCTATTGATCCAAGATTTTCACTCATGAATCTATTTTCAAGTAAAGTTAGAATGAAAGAGATGGAGAAACAAATGATTAATATTTGGAGAATTGCATCTAGTTTGGGATGGAATCGTACAAAGTATAATACACCTATCGGTATGACTTTATCTGGAACTCCATTAAACGAAGCATTAATATCTCTTCATCAACTAATACCTCATTTTAAATCAAATAATAAAGTTGAAAAAGTACAATGTGTAGTTCTTACAGATGGAGAATCAAATCATCTCACATATCATCGCACTGTTACAAGATCTTGGGATGAAACTCCATTCTTTGGATATAATTCAATTCCTTGTAATTCATACTTAAGAGATCGTAAAACTGGTAGAACATACTTTAACAAAGGAAATTACTATCATCATACAACCACAATCTTACTACGTAATTTAAGAGATAGATTTTCAGAAACTAATTTTGTAGGTATTCGTATACTTGCTCCTCGTGATGCAAATTATTTTCTTCGTACATATTTTGAATACGATCAGGAAATGGTTAATCAATATATGAGTATGTGGAGAAAACAAAAAGCATTTTCAATCAAAGATATTGGATACAATTCCTATTTTGGATTATCATCAAGTGCATTAAATAATGATGTAGAATTTGAAGTTGATACTGATGCAACTAAAAGTCAAATTAAAAATGCTTTCAAAAAATCCCTTAATGGTAAAAAAATGAATAAAAAGATTCTTGGTGAGTTTGTGGAGTTGATTGCATGATAATCTGGAGAACAAACCAATCTCTATCAGATGGACTCTATTCAGAAATGTTAGAGTCCATCCAATTTAATCATAAAAATAAGGAACAATTTTATACTACTTTTTATGATAAAAATAATTTAGATATATTTAATAGTTTACTTCCATTTTATGGAAAAATTATAAGTAATATGATGACAGATTTAGGTTTGCAACACATATCAAAATATCAATATACAGTATGGATGCAGATGAATAATTCATTAACAAATTCTCATAATCCACACTCTCATTTTGTGGGTGCTGAATCAATATCATGGGTTCACTTTGTAAATGTTCCAGATCAAAAATGTTTTTATTTTCAAGATTCAAATAATAGTAAAACTTATCCAAATCAAAATACTGGAGATTTTATAGCATGGCCATCGTGGGCAATACATGGTGTTGATCAAGTAAAGCAAAGTAATTTTGATAGAATTATATGTGCAGGAAATATTAGTTTCACTGAATATAACTTCAATAATCAAAGAGTGATATCTAATTTAAATGAAGAAAAAACAATCTGTTATTGGCACATTTATAAATAATTAAGTTATACAGATTAAAAAAATGAGTAGATTTGGAGATTTATTAGGAGGTACTTCAGAACCTGTAGTTGATACAGCACCATCCTCATATGAACCTGCAGATGAACCTAAAGAGTTCAGTGACATGTCTAAAGTCGAATTAGAAGAATATGGTCGTACCGTAGGAATTGAACTTGATAGAAGACATGGAAAGGGCAAGTTAATCAAACAACTTAAGAATTTTGTAAAGGGTAATAGTTGACGCTATATAATAATAGTGTTCGGTATACCGTATGAATCTGTTAGATGGATGTCACTCTCTTAAATTAGAATGTGCCTTAAGAGATCTTGGTTTTGTAGATATTGGATGGAAATGTGTTGCTCATGCAGGAATATTTTTTATTCAACCAGTTGGTATACCTGATGATCCTGATGGAGATCTACTTGGATTTAACATTACAGTTCCATATGCAAGACACTATAATAAAGTAAAGATGGTCAGTACAGCGAAGAGAGCGTTAGATTGGGCATTAGAGTGACAGTTAAATTAGTGTCACATGGGGGTCTTCACAGACCCTTTTTTTGTATTATAATTAGTACATAAATAAATTACTACATCATGACTTACGTGCCATTTACTGTTAAAATGACAGAAAACCAAATTACTGATAAACTAAAATCTTTATACGGTACAGAGTTTACCGCAGCAGATATCAAAGCATTCGTTGCAATGAATGATATTACTTATCAGACAGTTACAAGAAAACTCCAAAAGTACAAAGTCTCTAAAGGTAAGTGGAATCTTGAAGTCACACAGAAGGATGTAGAAAAGATTGAGAAAACATTTAATGCACCCTCTGCAGAAGTAAATACAAGAAATCTTGTTCCTGATATTGATAATACATTTGTTAAGTTTGGTAGTTTTCCTGATATTAAAAAAATTATACAATCTAAATTATTCTATCCTATATTTGTAACTGGTCTTTCTGGTAATGGTAAGACATTTAGTGTAGAGCAAGCATGTGCTCAACTCAATAGAGAAATAATTCGTGTCAATATTACAATTGAAACTGATGAGGACGATCTTATTGGTGGTTTCCGTTTAGTAAATGGTGAAACTGTTTGGCATAACGGACCAGTTATTGAAGCTTTAGAAAGAGGATCTATTCTTCTTTTAGATGAGATAGATCTTGCATCTAACAAAATTTTATGTTTACAATCCGTTCTTGAAGGCAAGGGTGTCTTCTTAAAGAAGATTGGTAGATTTGTTAAACCTGCAAAAGGTTTCAATATTATTGCAACAGCAAATACTAAAGGTAAAGGATCTGAAGATGGACGTTTCATTGGCACTAATGTTTTAAATGAAGCATTCCTTGAGAGATTCCCTGTTACATTTGAACAAGCATATCCATCAGTGACAAATGAGAAAAAAATTCTTCTCAATGTATCTGAAGTATTAGGTATTAATGATGCTGATTTTTGTGGAAGATTAGTTGATTGGGCAGATATAATACGTAAGACATTCTATGATGGTGGTATTGAAGAAATTATTAGTACAAGAAGATTAGTACACATACTAAATGCATATGCCATATTCAATAACAAAGCAAAAGCGATTCAAACTTGTATTAATCGTTTCGATGATGAAACAAAACAGTCATTTTTAGAATTATATGATAAAGTAGATGCAGAGTTTGAGATGCCACAAAAAAATGAATCTGTGGAATAATTACAAAAAATTCCTCTATGATCAGTTTCCGCTTAATGCTTGGGTGGAAACTGACACTTGGGCAAACTGGGAATCAAGAGGAACTAATCTCGTTGCTAAAATTTATACAACTGATTATGTTATAAAGGCAAGAGAAGTTGAGATATGGAGCGAGAAGTCCTGTATTTACAACAACATCATTTATCCTAAAACAGGTAGCAACCTTCCATGTTTTGGAATGGACTTGATGGGATTTAATGAAAATCGAGTTATCATAGTATTTGATTTCCAACATCCTGTAGAAAATTTTCTTTTTTCTGTAGATGGATTACCAAAAAGTGATGGTGACTATCGTTTTTTTGAACCAGGTAATCACTTCTCTGAAAATGTTTACATAGCGAAATGTAACATGAGTCAAGTTAATGAACATCTAGACATGTTTAAAAAATACTTGACAAAGTATAAGGACATGTTAGAATTAAAGAGACCAACTGGAAATGATACTAGTTTCTATAAAGACTTTGATGCATATATGACAAAACTTGATCCAGTATCAGGATATCTGTCTGGTAAGTTTGGAAAACAAAAAGCAGAAAGTCTAGTAAATGATTTTTTATTTTCATATGATTAATGCATGGAGTTTAGCATCATCCATATTAAATGGTACACTTGATGAGGATTATCCAATTATGGACAAAACGAAAGGAAGATGGGATGAAGATATAACAATCACTTCTAAAGAGAGTGATGAATATGATCCTATTAAATCTAAAGACAAAGATTTAGAATGGATTGAAAAGAGTGGAGGATTTGAATGGACACCAGGTTCTCCTTGGCCTCCATCAGTTCCTGATGATGGCATCAGCCCTTTATTAGAAGATGATGGTTTGGATTATGAAGTCAAATACTATGATGATTACATGGCAGACATAGATGACCAGAGAGCACATCATTTTGTACATGCAAATTCAGCATACAATGATGGATGGACACAACAATTCCACAAAGAACAATTAGAAAAAATGGATTACGAACCACAAAGAGCACATTTTTACAAATATCATGAAGAAAAAATTCTTAAAGATATTGAAGAATATGTTTCTGGAACATACCAAGGACATTATACAGGCAAGTCTCATGAATATCGTAATGTTCAGACGATTGATTTGATGGCATCAAAAGAACTTGCTGCAGCATTCTGTCAGGCAAACATACTCAAGTATGGAAGTCGATATGGAAATAAAGACGGAAAGAATAAGAAGGACTTGATGAAAGTCATACATTATGCTATGCTATTATTACACTTCGATAATCACTATGGCGAACCATCAATGCCATCAGGAAATTTTGAACAAATGCCTTAAATGAATACAACTATGACACTCTGTGATAACACCCTAATGGTTCTCAAGAACTTTGCAGGTATCAATAATTCAATCCTTGTGAAGAAAGGATCTAAACTTCGTACAATGTCTGTTGCAAAAAACATTCTTGCAGAAGCAGATATTACTGAAGATTTTCCTCGTGAGTTTGGTATCTATGATCTAAATCAATTTTTAAATGGATTAAGTTTGCATCAAGATCCTAATCTTGATTTTAGTGAAGATACATATCTTACGATTCGTGAAGGCAAACGTAGAGTTAAGTATTTTTATGCAGATCCACAGGTAATTGTTTCACCACCCGAAAAAGAAATATCTCTTCCAACTAAAGATGTTTGTTTTCAATTAGAAAGTATTACGCTCGAAAAATTATTGAAAGCAGCTGCGGTATATCAATTACCAGATTTATCTGCTGTAGGTGAAGCAGGTGTAGTTAAACTTGTAGTGCGTGATAAAAAGAATGATACATCAAATGAGTTTGCTATAGTTGTTGGAGATACAGATAAAAACTTTACATTTAATTTCAAAGTAGAGAATATTAAAATAATACCTGGTGCTTATAATGTAATTATTTCATCAAAACTTTTAGCAGAGTTTACTAATAGTAAAATGAATCTGACATATTTCATTGCACTTGAACCAGACTCAACATTCGGATGATAACGATTAATAGATGTAGATTGATAGGAAGCATTCTTTTAATATTAGGATATTTTCTTGTCTTATATGTTGATGTTAAATCTGGATGTACTGCTAGACTCTTTGGTAATTTATTAGTATTACCCTTTTCAATTAACTGCAAAGCATATGATATAGCATTTGTTTCTTCTTTCTTTGCAGTTATCGATATATCAAAAATTATTCAATTATCAACATGAATAACTACGGACTTGAAATTATTTTTTGGGTTGTTTTATCCCTCTATATTTTTTATAGATGGGAGAATCGTAACAAATAAAAAATGTTTGATAAATACAGTGCCTTAAGGTACTTTATGCTATCAAAATACGACAAACTATCAATCCAACGAAATCCATTTAGAGAATACTCCAAACCACTTAAACCACAATACAATAATTCAAAATATCACCAATTAAGAATTTACTTTCAATGTGAAAGTGAATATTTTAAAAACAA
>CETN01030225.1_pt1 | contig 13435 bp, 3 predicted proteins | sample 531301 | NCBI WGS metagenome assembly CETN01 (sample SAMEA2622656, study PRJEB7988) | marine metagenome | isolation source: saline water (ENVO:00002010), including
GCTGCTGATGATAATGTTCAACTTAGAAACTTTGGTATTAAAGCTACCGAGCTTGGTATTATTAAGTTGTCTAACGATCAAAGAAACTTTTTATGGGGTTCTAATAATAGAGTTATAATGACTGTACCATTTGATGAGCATCCATATACCGCTTTAGCACATTGGTTTAAAACTGATGAAGGTATGGAAATATATCAAAATATAGAAAAAAGATTAAACTAATCAAACTGTAGAGCGGTCGCTCTTCGGGGCGATCGTAACTACAAAAAAAATATTATGATAAACGTAAACGAAGTATATGAAACTGTTTTAGCGATATGTAATAAAGAAAATAGAGGTTATATAACGCCTCAAGAATTTAATTTATTTGCTAATCAAGCACAAAATTCAATATTTTATAGTTATTTTTATGATTTAGATACTGCTAAAAAAAGGTCGTTTAGCAGTGATTATGTTAGTAAGGTTAATTTACTTGAAGATAAACTGCATCCTTTCAAGTTTGATACTACTATTACAGACGGAGATTCATTAAGTAGTCTTGATGCTTTTTATAGATTAGCAAACGTTTATTATAAAGCACCTAATGCTGGTGATCAAGAAGGTATTATTGTTGAAGAAATAAGTTCTTTTGATCGAATAAGAATACAACAATCTCCATTAACAAGAGCAACTATAGATAGACCTATGTACTATATAAGTGGAGATAAATTTTTGACAATACATCCTGGAGAACAAGATCCTGCGCTTGGCACGTATTATGCTCAATATTATTTTCATCCAGGAAGAGTTAACTGGACTTATGTTGTTGTAAATGATAAACCTTTATATAATGGTTTTAGTCCTAATCATAAAAACTTTGATCTTGTTGAGTCTGAAAAACCTAAAGTAATAAACAAAATATTGCAATACGCAGGTGTATTGTTAAAAGATAATAATTTAATTCAATCATCAACAGCTGAAGAAATAAAAAGTATTCAAACTGAAAAACAATAATAAATGGGATTATTAAACGAAACACAAAAAAATTATTATAGAGGCGCTAACCATGGTAACTATCAGTTTACATCTTTAAACGATATAATAAATCAATTTTTAGTTGTTTACGTTGGTGAAGGAAAAGCAATATCAAAAGCTAGTAGATTAGATGTAGCTTTTCACGCGCAAAGAGCTATGCAAGAACTATCGTTTGATACTTTTAAATCTGTAAAAACTCAAGAAATAGAATTACCACCTAGCTTAAAAATGATGCTTCCACAAGACTATGTTAATTATGTTAAACTAACATTTAGTGATAGCTCAGGTATTGAACACATAATATATCCTACTAGCAAAACTTCTAATCCTTTTAAAGTGCCTCAAAACGCAGATGGTAGTTATAATTTCGCTGCTACTTTAAACGGTACTATTCCAAATGCAAATTTTGATGATCCTCTTCTAGGTACAACTGGTAATCCAGACGATGGTTGGTTACACTCAGAAATTACTTCTACAGCTTTGTCTAACGTAGATATAATAGATACAAATAACAGTGAATTAAGATTTGTTCATGGATCTGAAAACCATATAGGAGTTGGTGCTGGTATAGCTAGTAATGTATATTGCGTTTGGCAAAGAATAAACGTCACGGGTATGGACTTAATACATGTTTCAGCTGACGGTTTTTCTAGTAGCGCTTCTGTAGGTAATAAAGACGCTGGTATAATAAGATTTGGTATTTCACTTAGAGAGCCATCTAGTACAACTTCAATATCTACTTTTGATATAACAAACACAAATCCTAATAGTCCTTTTAATCAAACTGCTGATCCATATCAAGTGTATACAGCTCAAATTTCAACAGGAGAATCTGCTTTTGCAGAGTTTAATGATGGAAACGAAACTTTTTCAACAAAAAGTATAAATAATATAAATGTTGCTGATGCTCTTGAAGATCCAACTACAGGAGAAAAATATGTTTGGTTTGTAATTACTAGTTTTGTACCTAACTATACTACTTTATATACCGCTGCTAGTCCAAATGAAAGTGTAAATCGTCTTGATAATATAACTTTTAGTTTTTTAGGTGAAATAGATAATTTAATACCAGAAGGTGATTCTACTACTTGGACAAACTTTAAATCACACAAGCCTTCTGAAAACAATATAAACGATTATCAAGATTATCAAAACCATATATACTGGCCTAACGAAGGAGAAAGATATGGTTTAGATCCTCAACACGCTCAAGTTAATGGTAGTTTTTATATAGACGAAAGAAAAGGTATGATACATTTTTCATCAATATTATCAGGTAAAACTATTATTTTAGAATACATTAGCGACGGTTTAGGTACAGACCAAGAGATGAAGGTGCATAAATTTGCTGAAGAAGCTATGTACAAAAGTATAGCTCACGCAATAATTTCTGCTTCTTCATATGGACAGAACTTAGTTCGTAGATATAAAAAAGAAAAATTTGCTGCTATTAGACAAGCAAAATTAAGATTATCTAATATTAAATTAGAAGAAATAACTCAAATATTTAGAGGTAAATCTAAACAAATAAAACATTAATTAAATGCCAGAAATTAAGAATACTTTTTTAAAAGGTCGAATGAACAAAGACCTTGACGAAAGGTTAGTGCCTAATGGAGAATATAGAGATGCACTTAATATTAATGTGTCTACTTCAGAAGATTCTGATATTGGTACAGCCCAAACAATACTTGGTAATATAAGAATAGAAGATATTGTTGATATAGATTTTATTTGCATAGGTAGTATAGCTAATGAAAAAACAAATAAGCTATATTGGTTTCTAAAAAACGATAATGAAGGTACTGACGCTATATTAGAATATGATGGTAATATTGATGAGGTTTTTCATATATTTACAGATATAAAATCTAATACAGATGAGCCTGTACTTAGGTTTCCTAATAGAACAATAACAGGTATAAACATAATAGATAATTTACTTTTTTGGACTGACGGCGAAGGTGAGCCTAAAAAAATAAATATAGATGACTGTAAAGATGGAACTATAGATTTATATCAACATACTCAACTAGTAGTTTTAGGTGATGAGCTAGGCGATATTAGAGAAGAAGATATTACAGTAATAAAAAAGAAGCCTACATTAGCACCAGTTGCCATACCTAATTTTATACAGTCTACAATACAAGATAACACCTATAATCAAAAAACCTCTCTTTTTGAAAAAGTATTTTCAAGATTTGCTTTTAGATATAAATATAAAGACAATGAATACTCAGCTTTTGGCCCTTTCTCAAACGTAGTTTTTAATCCTCAATACGTAACAAATCCTCATAAAAAAAATAATGCTGCTAGTTTTGAACAATATAACAACGAAACTAGTTTTAGTATAAACGAGCCTTTTAACGCTACTATGGTAAATAAAATAGATACCATAGATATATATAATTTTGTTTTACCAGACATGCCTAGAGGTGTAGTTGAAATAGAAATACTTTACAAACAAGAAGATTCACCTGTTATTTATTCTATAGCTAAACTAAATAAAAAAGATACAGAAGGTTACTGGGATTTTAGTGGTTTTAATGAAGGCGCAAATCTTGCTACTGGTTCTTCAATACAAGGAAAATACACTATAACTACTGAAAATATATATGCTGCTCTACCAGAAAATCAATTTATTAGAGTTTTTGATACTGTTCCTAAAAAAGCTTTAGGTCAAGAAATAACTGGCAATAGGTTAGTTTACGCTAACTATACGCAAGGCTATAACATGGATGTTGATACTATTGGCAATGAACTATACTCTATACAAATAACAGCTGATTACGAAAAAAGAATAAATGATGCTAGTTTAAACTTTGATATAACACCTTTAAGATCATTAAAATCTTTAAGAAACTATCAAGTAGGTATTGTTTTTGGTGATGAATATGGTAGAGAAACTCCTGTTTTTACATCTGCAGATGGCGCTGTTTCTGTTCCTTGGGCTGATAGCAGTAACGAAGGTAATGCTAGTTCTAGTTTAAGTTTAAAAGCTCAAATAAATTCTAATTACCCTAATTGGGCTAGTTATTTTAAGTTTTATATTAAAGAAACATCTACGGAATATTATAATTTAATAATGGATAAAGCATACGTTCCGTCTTCTCAAGATGAAAAAGATAGAAATGTATCTCCAAATCATATATGGATATCTTTCTTTTCTTCTGATAGAAATAAAATTGATATAGAAGATCATATAATACTTAAAACAGTAATTAACGATGAAACAGAAGGTCAATATCCTTATAACAATAAATTTAAAATAATTGATATTCAAAACGAAGCTCCAGATTCTATTTCTTACGAGTTTCATAACATAGCTAGTATAAGCAACGAAATATCTGTTGGTTCTACTGAAGGTAATTTAAGTAAAGTTTTAACAAATTTAAACCATAGTATTATATCTGTAGATACTGATACGTTAGAGTTTGACGTAGGCAATTTTCATGATTTAGCTATTGGCGCTGGTGGTACATTTGGTCCTAGAACAGGCTATGAAGACGTTAAAGCCGCTAACAATCAAGATTATTTTATTTCTTGGTATAAATTAGGTTCAGATGGAACAAGAGTATATTCTCAAGACTATAGAGTTAGATCTGTGCTTGGTAAAGATGGTACTTATAGAGTAAAATTACAAAAACGTATAGTTGCAAGTGACACTAATTTAGCTCAAAATGCTAGTGGTGATTTACATGAAAATGTTTTTTTAAATGTTTTTAGAAAACAAAGAAAAGAACCAGATCAATTTTCTGGTAGGTTTTTTGTTAAAGTTTTGTTTGATTATGTTGTTAATGACATAAGAAATATTGCAGAGGTTTTTGACTTTACGGTTGTTGCCTCTGCTAAAATGAAATATTGGCTAGACAAATATGATGATCCTAATGGAACTTTAAATTATGATGAAGTAAATAAAATAGTAAACGTAGATTCTACTATAAATGATTATGATACTTCAGCTGATGCTACTATTGGTACTGTAATTTTAGGTAATACTCACTCTGGTAGTAATATAGTAAACAAAGAAGAAAGTGATTGGAGTGTTTTATATAATCATTGTCATGACGGAAGTATATCTAACGCTTTCTTTATTGATAATATGTATTTTGCAGCTGGTCAATCAAATAAAGATTTAAAATACGCTAAATACGCAACTGATGTTCTATCTGGTCAATCTGTTGGATCGACAGGTTCTCAATATACTTTTGCGACTTGGGAAAATAGACATCTTAGAGGTATACCACCTACAGCAGGTGCTACTTCTTTATTAAAACTTAAACCTAATTCATCTACACCTATGTATGATGCAGGTAATTATTTTGATTATTTAGTTCACCAACACGTTTCTTACACAGGTAGTACTTCTAGCGTTGGTGTAGTTAATCCTCAAGATGATTTTGATGATGGAGAAGATTTTATAACAGCTGTAACAGCTGTAAATCCAGGAAGCTTTGTGTCTGGAAATTTTGTACCACCTATTACTCAAAGCAATTGGACAAGCAATACTTTAGCGTCTACGCCTTCTACTAACACAGGGTTTAATTATCAAGCTCCAAATGCAGTTTGGGCAGATTATAGATGGTACCCTTTCGCTAAAGATAGTAGCGTTGGTTATTATTTTAAACAATTTGGTACAGGTGCTGGAAATGTTGGTAGTGCTGGAGGTGCTGGAGCTGCTCTTGCAAACACAATGGTTGGTTTAAATGTAAATCATCCTTGGGTTACAGCTGATTTAGGTACTACTGTTGATTGGAGTGCTTGGGATAATTATATAAAACCTATATATTCACAATCAATTACTAGTAGTGTTGATTTTGCTCCAGAAGCAATTACAAATAGCATGCAAGGTATTTTTACTAGCACAACTCAACACACTATAGGTCCAAGTACGTCTGCTGCTTATCTTGCAGGAAATTTAGACGCTGGTTCTAAATCTTGGTTAAGTTACAAAAATAGTGACAATCAACTTCGTCATGATAATATTTACGGTCAAGATGATGGTAAAATTTTTATGCATTTATCGTTTTTAGGTCCTGGTAGAGATTTAGTGCCTGATAATTTAGATCTTACAAACGCAGATATAAAAGGTCCTAATTGTATAGGTGCTTATTTACAAGGTATACATGGTGGTGGTGTGTTTACAAAATCTGTAAAAGATGGTTTAGATAATGGTTGGGAGTTTAAAAGTACGCCTGAATGGAATTCACCACAAGTAATAGAATGTGAAGGCACGTCATACGATACTTATAAAAATCTTTATTCGCAACAACTTAATATTGGTAAAAACCCTAATTACCAAGATTTACATTATGATCAGTGGAGTCCTACAAAATGTATAAACGGTGATTCAAATAATGAAATAACTGATTTTTTACAAAACTTATTTTTTCCACAATCAAGGTTTAGATTTTCAGGAGATCCAAATGGTGCTATATACACTATAAAAAGTATAAAAGAAAAATATTTATATAATCACACTCCTTGGAAAAGAAGATATGTTAAAAAATCTAGCTACACAAGTAGTTCTACTTTTCAAGAAATCGGAGATTTTAGAAATGAAATTAATATACAACCAGGTGGTGATAGTGTTGAAGAAGCTGCTGTTGCTTGGGCTAAAGCTAAAGAAGATAACGATTTTTTATTAGCATCAAAAACAAACGCATTAGAACAAAAAATAATAGATTTTGGTAAAGCAAATAATCGTCGTGTCGTATATATATTAGAATTAGTAGATGAAAATGGTAATCCTTTAGACCCTAGAATTGCATCATCAGGATTTAACCCAGTAGATGCTGATTCAGATGGTTCTGGTATAGTTGCGGCTAACGGTGATAGTAGAATGGAGTTTTTAAATTATTTACCTGGTATAGTTAGTGGTAATATTTCTAATAATCCCGCTATATGGGAAACAGAGCCAAGAGAAAATAAAGATTTAGAGGTTTATTACGAGGCAAGCAATGCTTTACCTACAAAGTTAAATGTTGATACATCGGAGCTTTACGCTCCTGTGGGTTGTAGAGTAGAAGCTTTAAATAGACCAGGCTCTTTAAATGGTCAAATTACACTTTCAGAATGCAATATAACTGGTTATAGTGAACACACAGATGGTAGACTTATTTTAGAAACAACTGGTTTTAATGCTATCGATGCAGCTGGTAATGTTATAACTTATGCAGATCCAAATCCTGGATTTGGTTTAGCAGCAACTACTTGTATATTAAAATGTATTAGAAACGATGGTAGCTATACTATTTTTAGAGCAGTTGACTCTACTATAGATCAACCATTTAGTACCTTAGGTAACATTACAAGTAATTTTGTTGTAATATATCAAGTAGGTTTTGATTTTGGACTAAGCTGGTATAATTCTTTTAGTTTAGGCAATGGTATTGAATCTAATAGAATTAGAGACGAGTTTAATAAAATGCAAATTACTAACGGGGCTAGGGCTTCAGCTGTTTTAGACGAACCATATGCAGAAGAAAATAGAAAAAATGGTTTAATATATTCTGGTATATATAACTCTACTTCTAGCGTTAATAACTTAAATCAGTTTATAATTGGTGAAAAAATTACAAAAGATTTAAATCCAACATACGGTAGTATACAAAAATTATTTCAAAGAAGAGTTAGTTTAATAGCTTTTTGTGAAGATAGAGTTGTTAGTATAGTTTCAAATAAAGATTCTTTGTTTAATGCTGATGGCAAGCCTCAGCTTATATCTTCCACAAACGTTTTAGGTGATGCAAATCCTTTTATTGGTAATTATGGTATATCTAAAAATCCAGAGTCATTTGCTAGTGAGTCTTATAGAGCTTATTTTACAGACAAAGCAAGAGGTGCTGTACTAAGATTATCAAAAGATGGTTTAACACCTATATCTGATGCTGGTATGAAAGATTGGTTTAGAGATAATTTATCTAATTATGATGTTATACTTGGTAGTTATGATAGTTATAACGATGATTATAATATCAGTTTAATTACAGAAGTTGAATTAGGTTACAATTTTATTAAAAACTCATTTTTAGATTATGGTGATATTAGTGTTACTCAAAGTTCTAATCCTGAATTAATACAAAATAATAATTTTAATAATAGTACAAATACAAATTGGCCTTCTGTTGTAAGCAACATATTAAACAATGAACCTGATCAAACAAAAAATCCAGATTTAATTGTTAAGGTTGATATTACAGAGTACATGCAAATACCTGAAAATTATTTTCTTCAACCTACAACTGGTACTCCATCTGTTCCAGCTGTGTTAGGTCAACCTCCTGTATATGATACTTCAGCAGGACCAACAACATCTGGGCTTTTTGGTAATGCGGAAGCTCAGGTTTCAATATATAGAATGTCTACACCTAGTCCAAACGAAAATGATAGTTATAAATATAATATATTTAAAACTCCTGATAACAACGATGGAAGTAAAAGTAGTTTTGGACCACCTAATCTTACCGCTGATAGACCAGGTGCTCAAGGTTTAATGTTATTAAAACGAGAACTTAGAGGTTTTAGTCCTCTTAGAGACACAACAGATGCCGGTAATTATGTTAATAGACCTAGTGATGACAGAGGTGTAGCATCACAAGCAGGTTCAACACTATATGATCCTACTTACTGGCAACACGCTTGGGGTAATATATATTATAATTGGTTTTATGGACTAAGTAATATTAATAATACTAATAATAATAGATATAATCAATATAATTTTCTTGATTATATTAAGCAAGGAACAAGCAAATCAATAAACCCTAGTGATCAAAGAGATGTTATAACGTTTGATTATAATTATCAAATTTACTACGAAGTAAGAAGTGGTATTTATAATAATACTTATTATGGTAAACAACATGATCAATTGCAAATAGTTACTGATGTTGATGCTGGTAACTATACAACCACTACAGTTCCTCCAAATAATCCTTTTCAATTTATATATCAAGCTCTTTTAAAAAACAATTTAACTAGTGTAAACAACAATACTCCTAATGACGCTACTATTTATGCAGGAGAATCAATAACAATAGATATTGGTTATATTGTTGAATTAGGACCTCAGTATTTATATGATTATTTTCCTCCGCAAAATTTAAGCGGACCAAACGGTGGTGGACCGACTTATGGTTTTGGAGATCCTAATCAAGGTTCTTTTGGAGTTCAGCCACAAAGTTTATGGAAAGGTTATAAAGGTGGAGAAACACAAAGTAATGCTAATGGAACCAATGGTTCTAGTATTAAAGATAATAGTGGGTTAGGTTTTAGCGTTAGCAAATCTAATCCTTTACCTAATTTAGGTAATAATAACAACTCTCATAATACTGTTTGGCCTTATTTCCAGCTTAGTGACAGCGGTGGAAATTTGTCATTAAACGGTAATTTTAGAAACCCTTGGAATCAACCTTTTGCTCACGAAATAATTGTAGAATTAACAGATGGTTCAAATATTATAAACAACGATCTTTTAGTAGATTCTACATTAGATCTTAATGATTTAGATGGATCAGGAAATTTAGTAGATAATGAATATAGATGGGAAAATTCTAGTGGTAATCAAGGTGCATGGGTAAATACTTATCAAAAACCAGACGGATCTGGTAATTTAATAGATAATACACATTATACTACATATTCACTTGCTAGTACAAAAACTTTTGCTCCAGATATATTTAAAGTTTATGGTAATAATAATCAATTTGGTGTTGTTAAAATGAGGATTAAATATAAATTTAAAGACTGGATTGATGAAGTTGATCCTAATTTTAATCCTACTACAGCAACTCAAGAAGAGTTAAAAAGAGCAAGTATGGTTGTTGTTGAAAAACTAAATGTAGGGCTAAGGTTTAGATGCCACGATTACGACGGTGTTGATACTAGAAATAGAATACATTTGTTTGAGCTTAGTGTTCAAAAAAATGATCATGCGACCGTGCCTCCAACGTTTGGTACTCCAGCTGTACCAGGTGTACCTGGACAACCAGGTGTTCCAAGTTATACTGTACCTGGTATTGCGGCTGTTAATTATATATATTCTAACAACGCTCAATCTCAACAAGATATACTTTACGGTAACATACAACCTAGTAATTTAAATTTATTTCCAGTAACAAAATCAACTTTAGCAGATGATCCTATAAATTTACAAGATTTAATAATGCAGTCTGTAGTTGGTCATGACGGCCTTACTTATACTTGGACTGAGATTGATCCCTCAGCAGTTGGTACTAATTTTTATGGTCAAGGTGTTTATCAAATTGGTAACGTGTCAACTCTTACTCAGTATGATACACATAACAATACGATAACATCAAATCCTGGAGTACCATTAGAAATAAACGATGAAATTAGTATTTCACCTAGTGGTGTACTTACATCAACGTATTTAAAGTTTTTTACTGAAAGTTTTATATCTGATAACTATTATTTAATAGATATTGTAGATGACCCAAACACTTCTAACGATACTATTTTTGTAGATGGTTTTTTTGATCAAAACAACTTGCCTGCAAATACTTTAAATCCAGGAGATAATGGTTATCCTTCAGGTCATTTTGGTGAAACTAATATTTTTGGGTTGCCTGCTGACGGTATTAAATTTAAAAGAGTTAATAGAGTAACGCTTCAAAATCATTTTGATTATGACTTAGATGGTGTGTTTAATTATGTACCATCAGGTGAAGAACCTACAGCTTTAAGAGCTATAGTAAAAGCTCATGCTGGTTCTAGCGTAATAACATCTCAAAATGGTTTTAGTATTTCTGAATTACATTTAAGGGTAAATGAATATAGCGGTACTATTAAAAAAATAGTAATAAAAAATCTTGGAAATTATGCGCTAATGCCAACATATCCAACTAGCACGCCTATAAATTTACCTGATTTTGGTTCTGTTGTAAACTGGCACGGTAGTTTTTCATCTGATTTAGCTCCTGTGTATCACGCCATGAGTGTACCAATTCAATATGTAAGAAATAATGAAATACACATTAATTCTTTTCCGCAATTTATATCTGCAAGTGAAAACACTTTGTGGACACAATCTGGTAATCAAAATAGGTATATAGGTGGTAAACATACTAATGCTTCTATGCAATACGTAGGAACTAATTCCAATGAAGCACCACAACCTTCAAACGACGGTTACGAAATAATTTTTGAAGTTGGTAATGAACACTATAGTAATCAAATGACTCGTTTTAGATTTTTATATAGAAGTTATGACAACGCAACAACAGAAAGAAAAGGTTTTGCTGTAGCAGATATAGATACTCCTGGTACATATAGAGCTATAGCTAACTTTGATGGTAATACAACTTTACCTAATGGTAATCCTTGGAGCTTAGAGTTAGATACTGGTAGTGGTTTTACTGATATAAGTAATACTAGTTCTAACGCTGCTTTAATTGTAGATAACGGTACAACAGGTAGTGGAACTAATTGGCAGAATTGGTATGGTAGTTATTATTTTCTTCCATATAATAATTCTACTTCTTTTATTGCTAGCATAAAAAGTTTAAGCGCAAGAAGCATGACTAGTGTTTTAACTTTTACTTCAGTAAACGCTGCGGATGATTGGGTATTTAGTGGTTTTGATGCTACATTTTTTGAAGAAAACATATTATGGGATAACGGTAGTATACTTATAAATAGCACAAATCAACCAACTTTAAATTGGACTGGACAGCATCAATATGTTTATGCTGCGCAACAACTTAGAAACCCTATAACAAACGCTCTAGCTCGTTTAGAAGCAAACAAAAAATATGTATTAAAGTTTGATATTACTCGTATATCTGGAACTGGTAATTTAGAAATGTTTTACATTAACGGTGCGACAGATAAAGGTTTTCAAATAATAGAATCATATACTGATCATGCAATAGGTCAAACTGATACTGTTGAAAAATTAGTTGAAATACTTGATTTTACATCTTCAAATTATGTTATTTATGATTATCATGATATAAAAGATTATTTTGTTATAATACCTACATCTGATTCAATTGTTTCTCATTATAGAATAGATAATATTACTTTACGCGAGACTCCTGAAAATTATGATTTACAAAGTTATACTTTAAGTTATAGTGAAGATGTTAGAGGTTGGACTAGTTTTAAATCTTTTATACCAGAAAGTGGTGTTAGTTTATCAAAAAAATATTATACTTTTAAAGAAGCAGCTTTGTACCAACACAATTTAGGTGATATATATAATAATTTTTATGGCATACAGTATGATTCTAGTATAACAGCAGTTCTTAATGCAGAACCTTCAGTTATAAAATCATTTAAAACATTAGGCTATGAAGGAACTCAAGCTAGAGTAAAAAAATATCAATATTATACTGATGGTAGCTTAAGCTTTCAAGATTTACGTAATAATTTTACGCAAGGTGAAATATATGGATCACACTATAATTTAAAAGATAAAAACGGTTGGTATGTGCATGACATAACAACAAACAAACAACAAGGTGTTGTAAAAGAGTTTTTAGAAAAAGAAGGTAAATGGTTTAATTACATAAAAGGAAAAGAAGATTTAACAACAGAATATATTTCTAAACACATTGCTGACTTTAGTTTTAGAGGTATAGGTGTAATAAACGGCGCTGTAATAGTTCCTGATCCAATAATTTCTAGCGGTGGAACTACTAGTGGTACGACCACTGGCAATACTACTAGTACTACTACTGGTAATACTACTGGTACTACTACCGGAGGTGGCGGTACAACTACTGGTGGCGGCGGCGGTACAACTACTGGTGGAGGATATTAAAAAATAAAATATGAGTTATCATTATACAAATCAAAATAGAGTAACAACTTCAACACAAACAACGACACAAAGAGTGACGAGCGCACAGCTATCAACACAACCAGCGCAAAATATTTTAACTTATATTAGCGGAGTACCTCTATTTAGAACTATACAACAAGCTTTAGCTTATGGTCAACAAGTAGGTTTACGTGGTTATCACACGCATAACTTTCAAGGTGTTGTTGGTTATATGGCTGGGTTTGATCACACAGAAGCATCTAGAATTACTGCTACAAATGTTGAAACACAAAAAACTATAAAAAATTTTGTTATAAAAGACACAGATTTAACTGTTAATGCAGAAACAAGAAATTTTACTATAAACGGAGATATAGGATCTAAATTTATTATGCAAGTTATAGAAAAACCTGCTTCGTCTAGCGCTATGGAAAAGTATTATAATTTTAAAACAAAAACTTTTGAAACAACTACAGCAGGAGTTAATGTAAATCATTTTTTAAAACGAGAGCTTGTAAATAACAATTATACAGATAGAATACTTTTTCCTGCTAGTACTAGTAATGGTTATAAAATACTTTTAATGGCAGATCCAGATTCACCTACTATTTTATCGCAAAGCTTAAGTTCATC
>CETN01078549.1_pt1 | contig 13422 bp, 19 predicted proteins | sample 531301 | NCBI WGS metagenome assembly CETN01 (sample SAMEA2622656, study PRJEB7988) | marine metagenome | isolation source: saline water (ENVO:00002010), including
ATTGAAATGAAACCATATCATAATGAGGGATTTGGATTGTCGTTTTTAGCGATAGTATTTTTTATGTTAGTATTCCCTGCCATGATCTTGTTTGTATCAATGGGTACGTGGGATACATTCGTTAAGATGCACATACCTGATGGTGACTGTTGGGAAAATGCCAAACATGAGAGGGTATGTAAACAAACTGCAAACTGTAAAATATGGAGGAATTTTTGTGATGGATAGAGGTATGAAAATTAGTTTAATAGACAATCATTTAAAAACAGCAATAGAAACAATACAAAAGCATTATAAAAATAAATATGATAATGCTGTATTAGTTCCTGATAGTGTGGAAATAATGCAAAGACATCCTGAAATTGTATCTGCTCTTATTTCACACTTAACTCAAGATCAAATACTAGACCATGAAAAAGATAAATGGTTTTTGGAAAGTTAATAGGTGGAAGAGTTTACTATTTATTATAGTGCTTGCTTACTTGTGGGAGTTGCATATTGAAAAAAGATTTGTTAGTATGTGGCATTACCCTAAAGTTGTAATTTGTGGAGATGAACATGAAAAAGATAAAGATAGTACGTGCGAACCCAATCGCAAGAGTCATGCTGAGTAATCGCAAGTCTCCACAAGTTGTGCCACCTAAAAAAGGCAATAAGAAACCAAATAAACGTGTAAAATTTAACATAAGGAGTGACCAATATGACACGGAGATTTAGAAATGTAGGGAATCCTCATACATTAATGGCATTAATGGAAGAAATAAGAAAAATTATACCCATACATGTTGAACCAGATGATTTAATACGAATGATTATATTGTTCATATCTAATTACGCAATGGACTCTCGATCTGCTGAAGAGATATTGACATATGCACTAGAGGATGTTAGAGATATGTATGATAAATGGGGAGATAGAAATGTTATCACTTGTGAAGTATGGCAATGATGATTTGCCTTACGATATAAAATCATTTTTGGATGAGATTGGGGTACGTGAAACAATTACTATTATAAAAGAGGATGTACCACGCATAGAATACGACATTTGGCTACCATCCCATAAGGGTGAAGAGCCACCATTTTAAATACCAAGTTTGCCACGTGGCAATGTTGAATTAGGAGATATTATGAACAAGAAAATACCAAAATACACTAAAGTAGTACGTGATTCTGATGGAAGTACATGGTGGGAGTACAATCCCCCCATAAAGGCAGTAGTGGTGGGCATCGTACACCCCATGAGATGTGAAGCAAATCGCTATGCATCCTACAATAAGATACAAGAACAGAATAAGAAGCTAGATGAGTGGCAAAAGTTTGTTATTGCACAGAAAATACCAACTGACAAAAGCACACTTTATGCTTTATTTAGATTTTATCAAACTACACACAGTTTCAATAAGTTACGTGAGCAAACTAGACGAGATTATCGCAATGTTATGCATAATGGCTTGATGACTAAGATAAAAGGTGGCAGAACACTACAAAATATCAAGTTGGGCAAGCTATGTAGGGCAGATATCAAGTCAGCATACGAGAAATGGCTAGAGAGAGGGGTGAGAACTGCTAACATTACCCATTCTGTACTACGTAAGGTACTAAATGTCGCACTTGAATACGATATTATCGTGGCTAATCCTTGTTTAGGCATAGAAAAGCAAAAAGAAATGGCTAGAAAAATTGTTTGGACACAAAAAGAGGTGCGACTGTTCCTTGAGACTGCATATAGTAAATGGAAATGGAGAAACATTGGCTTAATTACACACATGGCCTACGAATGGGGGCAAAGAGTGGGTGATATGCGTGAGTTGAAGTGGTCATGTATCAATTTTGATGACAAAGTTTTGACACTTGAGCAATCTAAACGTAGATCAGAGGTGTTTCTACCTATTTCTGATGATTTAGTGCGTATGTTGAAGCAACAACATGAAGATTGGGGGTGGCAAGAGTATGTTGCCCCTAATACATCAGCATATAAGGGTGTATACAGACCTTATGACAAGACACAAATATCTACAAAAGCAAATGAGATCAAAGATAAGTGTGGATTGTCACCTGATCTGAGGATTATGGACATGAGAAGAACAAAAATCACAGAGATGGTTGAGGGTGGTGTTGATATAACACAAATTATGTCAGTAAGTGGGCATCAGAACGTGCAATCGGTGACTCCATATGTAAAACACACACTAAAATCAGCAAAAAGTGCGCTGTCTAAGACACAATCTTTAAATATTTTTAGTGATGGGTCTTGACAAAGTTAAATTTAAAGTTCATGTACATTATAAGTGGAGCATCTAAATGTTTTTAAATACATATATAAATGATTTACATATTAGTGAGGGCGATAGCTATCGTGGTGATTGCCCCTTATGTAAGGGTAGAAATACTTTTACTGCATCTAAGATTGATGGCACTATTGTATACAATTGTTACAAAGTATCTTGTGGGTCAAAGGGCAAGGTCTCTGTAGGTTTAAATCGTGAGGACATATACAATCTTATGAATAGAAAACCAACATTGCCATGTGGCAAACTTGAAGAATTTGAGATGCCTACTTATATAACACATGATCTAAGCAAACCTATCATCAAAGCTTTCATGTCGAGATGGGGGTTGCATAAAAACTTATCAGCATCTTATGTGATGTACGATGTAAGAGATGATCGTCTTGTCTTTCCTCTTCGAGATGAGAATGGTACACTCATAGATGCTATAGGACGTAGCCTACGTGGGGGGCATCCGAAATGGCTACGTTATAGTGGTAGGGCAGACTACTACGTGCAACATACGTGGGAAAGAAAAAAGAAAGCAATCATAGTTGAGGACGTTGTGTCATCTCTAGTAGTCTATGATTGTTTTCCTGATGTTGATGGTGTTGCCATATTGGGTACTAATCTCAATCATCGACACATTGATTTCTTATCTAAGTATGAGCATTGTGTAGTTGCCCTAGACCCTGACGCAAAGAATAAAACAGTTGCTTATTCAAAGGAACTAAAAAATTATGTTTCTGAAGTGACTGCCTACCCCTTGACAGATGATATAAAATATAGGAGAGTAGAGGACATAGATGGATTGAGAAAGGTTTTGGCATGACAGAGTTGGCATTAATAAGATCACTTATGGACAAGAAGTTCTATGATGAACACAAGGGTTCTAAATCACCTGATAAGATTTTTTCAAAAGATGTAGTCAAGATTAAACAAGTCTTAGACTATTCAATGAAGAAGTACGAGAAGAGTTTGACTGTAGATGAACTACAGGCTTTGTTTATGGCTAACAATCCAACAATGACAACTGCTAACAGAGAAGTGTATACAAATCTATTTTTTAAGTTAAGTAAGCAAAAGGCTATGGACAAGGAGATTGCTAGTGATGTGTTGTCTAGTTTATTCAGACAGATGTTAGGTGAAGAGATAGCCAATATAGGATTTGATTATGTTAATGGTAAGACCAATTCACTAGAGCCTTTGCGTAAGATAATACATAAGCACAACGATGACTTTCTACCTAATATTGATATTGATTGGGAAGATATAAGTATTGAAACACTTTTGCGTCTTAATGATCTTGAAGCTAAGTGGAAGTTCAATCTACCCACTCTCAAACAAAGAATAGAGGGCATCAGCGATGGGCATTTGATTATGATTGGTGCAAGACCTAACACAGGCAAAACATCGTTTCAGGCATCAATAATAGCAGGTCCTGGTGGATTTGTTGAACAGGGTGCGAGATGTATTATATTAACTAATGAAGAAGCATATCATCGTGTAGGCTCACGATACTTAACTGCAACAACAGGTATGGACATGCAAGCAATCAAGAACAATCCGGCTAAAGCAGGTATGTTATATAAGAAAGTAACAGATAGGCTGACCATAAAAGATTGTACAGGTTTGTACATGGACTATGTTGAGTTGACAATAAAAGCAACTAAGCCTGACATTGTTGTATTAGATATGGGTGATAAGTTTGCTATGCGTACAAGTGACAAGTCTGATGTGTACTTGAAAGATGCGGCAATCCATGCTAGAAACATAGCTAAGTTACATGGTTGTGCAATTATATGGATGAGTCAGTTATCTGCTGAAGCAGAGGGCAGAGTCACACCTAATCAATCTATGCTTGAGGGATCTAAGACAGGCAAAGCGGCAGAAACAGATTTGATGTTGCTATTATCTAAAGATCCCATGCTTGAGGGCGAGGAAGAAACAGATATAAGACATATTGTTGTATCTAAAAATAAGTTGAATGGGTGGCATGGCACAGTTACATGTCGCTTAGATAAAGAGAAATCATTTTATATACCTTGAGGACAAAATGAAATTAGTGGTTGATGTAGAAAACACAGTAACAACAAGAGATGGCAAGCTACACCTTGATCCATATGAACCAACTAATACATTAACAATGGTTGGTGTTGGTGACGCAAATGGTAGTGGTGAGCCAATTGTATATACTTTCGATCATGCAGAGGTGCAACAAGACAATGCAAATGAATTAAAGAGTTTACTTGCAGATGCGTCACTATTGATTATGCACAATGCTCAACATGATTTACAATGGTTATGGGGGTGTGGGTTTGAATTTGATTGCGACATTTACGATACAATGTTAGCTGAGTATGTGTTATGTAGAGGAGTGAAGAAAGGCTTATCGCTTGAGAAATGTGCAGAGAGATATGAGTTAGCACATACTAAGTCAGATATATTGAAAGAGTATTTTAAAAAAGGTTTCACAACTAGAGATATACCACATGCTGAATTAACTAGTTACTTGAAAGATGATATACGAGTCACTCGTTGTCTTTATTGGGCATTATTTAAGAGATATCAAGATCAAGAAAATCAGTCTCTACATAAAGTATTAGAAATAAAAAATAAGGTATGTAAGACACTTACTCGCATGTACATGAATGGCATGAAAGTTGATGAAATAGAGCTAGATAAAGTACGACATGAATTTGAAAAAGAAAAAACAGACATAACTCTTGATTTATCAAATCAAATTAATATATTAATGGGAGATACACCGATTAATCTTAATAGTCCAGAACAACTATCGCAAGTAATATACAGTCGAAAAGTTATTGATAAAAAAATATGGGGCGATGAATTGTTTCAACAAGTTAGAGACAAAAGAGATTTCAATCGGTGTGTCGAACAGAACACTATGCCCATGTATAAAACTAAAGCTATTAAATGTGATGAGTGCAATGGTAATAAAAAGATACATAAAGTTAAAAAAGATGGCACATTATTTAAAAAACCTAATATATGTAAGAAGTGTTCAGGTGAGGGATTCCTATTGATACCATCTCAAACTATTGCAGGACTAAGATTTAAGCCTACAAGTAAATCGTGGGTGAGTGCTAATGGTTTTTCTACTGCTAAAGGTGATCTTGATGTCTTACAAAATCAAGCACTAGCTCATAACTTGATTCCACAATCTAAGTTTATATCTAATGTGAAGAGATTGTCTGCATTAGATTCCTACTTGTCATCTTTTGTTCAAGGCATTCAAACTTTTACAAAACAGGATGGGTTCTTACATGTTGGTCTCACTCAACACATTACATCTACAGGAAGATTTAGTGGACGTAATCCTAACATGCAGAATATGCCTAGAGGTGGCACATTTCCTGTTAAGAAAGTGTTTGTATCAAGATTTAAGAATGGGCAAATACTTGAAGCTGACTTTGCTCAATTAGAGTTTAGAGTTGCGGCATTTTTATCACAAGACAAAGTGGCTATAGAAGAAGTGAGAACAGGATTTGATGTGCATAGTTATACTGCTAAGATTATATCTGATGCGGGACAGCCTACAAGTAGGCAAGTAGCTAAGATGCATACATTTGCTCCCTTATACGGGGCAAGTGGGTATGGAAGAACAAAAGCAGAAGCAGAGTACTATACGCATTTTAATGAAAAATATAAGGGTATTGCTTCTTGGCATAAGAAGTTAGCTGATGAGGTAGTTGCTACAAAGAGAGTGACAATACCATCAGGTAGACAATACGAGTTTCCATTAGTTGAAAGGAGAAGAAATGGTAGCGTAAGTTTTTTTACAATGATTAAGAATTATCCTGTACAGGGTTTTGCAACAGGATGCATTGTTCCGATAGTATTATTGGAATTTGAGAAATTGTTAGGAAATCTACAGAGTTGTTTAGTAAACACAGTACACGATTCAATCGTTGTTGATGTACATCCTAACGAGGTGGATGAAGTGATAGCGGCAGTAGCACACCTAAATCAAAATCTGCACGACATCATCCACCACTACTATAATATTGATTTTAATGTGCCATTACTATTAGAAGCAAAAATAGGTAAAAATTGGCTTGACACGAGAGAAATTTAGTGTATAACTATAGATTCTATAAAAGTCGAAAGTGAGGATATAATGACTACCAATATAGTAACACAAGATAATATGAATAAATACAATGCTGAAATGGCAAAGATAATGGGTGTAGCTGATGATGATGATTCATCTGAAACTAAAACATCTACACTAGCTAGAGTAAAAATTATCCATGCACCAATTATGGGTATGAAAACTATTGATGGCGAGGAAACAGAAACTGTTGTTGTCAAAGGTGGTTCGTACTCCATACAAATGCCTGACGATAGAATTATTTATGGTAGCAAACTAACATTGCGACCATTCATGCAAAGATACATGTACAAGAAGTATGTACAGGGTACTGATGCAGATAATCCGGGTTACTTTGTAAAAACAATCATGGCTGACTCTTTGAATCAAGACCTTAAAGATACACATGGTGGTTACAACTGTGGTAAACCCGCAGGATATATCAAGGACTTCAAGGCATTAAGTGAGGATATGCAAAAGCTTATACGTACAATTAAACGTGTGCGTGTTATATTTGGGTTAGCTGAACTTACTAATCCTGTTGATGAGCATGGTAAAAAGGTTACTGATCATAAGGGAGACACTCCTGTTATATTTGAAATAGATAATAGGACTAGCTTTAAAACATCAGGTGAGCCTTTTGCATCTTTAGCTAAACGTAAGCATTTACCTATACAACATCTTATTGATTTTACAACTGAAGTACAAGAGCTACAAACAGGTGGTAAGTACTATACAGTTCTTACTAAATTACATGCAGGATCAATTGATGTTGATAAACAAGATGCTGAAACACTTCAGTCATTCTTGGATTGGATCACTAATTACAATAATTATGTTACAACTAGCTTTGATGAAAAGAGAGGTAACTCTGTGCCACAGGAAGATGCAGAAATTATTGATAATATTATGGGCAATGATTTACCTGAAATTGAGGTAGCCTAATGAATCATCCTGTTGAACTGTTGGCTCAACAGTATCTTAAAAATATTGTTAATAACAAAACTAAGATGGACTCTGACACTATCGAAACTGTTGTTAATGATATAAGAGATGCCTTGCACCGACAGTTCGCGGGAGAGACACGAGATGAATTTAGATTAAGACCATCTAACTTGGGCAGACCTAAATGCCAACTATGGTTTGAGAAGAACAAGCCTAGTAAAGGATCAGATCTGCCCTCTAACTTTGTCATCAATATGTTTCTAGGGGATGTTGTTGAAGCAATATTCAAAGGCATCTTACGAGCCATGAAAGTTGAGTTTCAAGATAATGGCAAGATTGACTTAGACGTAGAGGGTGAAAACATTACAGGCGAATACGATCTTATATTAAATGGCAAGGTTGATGACGTTAAGTCAGCATCAGCTTGGTCATATAAGCATAAGTTTGAAAACTATGGTAGTCTAGCAGAGCATGATGCATTTGGTTACATACCACAGTTAGCTATCTATTCAGAGGGTACAGGTGCTGATGTAGGTGGTTGGTGGGTAATCAACAAAGGCAATGGCGAGTTCAAGTATGTATCAGCAGAAACTATGGACAAAGATGCTGTAATGAAAAAAGTTAGATCAACAGTTGCTTATATAAATAATGATGAGCCTTTTGAAAGATGTTACGAGCCTGTTCCTGAAACATATAGAGGAAAAGAGTCAGGTAACATGGTCTTACCTAGAGAGTGTCACTTCTGTAAATATAAGTATGATTGTTGGGATAACATTCAGGAATTACCATCAAAGGTATCTCAAGCTAAAGAACCACCTATAGTTGAATATATATCATTAGCATGAAAAGAAGACATAACAAACGTAAATATCGTAGTGGTCTAGAAGAAAAAGTAGCAGAGTTTATTAAAGAACATGAATCTTGTGTTCGTTATGAAGAGTTCAAGATCAAATGGACAGATGTACGTTTTAGAGTATACACTCCTGACTTTGTTTTAGATAATGGTATTATTATTGAAACAAAAGGACTGTTTACTAGTGAAGATCGTAGAAAACATATTGAGGTACAAAAGCAACATCCTGAATTAGATATTCGATTTGTCTTTACAAATGAAAGAAGTAAACTATATAAAGGTAGCAAGACAACTTATGGTATGTGGTGTGATAAAAACAATTTTAAATATGCAACGAGGATTATACCTCTTAAATGGTTAAAGGAAAAAAATAATGTACGTAATAAATGAAAATGATTTTGCCCTTATTGTAAAATGTACAGAAAAAAATGGTGAATGGGATGGCAATGTAGACATTAAATTATTTTATTCTGAAGACAACAAGCATGGTGACGAAGCTATAGACAATGTTCTTAAAATGATGAGTTTACTTAGAACATGTATTACAATGATGACTGAAGATAAAAAGTTCTTAGCTAAAGTTCATGCTAGAAATAAACAAGAGCATGAAGCTCAAGTACATGAAGAGATGGATAAACATGATGCACTTGAACATAAAGTAAAGAGCAATCCAAAAATAATATCCAAGAAAGGTAATGTAATAACTATTGATTGGGGGCAAGTCTAATGGCTATAGAAGAGTTCAAAGGCAATTATACAGAAGATGCATTTACACCTAATATAAAAGACATGGTAAATAATCCACCTCATTACAATCAACATGGTATAGAATGTTTAGATGCTATACGAGCCGCAACAGGTGAGGGGTATCAGTATTATTTACAAGGAAATATATTAAAGTATCTGTGGAGATATAGATATAAGAATGGAAAAGAAGATCTACAAAAAGCATTATTTTATTTACAAAAAATGATTGAGGAAGTAGATGAAAACTAAAGTATTCTTAGTGCTTGACATTGACGAGGAAGAGAATATACTTCCTGTTGACGATGGCATTGAGGATGCTGTACAAAGCATCATTGAAGATTTAATCTTTGATGTTGATGGAATTGAAATAAAGAGCATAAAGGTGACACATGACAAACGCACTACCAACTGATTATCAAAACTTCATAGCTGTTTCTCGCTATGCAAGATGGATCGCTGAAGAAAACAGAAGAGAAACGTGGACAGAAACAGTATCAAGATACATGGATTACTTATGTAGTAAGATTAATATAGACAATGCTACTAAAGGGTATCTGTGGGAAGCAATACATAGCTTACAAGTGATGCCATCTATGAGGGCATTGATGACTGCGGGTGTTGCACTTGATCGTGACAATACTGCGGGATATAACTGTGCTTACTTGCCTGTTGATGATCCCAAATCATTCGATGAAGCTATGTATATATTATTGTGTGGTACAGGTGTTGGCTTTAGTGTTGAAAGACAGTACACAGAAAAGTTACCTGAAGTTCCTGATAAGTTGTATAAGTCTGATACATGTATTAAAGTAAAAGATAGCAAAGAGGGATGGGCAAAGTCCTTACGTATATTGATATCACTTCTATATGCGGGTGAGATACCAACTTATGATGTTTCAAAAGTACGTCCTGCGGGATCTAGACTGAAAACATTTGGTGGTACTGCATCGGGTCCCGGTCCACTAGTGCAATTGTTTCAGTTCGCTATCAATACATTTGAGAATGCTAAAGGACGTAAGCTTAATTCATATGAGTGTCATAGTCTTATGTGTAAAGTAGGTGATGTAGTTGTATCAGGTGGTGTACGTAGATCAGCAATGATTAGTTTATCTAATTTATCTGATATAAGAATGCGCCATGCTAAGTCAGGTGAGTTTTGGAAGACTGCACCTCACATGAGTATGGCTAACAATAGTGTTGTTTATACAGACAAGCCTGATGGTGCTACATTCTTACGAGAGTGGACTTCACTTGTTGAGTCTAAGTCAGGTGAACGTGGTATATTCAATAGAATTGCCGCACAAAAGCAAGCTGAGAAGAATGGAAGACGTACAGCAGATATAGATTTTGGTTGCAATCCATGCTCTGAGATTATATTGCGTCCATATCAGTTCTGTAACCTCACAGAGGTGGTAGTTCGTGATAAGGATACCTCTGATGACTTAGCGAGAAAGGTGCGACTAGCAACGATTCTAGGCACAGCACAGGCCACATTAACAAAGTTCCCATATCTTAGAAAAGTCTGGACAGACAATACAGAAGAAGAAAGACTTCTTGGTGTTAGTCTTACAGGCATCATGGACAATGGTTTAACTAGTTCTACTTATGATTTGAAACACATACTAGAAGAGTTAAAGCAAGTGGCTATTGATACAAATAAAGTTTATGCTGAGAAGTTTGGAATACCACAATCTACTGCTATTACTTGTGTTAAGCCTAGTGGTACAGTATCGCAGTTGTGTGATTCAGCTAGTGGCATACACCCTAGATATTCAGAATATTATATAAGAACTGTAAGAGGTAGCAATCACGATCCACTTACACAGTTTATGAAAGATCAAGGTGTTCAAAATGAGCCTTGTGTAAGTAAGCCTAATGAGAATACTGTGTTTAGTTTCCCTTTTAAGTCACCTCTTACATCCACAACTGCATCTACTATGTCTGCTATAGATCAATTAGAATTGTGGCTGACGTATCAAAGGCATTGGTGTGAGCATAAGCCTAGCTGTTCTGTCTATGTCAGAGACCACGAATGGGCAGAGGTAGGAGCATTTGTTTACAAACACTTTGATGAAATGTCAGGTGTATCTTTCTTTCCTAAAGATGATCACGTATATCAACAAGCACCATATAGTGAGTGTACTAAAGAAGAATATGAAGAAGCAATAAAAAAAGCCCCATCTAGAATAGATTGGAGCTTGTTAAAGGACTTTGAGAAAGAGGATACTACCTCTTCTAGTCAGACATTTGCTTGTAGTGGAGATTCATGTGAAGTTGTAGATATTGGTGCATAATGCAATACGATCTATTTAAAAATCCATCTGAAGATGTTGATGGAGAAAAAGATGGTAAAGTATGTTGCAAGTGCAAAGAATATAAAACACTTGAAGCGTATGAATGGTTTTCAGGATCTACTACGTGGAGAAGACCAGAATGTAAACAATGTAGAACAGAGAGTAGGAAAACAAGAGAGGAGTTAAAAAAGTATACTCCACCACCAAGTGAAGACCACACTTGTCCAATTTGCGAAAGAGATATAAAAGAAATATCTTTATATACAGCAAAGAGAATGAGTACATTTGTTTTAGACCATGATCACGAGAAAAAAGTATTTAGAGGATGGCTCTGTAATACTTGCAATGCAGGTTTAGGATTGTTAGGAGATAACTTAACTGCATTAAAAAGAGCTTATAACTATTTAAAGGAGTTCAAAGATGAACATAGTTGAGAAAGGATACAGAGCTTTTTGGAAAGGCAACTTAATAAATCCTTATAATACAGGTACTTATAGAAATAAGGAATGGGAGAGAGGTTTCAACAAAGCCTACTTTGAGCAGTTAAAAAGGGTAAAGAAACATGAATCTAGAAGAGGAAGCAAAAGAGTTCATTAAAGATAAGTCAATTAAATGTAAAGAAGACTTAAAATTAATTATAAAAGAATTAAGAAAAGTGCTTGACAAACTAGAAAAAGTATTATAGAGTATATGTAGATTGATTGCTTAATTCCTTTGCGATCAATCGTAGCTGTGTGGTCAACTCTGAGGGGGTGGTATTAGTTTACTGCCCCCTTTTTTTATTAAGGTCTTGTATTTTTTATATCTTTTGCTAAGTTTATCATGCTCTGTAAATCTGCGTTGGATAAATCTTCTAGCTCTCTTAATTTTACATTCTCAGATATGTCTTTGTTGTAATACATATTGAAGTTTTGAATTGTTTCTTTGAATGTTCTTCTGTCTAATTTTCCTATTTCCATTACAAGTCTTAATCTTTTTGCAAATTCTTCTGTTCCTAAACCACCTTTTTCAAATGTAAAATCTTGATTAGTCATAATACTACCATTGATTGCATCTTTAAGAACTTGAGTAAATGTACTACTCACCATATTTGTAACCATTTTAGTTTTATCATCTTGAGATGCTGCATTCCACTTTTCATTATGTAGCATCTCATATGCATTATTCTCAAGTATTGGTGCAATTATTCTATTCATGTACATATCAGCTTCTCTAAATGGACTCTTATATTTACCTTGTTGTTTCCAAGCTTGTAGGTTTGTCTTATTTAATAACTGTTCCATGTAAGTCATTCTTCCTTGACTTTTCATACCCAATAGATCATTCCAACCACCTGATGTGTATGTTGCATCTGCCCTAAATGGTGATCTTAATTCTACTGCACCTAATGCTTCTATTTCTTTTTCACCTGTTAAGGTACGTAAAAGATTACTTGTATATCTAGTTAATCCAAATATCATTCCTTGATAAGATGCTTTGTTGGGTACTGTTAACTTAACATCATCTTCTCCTAAAAAGTACGTGGCTAGTTTTTGATATGCATCACCAAAAGGTCTAGTATATCCTGTAACCATATTTTGTGGAATAGTAGTAAGTGATTTTGTAACTAGCTCTTCCCATGACTTGTTTTCCCAATCTACTGCATCTTCAATTATAGCTCTCATATTCATAACAGATTTTGCATTTCTAGTTATTTGACCAAGAACAAATTGATCTGCCAAATCAGATTTAAATTCAGGAGTAAAATCTGTTGTTGTAGTTCTTTCTCCTGTTTTCTCATTGATGTTGTATCCTTGCTTTATATTATAGGCTCTGCCTAATATTGCACAATTTGAAAAGGGGAACATGTAACGTATAGAAACTAATTCTCCATTAACAATTTCTTGATCCCACGCTAGTCCTTGTTCAATCTTTTCTCTGTCTCTTTCAGCGCATTGACCGATAGCACTAATTTTTGCAGCACCTTTTATGGTAGATGCCCACCAACTGTCATCATCATCAAGTTGTGTCGCTAAGACAACAGCAGGCGCACCTCCAATAACACCTTTCATTGCTCTTCTTTGATCTTGCAATGTACCAAAAATATCACCTGATTTTAATTTATCAGCATTGATACCATATTTAGCAACTTTTGCCATCCAATTGATACTGCCACCACCTAAACCATCATATAAGAATGCTATAGTATTATTCATAAAT
>CETN01008684.1_pt1 | contig 13410 bp, 18 predicted proteins | sample 531301 | NCBI WGS metagenome assembly CETN01 (sample SAMEA2622656, study PRJEB7988) | marine metagenome | isolation source: saline water (ENVO:00002010), including
CGTGTACAAACAGCGGGTTCACTCGCGTTGGTCAATGCACGCTTGAAATTGCACGTTCACAAGCACGACGCATGCTGGGCGAGCAGGAGTTCATTCTGTTCACCGCGTATCAACTGCCCCAACTCAAAAGCCGCGTGGAGCGTGCGTGGTCATATCACGTTGATTTAGAGGAGGAGCATACGGAGTGCATGCGTCACGATGCTGAGACTGGCATGGATGATGAGGAGGGGTCTGATGATCTGTGATCAGTGTGGTTCGGGAATGATTCATGGTGGATCACATGATGGAGAGGACTGTGGTGCTGACTCTTTTCTGATCGTCAACAATCACACTTGTTCAGAGTGTGGAGTCATGGTGCTGGAGTACATACCAAAGCAGGAGGATTATGATGAGTGAGTTCCCAATGGACAGTCCGTTGCATACCCCGGGTGTTGAGATAATGAAGGTTGACCACACTGTGATCACCAGTGAGGGTGCAGAGACATATTTGCCAGAGGGCAAACTCAAACGCATCCACATCAACCAGCATGTCATCCGTGCCAACTCAAAGAATGAGGAACGCAAACCTCCGATCACCATCAAGACTTCTGATGCGAATCACAAGGGCTGGTCGGTTGACATTCACGGTGTCAGTCAGGTCGTGTATCGACCAGACAAGCCGCTCAACTGCGGTGCAAAACTTTGGATGGAAACCACATCAGCCGTAACACTTTCCCTGACCCCCCAGTAGAATCTGTAGCACTACAGATTTCCTCCTTGTTGACCCCTCGTAGGCTTCGGCCTGCGGGGGGTTTTTTTGTAGCACTACAGAATTCTGCTACACTGATCGCGTGAGCAAGTCACAGCAAAAACTTGAACAGGAGATGATCCGGCTGGGGCAGGAACGCTACAACCACAAGGTCAAGCGAGCCAAAGAAACCAAAATGGAAACCACTACCCCCGTCGGCAGGCAACTGTTGAGCGGGGCTGTTGTCGCATTGGAGCAAGGCATCGAGTCATGGCTTTCCACCACCCGATCCAAGCCGGGACGCAGGCATCGTGCTGCCCCATACGTCGAGATGCTCCCTGCTGGTGTGGTGGCAACTATCACTTGCAGGTCGCTGCTGGACTCAATCAGCATGGAAAAGAAGATCACTCCCACGGCTGCTGCCATCGCTCGCCTGCTGGAGGACGAGTTGATCTTCCGAGCGGTTGCTGAGAATGAGCCTGCTCTCTGGAAGCAGATGCACCGTGTCATTGACCGACACAAATCTCAGAAAACCAAAAGCAAATTCATCAACAACACGCTCAAGTACCACAACATGGGGATCAGTCGCTGGGACAAGAAAGAGGCGGTCGCTGTCGGCCTCACCCTGATTGAGTTGATGCAGCAGCACACAGGCATCATTCAGATCGTGACCCGCAAGGATGCTCGTGGCAAGTCCTACACCTACATCCGACCCACTGACGAAATCTTGAAATGGATGCGTGACGGGCACGAAGAAGCAAGTATAATGTTCCCTGTCTGGTTGCCTTCCGTCGAACGACCTGTCGATTGGAAGAACCCGTTCATCGGCGGTTACGCTGCCCTGAACATCAGGCATCGCCCTCTGGTCAAGACGCAAGACGCTGCGTATCTTGAAGAACTGGCGGTGACTGAGATGGACAGCGTGTACCGTGCGGTGAACACCCTACAGAGAGTGCCCGTTCGCTATCATCACACGGTCGCTGGCCTCCTTGAGTGGGCTTGGGACAAAGCCCTGCCAGTCGGTGGCCTGCCCTCAATGGAAGACCACGAGATTCCTAACAAGCCTGTAGATATTGATACGAATAAAGACGCACGCAAAAGGTGGAGAAGAGATGCAGCCCGCATCCACTTTGAAAATGAGCGGCAGAAGTCCAAGCGTTTACAGGTGATGAAGACCGTGCAAGTCATGGAGCGGTTCAAAGATGATCGGGTGTACTTCCCCGGCAATCTGGACTTCAGGGGGCGTTGGTACTACATACCTCACTACTGGCAACCACAAGGACCGTCGTGGACGAAGGCGACTCTCAGGTTCGAGGACGGGGCAAAGATCACCGATTCGGGTGTTAGATGGCTCTATATCAATGCAGCCAACAAGTGGGGCATGGATAAGAAGTCCTTTACTGATCGCTACAGGTGGAGTGAGGACAGTATCGAGATGATCAAGGCTGTTGGATCAGAACCGACAGCAAATATGGATTGGACAAAAGCAGACGATCCGTTCGGCTTTGTGGCGGCTTGTCACGAAATTTCAGAACTGCACTTGCAGGGATCTTCGTTTCGCACTACTCTCCCCGTCGCACTCGATGCCACAACACAAGGTTTGCAGATTTATGCGATGCTGCTGAAGGATCCAGTGTCTGCCTTGTCAACAAACGTCCTGCCGGACAGCGAGCCATCTGATACTTATCAGTTGGTCGCGGATCGTGTTATCCAGAAACTCCAAGAGAGTTCTGACTCATACGCAAAGAAGTGGTTGGAGTTTGGCATCACCCGTTCATGTACAAAGCGGCAGACGATGACTCTGTGCTACGGCTCCACCTTCTACTCCTGTCAGTCTTACACCGCAGAGTGGTTTTACAAAGAGTTGAAGACAGGAAGAAGCAATCCCTTTGGTGAAGAGACATACGCTCCTTGCAACTTTTTGTCTGCTTTGATCTGGGATGCAATCAACGAAGTTGTTGGTGCTGCTCATACTTGCATGGAGTGGCTGAGAGAATGCACGAAGATTCTCATTGAGCATGATGTCACACCACGTTGGATGACTCCGCTCGGCTTCCCAGTCAAGATGAGGTACGAGAACTACAACTCACAGACTGTCAAAACAATCGTGGCAGGCAACGTGCGAAGACACCGCATCAATGTTGAGAATGGAGAGACAAGTGTTCGCAAGACTGTCAACGGCATCTGTGCAAACCTTGTTCACTCTTTGGACGGTGTTGGTGGCATTCTTGGCTTGACTGTGTTGAAGTGTTTGGAGAGAGGAGTAAACAACATCTTTGGTGTTCACGACTCCGCCTCTGTCCTTGCCACCGACTGTGACCTGTTCAACGAAGCGGTGCGTGAAGCAACTGTTGAAATCTTTGAAGATGACATGCTTGGAAAAATTGAACAAATGTTCTTGACCATGTTGCCATCTGATGTACACTTACCTCCCGCTCCCCAACGTGGGGACTTGGATATCACCAAGGTGTTAGAGTCACCTTACTACTGGAATTGAAAGGATTCCCTATGCGACGTACTCTTACCAAGTACACAACCAGCGTGGGCATTGCCCGTTACCCGCACCTATCTGAACCGGACACCAAGTTCGACGAAGACGGCGTGTACACCACCCAACTGATTCTCGATGTCAATGATGTCGAAGAGTTGGAAGGGATGATTGAAAACGCCAAGAACGAGTTGGCTGACGAAATCCGATCTCAGAAGCCCAACACCAAGTTCAAGGATGGCACAAGCCCAATCACCGAACATGAAGAAGACGCAACCAAGCGAATCGTCAAGTTCAAACTGAAAGCCAAGGGTGGCAAAGGTTCCGAGACTTGGGACCAGAAGCCAGCCATCTTCGATGCCAAGGCAAAGCCTTTCACCGGCAGCGAAAACATCGGCGGCGGCAGCAAGATCAAAGTGTCCTGCGAGATCGTCCCTTACCACACTGCAATGGCTGGCCTTGGTGTCTCACTCCGACTCAAGGCTGTGCAGGTGATCGACCTCGTGGAGTTCACCGGCAAGACTGGTGATGCTGCGGCTCACGGCTTCTCAGAAGAAGAAGGTTTCGATTCAAGTAGCGTGGAGACTCAGACCTCCCATGCTACCGACGAAGACATCCCCTTCTGATCAAGTATCCTTTCTTCTCCGTCCAGACGGATCACATCTAGTCTGGATACCAGTGGAACCTGTCCCTGCCTCAAGACCCCGTGTTACGAGGCAGGGCAGGGTCTACTACGCGAAGAGATACACAGCATTCCGAAAACAAGTGGAGACTTTGAAGGATGCAACGACACTGCCAGACATGTTCCCCCTCAGTGGGTGGCTGACAATGTTCGCCAGTTTTTACTTGCCTTCTCCCAAGAAGACAAATAGATTGGCTCCCCGTGGTGACGTTGACAATTACTTCAAGACCCTCGACTCGTTCAATCGGTTCTTGTGGTTCGATGACGATCAGATCGTCTGTTCAGGAACCACGAAGCAATACGGGGACACCCCCGGAATCCTGATTGGAGTGAAAGAAGTTGAGCGAATTCCTCAGACACGAGCCTTGTCCCAAATGTGGGAGTAAGGACAACCTCGCCCGTTACGATGATGGGCATGCTTACTGCTTTGGCTGCGAGTACTACGAACATGCAGACGGGCAGGAACAACAAACAGTGGAGAAACCTAAAGTGGCAAACCTAATCAAGTATGAGATCAAGCATCTCAAGCAGAGAAAAATAGATGAAGACACATGTAAGAAGTGGGATTACGGAGTGGGTAAGTTCAACGGGCAGGCTTGTCACGTTGCCAATTACCGCGACAGTGAAGGCAATGTTGTTGCTCAGAAACTTCGGTTCCGTGACAAGTCTTTTGTCTGGCTGGGCGAAACGACAAAGGTTGGACTCTATGGTTCGCACCTATGGCGGAACGAGGGGAAGATGGTCGTGGTCACCGAAGGGGAACTTGATGCACTGTCCGTCAACCAAGCCTTTGGACTCAAGTACCCATGTGTCTCGATTCCTAATGGATGTAAGTCAGCCAAGCGGCTCATCGCCAAGAACATCGACTGGCTGGAAACTTTTGAAACTGTTGTGTTGTGCTTTGACCAAGATGAGCAAGGCCGTGCGGCTGCCAAGGAGGCGGCGGAAGTCCTAAGCCCCGGCAAGGTAAAGATCGTTACATCACTTGGATTCAAAGACGCTAACGAAGCGTTGATGAACGGCAACTCCAAGGCAATCGTTGACGGCATCTATGGAGCCAAGACGTATCGGCCTGACGGTGTGGTGGATGGTGCGGACTGCTGGGATCTGATCTCGGCAGAGCAGAACATCAAGTCTGTGTCCTACCCGTGGGCGGGCATCAACGAGAAGTTGTTCGGCATGCGTGGCGGCGAGTTGGTGACCCTGACCGCAGGCACGGGTGTTGGTAAGTCATCGGTTGCCCGTGAACTTGCGTATCACCTGATGGGCGTGGGCGAAAAGGTTGGCTACATCGCTCTTGAAGAATCCATCCGTAAGACATCCGAATGTCTGATGGGCATTCACATGGCAAAGCCTCCACACCTGTGGGACGAGAGCATTACATTGGAGATGAAGCGTGAGGCTTTTGAGAACACGGTCGGCTCTGGCAAGTGTGTGATGTACGATCACTGGGGATCTATTGATCCGAGTAACCTTCTCAATCAAGTGCGTTACATGGCTCGTGCGATGGATTGCAAGTTCATCTTTATTGATCACCTTTCCATCGTGGTGTCTGCTCTGAGCGAAGGTGACGAGCGTCGGATGATCGACAACACCATGACCAAGTTGCGGAGCCTGATCGAAGAGACTGGTGTCCACCTGTGCCTGATCTCACATCTCCGCCGTCCAGAGGGCCGGTCACACGAAGAGGGCGGTTCTACTTCTCTTGCCCAACTCCGTGGCTCTCACGCCATCGCCCAACTGTCTGACGCAGTGATCGGCTGCGAGCGGAACCAGCAGGACGATACGAACGCCAACCTGCTGACCTTGCGTGTCCTGAAGAACCGCTATGCTGGGGACACGGGCGAAGCCTGCACTCTTGAGTACAACCGTGACAACGGTCGATTGCTTGAGTGGGTTCCACCCGACATCGTTGAGGTTCCAAATGGCGAGTAAGCGTTACGAACGCATCAGGAACATGGGCTTCAGCCGCTGCCGGAAAGGGCTGGAGTTCCATCCTCCTGTTGACATGAAGACGATTGAAGATGTCGAGGGTGCGAAGGGTGCGGAGTATTGCGACATGCCTTGGGAGGGCGAGCCGTATCCGTACACAAAAATCGCCAAGCACATCAGCGAGCAAGAAGGAAGACCAATCACAAGACAGCGTGTCGAGCAAATCGAAAAGTTCAGCCTGATTCCACGGCTCAAGTTAGGGCTGGTTAAGATCCCCGAGATTCGTGACATGCTGGTTGATATGGGATACGGAGAACAAGTAAAGGAGATTCTAGAGTATGCCGAAGAACATAATCTTTGACATAGAAACGAATGCAATCAAAGACTTCAACACACTGTGTGGTCTAAAGACTTGTCACTGCATCGCCATGAGCATAGACGGTGGAGAGCCGAAGATTATGGAGAATGGTGACGCACTACAACTCATGCAAGAAGCAGAGATGCTGATCGGGCACAACATTATGAAGTTCGATCTTCGTGCCCTCAAGCGTCTGTACCCCGACTTCAACTACAAAGGCGAAGTGCGAGACACTCTGGTGATGAGCCGTTTGTTGTTTGGGGATCTGATGTCAACTGACCACCAAGCGATTGAGTTCCCTCGCAAACTCATGGGTAGTCACTCACTCAAAGCATGGGGTGTCAGGCTGGGCATCCACAAGGGTGACTTCGCAGAGGACGGGGACTGGTCGGTCTTTACGCCGGAGATGGCTGAGTACTGCAAACAGGACGTAGCGGTGACCGCTGCTCTCTGGAAGCGGATTCAAGAGGAGGATCCTGACTTCCGCCCCACCCAACTGGAACACGACTTCGCGGCAATCATTCACGCACAAGAGATCAACGGATTCGTGTTCGACGGAGAAAGGGCTAAAGCCTTACACTCCACGCTGCTCAATGAGAAGTGCCGCATCAAAGAGCAACTCCAAGAAGTCTTCCCCCCAGCCATCATCCAGTTGAAGACAAAAACAAAAGAAGTACCGTTCAATCCGGGTAGTAGAAAGCAAATCGCGGAGAGACTGATTGAGAAGTATGAGTGGGAACCCGCTGACTACACCGACTCTGGTCAACCCAAAGTAGATGAAACGGTATTACAATCCCTCCCCTACCCCGAAGCCAAGTTGGTTGCCAGATACTTGCTTGTCAACAAGCGTCTGGGCCAACTGGCTGAGGGGGAAAATGCATGGCTCAAGTTGGAGAAAGGGGGCAAGATCCACGGCTCTGTAAACCCATGTGGTTGCGTATCTACGCGATGCACACACAGCAAGCCCAACATGGCTCAAGTCCCCAGCGTAGGCTCCCCGTGGGGTAAGGAGTGTCGTGAACTCTTCACGGTGGAGCCGGGAAACGTGTTGGTGGGTGCAGATATGAGTGGGTTAGAGTTGCGAATGCTGGCTCACTATGTTCACCCCTATGACCAAGGACGCTACATTGAGGAGATCCTGAATGGTGACATTCACTCGGCTAATCAAGAGGCGGCGGGTTTGGATACTAGGAACCAAGCAAAGACCTTCATCTACGCCTTCCTGTATGGGGCTGGTGATGAGAAAATTGGTTCCATCGTTGGCGGTGGGCGTACTGCTGGTCGCCGTATCAAAAAGCACTTTCTTCAAAGAATGCCCGGCATTCAAAAACTACAGCAAGCCATCAAGACTGCGATTCGGCAACGCCCGCATCTGGTGGCCCTTGACGGACGGAAGTTGAAGATTAGGTCAGAGCATTCTGCCTTGAATCTTCTACTCCAATCGGCTGGGTCAATCGCTATGAAGAAAGCCACAGTCAACCTGTGGAACTACATCAGTCACATGCCAAACATCAAAGCCAGACAGGTGGCTCATGTGCATGACGAGATGCAGATTGAGTGCCGTGAAAGTCAGGGCGACGAAGTAGGTAAATTGGCTGTAGATGCCATGAAAGATGCCGGTGATGACCTTGGTGTCAAGTGTCCCCTAACAGGAGAGTATAAGATCGGATACAATTGGGCTGAGACACACTGATGGAAATACCAGAAGAAGACCTGTTTGACGTACCCTCTGAGGCACTTATTAAAGAACTGCAAAACAGGTTCGATGAGATGGTGTTCCTTGGGGCCATGCACCGAACCAGAAGCAGCGAGGACATTACGGTTGCGTTCGCGGGTTCCTATCACGCAGTCATCGGCCTAATCGAGATCGGCAAACTGGCATCAAAAGCAGGCGGAGCATTATCTGACGATGAAGACCCTGTTGGTTGATGGCGATGTAGTCCTGTACGAAGTGACCACCACTGTGGAAGAGGCTATCTGCTGGGGTGATGACTTCTGGACTCTCCATGCCGACATGAAGGTGGCACGGGGCAAACTCAACGCCAACCTCGCAGCACTCAAAGCGACACTCAAAGCCGACCATATGATCATTGCTCTTAGCGATGTGGGCAACAACTTCCGCAAGAACCTGTCTCCTGACTACAAGAAGCACCGCAAGAAAAAACGTAAGCCAGTCATTTACTACGAACTCCGTGAGTTCTGTGAAGATGTTTACGATTGTGTTTGCTGGGACAATCTGGAGGCCGATGATGTCCTTGGTCTGCTGTCTGACTCGTATGTCAATTCAACAATTGTGACCATCGACAAAGACTTGCGGACCATCGCGGGCAGCCACTACAACCCAATGAAGCCAGAAGAGGGCGAAATATGGGTGGATGGTAAAGAAGCAGATTTCAACTTCTACAAGCAAACCCTGATGGGCGATCTGGTGGATGGCTACAAAGGCTGTCCCGGTATCGGCCCCAAAACGGCTGAACGCCTGCTCAAAGAGCATGGCTCCTCGTGGGAAACAGTCCGTGACGCATACCTAAACGCTGGTGAGACAGAGGATTACGCTCTCCTTCAGGCTCGCATGGCACGGATTCTACGCCCCGGCGAGTACAATGAGCGAACTGGAGAGCCAATCCTATGGCAACCGTAAATCGGGCTGAACTACTGCAAATCCATTCTGAAATCTGTAACAAGGCCAGACGGCTTATGGAACGCAAAAACCATGACTATAGCGGGGGCGACAACCAGAATGACCCGTTCCTGAACTTCACACGGGTAGAAAAGTTAGGAATCACTACCACAGAACAGGGCTTTCTGGTCCGTATGACCGATAAAGTCAGCAGGCTCATCACCTTCTGTCAGACCGGAACCTTCAAGGTGGAGGACGAAAAACTTGAAGATACCATTACTGACCTAATTAACTACTCCATCCTCCTGTACGCCTACTCTATGGGCACTAATAAGGACACCTCTACGGAATGAACGACAAAGAAGTACCGTCAGAATTTCAGTCTCAAAACTGGCCCAACATCCCAGAGGCCGTTGTGACTCGACTTAACGAATGTTTTCCCGAACGATCCGCAGACCTTACTTGGGATGAAAAACAAGTCTGGTTTGCCTCCGGTCAACGGAGTGTGGTTCGCTTCATCAATCAACTGTTCTTGGATCAAAATGAGAACATCCTTAAAAAGGAGTAACCTATGTGTGTAGGCGGCGGAGGAGGCGGAAGACCTCTATTTACACCCACCCCTTTAACTCCCGTGGCCCCTCCCCCACCACCAGATCAGATTGATTTGATGGGAGTCCCTCAGTTGGCACTTCAGAGTATGCTCAACCGTCAGTCTCGTGCGAAGACGGCAGCAGAGCAACGCCGTCGCGGCAAAATGGGCGGTAAACGAATGATGACTATTCCAACGAGAACTTACTGATGTACACCCAGACCGGAACAATCAAAGCCACATATGAGCGACTAGCCGCTACGCGGTACTCCTATTTGGATCGTGGTCGAGACTCGTCCCGGTTAACTATTCCCACTCTGTTGCCAGATGAAGGAAACAACTCCGCAACCAAATTCACAACCCCGTACCAGTCAGTTGGTGCTAGGGGTGTGAACAATCTCGCCTCTGCCCTTCTTCTTTCTCTACTCCCTCCCAACGCACCCTTCTTCCGTCTAGTTCTAGATGAGGCTGAGGAGAGAAAACTTGAGGGCATTGATCCAAAGATACGCTCTGAGGTTGAAGACTCTCTTTCACAAATCGAGCGATCAATCAGCAAAGAAATTGAATCTAGCAATATGCGAGTTGCCTTGTTTGAGGCACTTAAGCATCTTATTGTTGCTGGCAATGTTCTTATTTACATGCCTGAAGACCTCCCTGTTCGCGTTTGCAGGCTCGACCGATTTGCTGTAAAGCGATGCCCACAGGGGTACGCACGATGCATTATTTTGAAAGAAACGGTGCATCCCACCATGTTGCCTCCGGCTATTCGTGAAAAGGTCATGGCAGGTATGGACTCTTCCAGCGAAATGGTGGAGATGTTTACCAAGCAAGAGGCGATTGATATTGACACCGTTGAGGTGACTCAAGAGGTTGGGGGCGTTCCCATTCCAGAAGTCACTCAGCAGTACAAGAAAGAAGAAGCACCTTTCCTTGCCCTTCGCATGATTCGCGTAGATGGCGAAGATTACGGACGCGGGTATGTTGAGCAGTACTACGGCGACCTGTCAAGCCTTGAAGGTCTTACCAAATCCATTGTGGAGGGATCGGCGGCAGCGGCAAAAATTCTGTTTCTTGTCAATCCAAACGGCACAACTCGTGCCCGAACACTTGCGGAATCACCAAACGGTGCAATTAGAGAAGGATCGGCAAATGATGTCAGTGTACTGCAAACAGCGAAAGCGGCGGATTTCAGTATCGCTTTTAGTGCAATCAAACAAATTGAAGATCGCCTTTCGTATGCGTTCCTCCTCACCGAATCAACTATACGCAATGCGGATCGGGTTACGGCTGAAGAAGTCCGACTCGTAACGCAATCCATTGAAAAACAACTTGGCGGAATCTACTCCGTTCTTTCTCAAGACTTCCAACTTCCCATGTTGCGGCGTGTGATGATGCAGATGTCTAAATCGAAGAAACTACCTAAGTTGCCTACAGATATGATTTCACCAGCCATTATCACCGGAGTCGAGGCTTTGGGGCGTGGATCTGATCTAAATCGTCTTGACCTGTATCTTGGCGGCATCGCACAAATGCTTGGGCCACAAGCCCTCCAAGAATATGTCAATGTTCCTGAATACTTGAGTCGCCGTGCCGCCTCTCTCGGTATTGACCGTAAGGGTCTTGTGCGTACCGAAGAAGAACTGGCTCAGATGCGTCAGCAGGCAATGATGGCTCAAATGGCACAGCAGGCAGGGCCACAGGTTCTTGCTTCAGCAGCCGAACAACAACAACCAGAAAACAGTGAATAATGAGTGACCATCAATCCGTAAACATCATCCCTGACAGTATTGCTGAAAACCCCTCGCTTGAGGCAGAAGCAGCAGCAATGGAGCAACAACTAGGTGAGCCGCAAGCCCCGCAAGAAAGCCAAGTTGAACAATACGCCGACGAACGACCCGGATGGCTCCCTGAGAAGTTTGAGTCGCCGGAAGCACTTGCGGCAGCCTACCAATCGCTCCAAGCCGAATACTCCAGACTCCGGGCCGAACCGGAGGGAGTAGAAGATGAGGAGGGGCCGATTCAAATTGCTCCCCTTTCCCCCGAAGACATGCAGCCATTTACTGATGAGTTTGAGCAAACAGGCAACCTGTCTGACTCATCTCGTGAGGCGATTGCACAGCGAGGCATTCCCCGTGAAATGGTGGATCGTTATGTCGAGGGCATGCAGGCTCAGACCCAGATGGAAATGATGACTGTCTACAACTCCGTTGGCGGAGAAGACACTTACAACTCCATGATTGAGTGGGCATCTGAAAACATGGATGAGACATCCATTGAAACCTTCAATCGTATTGTGATGACTGGTGACACAAATGCCGTTATGTTTGCGGTGAACAGTGTTCGCAGTCAATGGGAAGCCGCCGGTAACGCCCCACGACCAGAATTGCTGCAAGGTGAAACTGGATATCAAGGTGCATCGGAGGCGTTCCAATCGCTTGCTCAAGTCACAGAAGCAATGCGAGATCCTCGATACAAGACAGATCCTGCGTACCGTAAATCTGTTGAAGCCCGTCTTTCCCAAAGTCAAGTTCTCTAAGGAATCATCATGGAAAACAAACCCGGATACAAAACCACTGAGTTCTGGCTGTCTTTGTGTGCAGTCGCCCTTGGTGCATTTATTGGATCAGGAGCCATCCCTACGGACGGTCCTTGGGTCCAAGTCGTTGCCCTGTTGAACACCGCGTTGGTGGCTATGGGGTATACAGGTTCTCGCCTCACTCTTAAGAATGGAGCCAAGTAATGGCATACGGAAAACCAAAGAAGCCTGTCCCGGTCAAGAAGCCAAAACCTAAAAAGGGGTATTGATCGTGAAAAAGAAGATGACACCAAAGCAAAAGAAGTTGGCTGCTCTTGCTCCTCCTCGTAACAAAATCACCAAGGCCGACATCATCGTTGGTGCGAAAAGACGTAGCGGTAAGAAGTAATGGCTCGTAAAAAACTCAAGATCAAAAAGGGAAGCCCAAAACCTACCAACCCCTCCCTTTGGTCACGAGCAAAATCACTGGCCCGTAAAAAGTTCAAGGTGTACCCATCAGCCTACGCCAACGCTTGGGCAGCAAAATGGTACAAGTCCAAGGGTGGTGGTTGGAGGGGAGGTAAATCGTGAAGAAAAAGAAATTGACAAAACGCCAAGAGCAGACCATGAAACGTCACTCTAAGCATCACACTGCAAAACACATGAAGACAATGCGTGACTTGATGATTCAGGGCAAAACCTTTGGTCAGGCGCACACTATTGCAAAGCGTAAAGTTGGAAAATGAGTTACGAAGGCGGTCTTCGGAAATGGTTCAAAGAGGACTGGCGTGATGTAAAAACTGGAGAGAAGTGTGGTCGTAAATCTGCCAAGGGTGGATCAAAGCGGCCCTACCCCGCATGTCGCCCAGCATCTGTAGCGAAGCGACTTTCGATCAAAGAAAAGAGAGCCACTGCTCGTCGCAAGACTGGTAAGGGCCGTGTCAACTGGCAAATCACCGCATCCGGTAGAAGGAGAAAACGTGGCAATTAATTATCGTGGCGAAAGATTCTCCGGCTACAACAAGCCCAAGAGAACCCCCGGCAAATCCAAAAAGTTTGCTGTGCTTGCAAAGGACGGCAGTAAGGTTCGCTTGATCCGATACGGTGATCCCAACATGAAGATCAAGAAGAACATTCCCGGTCGGCGTAAGAACTTCAGAGCAAGACACGGCTGCGACAGCCGACCGCCGAGTAAATTGACCGCTCGATATTGGTCATGTAAGAAGTGGTAAAATGTTGAGCCTAATTCTTTCGTTGTTGGTATCCCAGAGCGGTCCTCCGTCTGACCCGGACGCTGTTGCTATGTGGATTGATGATTTAGGACGCTTGACTCCCTTTGGTCGCACGTTTGATGTTTACATCCAGACTGGCTTTGATCCTGACTTCTCCTACCCCAACGGAGATCCACGACGGCCCTACATGATTGGCTGCACCCGTGGCAACGAGTCGCCATCCCGGTCATTCACTTGGATGATTCAGGGCGAGGTCTTCAAGAACCA
>CETN01069626.1_pt1 | contig 13408 bp, 18 predicted proteins | sample 531301 | NCBI WGS metagenome assembly CETN01 (sample SAMEA2622656, study PRJEB7988) | marine metagenome | isolation source: saline water (ENVO:00002010), including
ACATTGAAGATGCGCCGGAGATCCCTGGAACCGGCGACATCCGCAGAGCCATCCGGTCCGGGGGCCTTGTTGTGGATCGCAAACCGAACAATGGCCCATTCAAGATCACCTCGGATGTCACCACCTATCAGGCAACAAATCAGATTCTCAACAAGGCTTCAACTACCTGCACGGCCCTCGCACTGAACAAAGACCTGAGAGAATCTCTTCAGGATGCATTTCTCGGTGAAGTACCAACCGATCCAGATGCCTTCGGAACAACTCTCACGGATTCAGACATTCGCACTTTCATCGAGCTGAAATTCGACCAGGACTACGTCCGGAACTTCGGCTGGCTAACCCGTAACGTTTATACCGGCCAGCCAGCCTGGAGACGCGACTTCCTTATCAGGCGCGACGGCAACGCAATCTACTTCGAGTTCCCGGACGGGAAGCTCGTCACGTCGCTCGATTACATTTTCAGTCTGCTCAATCTGGACGTTGTCCGGGGGAGCGCGCAATCATAAGGCCCTGTAGCCACTGGAGGAATAATAAATGCCAGCACCCAAACTTGAAAATCCAGAGGTCCTCACTGGCTGTGATGTAACCATCAAGATGAACGGATCCCCGGTCGGCTTCGGGAAGAACGTCGACATCGAAGAGAATGTAAACCAACAACCAGTGGAGGCCATCGGCTACTGGAAGCCACGGGGGTTCAAATCGACCCGCTGGGATGGGACCCTCTCCATGGAGTTTCACATCCTTACTAAAAGGGGAACCGAGGGCGTAATACCGATCGACACCAGTTCCCCGACGGCCGCTTCTGCTGGCTTCTTCATGGAGTTCAACGAAAAGTCCACTGGAAAGCGCGTGGCAACTGCAATCGGGCACATTAACACCAGGGGATTCAATATCTCCAACAATGAGCTGTCTGGCCAACGCTGCCAGTTCGTCCTCCGAGATATCGACTACAAGGAAGGTTATAACTAATGCATCAGAACATTCTGAACCCAAAGCGTGACTTTACTATCACTGTCCAGGGCTGCACTCTGTTCGGACTTATCCCGCTGCCCAAAGAAGAGTTGGCGATCGATCTCAATGTATCCCGGAGACTTGAGGGTCAGCCTCTCCAGAGTATTCCGAAACAGACCTATCAATACGTTTTGATGGCAGAAACCCTGAACATTGCGATCCGCGAAAAGCCAGAAGCCCTGGCCAATCTGGCCGACTGGATGGACTTTCCAGACCCGGAATTCGTGACAGAGGCCTATGAGCAATACATCAAGAAGCAGTCCGAGTTCTATGCGGGGTTAAAAAAAAATAGTGGGGGAGGATCTACAGAAACACCTGTACAACCCGAACGTAATGATGGACCTGTTCATCCTCAACCGGTACAAAACTCTCCCGTCCAGCCAGGGACTGGACAACCTGTATCCGGAACAGAAGTGGTTCCTGATCGCGGCGGAGTCCCTGCTGGGGGACATGTCCAGCATAACCAACCGAGCCCAGGCTTCCCTGCGTCTCCAAATGTTAGAGTCCCTCAAGGATCCCCTGGAAATCCTGCCGAAGGGAATGGCCAGCAGTATCTCCCGGGCGGGAATTGATCCCGTCCAGGAAGGCCTGAATAAGATAGAATTGCAGAAGAAAGCCCTGGAGAAACAACTCAGGGGCGATGATTAGTTTCAGCGACTTGATTTCAAGAGCCGGTAATGCTGTTTCATCAATCCAGACAAGCGCATGGATGAATGCCGAGATTGATTAGGGATTAGAAATCCTCTCCAGATCCTTCGCGATTTCCTGCTGAGTGGAGTATTTGTCTGCGCGGATTCGATCGATTACATCCGTAACAGTCGCAGGCTCGTTTCTTTCCTTCTCATTCTCGGGATCACTCGCCTTGCCAGACGGCACACTTTCAAGGGACAAAATTTTGGCTTTCAGTATATGGGCATCTTCCTTGTTGATTACCTCTATCTTGTCCAGGTCTACTTCAAAGACTTCTATCGTAGCTTGCAGGACCGAGTCGTCATCCCTTGCGGCCCATTCCTCTAATCTCATCTGAACAGACCGAGGTGTGCGTTCAGATGCAGAAAAACGATCTGGGAAGAAAGTACTATAGCTTGTTTCTGCTTCCACATACCAGCCGAAGGCATCATCGCACCTCAAAACCAACCCGCCGCTACCGGAATAATGGAAAGGATTTGCCTTAGTTGATTTGATTTGAATCCCCGGCCGGAGCAATTCAGAAAAGGCTTTATTGGCTTGCTTCGCGACCTCTGCTGCCCGTAATTTGAGCCCTTCGCCGGATAGATCGCGCTTCTCTTCCATGATCGGGGCAAGGACCGAACAAATTCGGTCTGTAGTCAGCACTTCTGGTGGCTGGGCCAGAATCGAGGATCCCGATACACAGAGTGCCAGAAAGACATTTGCTACAACTCGCATGCGTTGATACTCTCCGGAATCCTTTGTATTTCAACCATTTTGTTATGCGCCAGACAACTATCCCAGAAAATCTGCCAGACCATCACCCACGTCCTTGATAGTTTCCGTCAGCTTATCCATTCCTTTAATGGCACCATCTATGCTCTTAAACAGTGTTCCTTGAATTTCCTGAATCCCCTTAGCAATGGGCTCCAAATTGCCGTCCATCGACTCCATGATTTTCAGAAGTTGCTTTTGAGAGTCATGGGCGATCTGCATTGCTCTTTTGGCCGTATCACTCCTCTCATAGGCCATATCAGTTTCATTTTTCAGCTTCAAAGGACTTAAACTATGGGTTTTAATGGAAGCGCTCCCTGCGGGCCGCCTCTTTGAAAAATCGACGTTCGCACCCTCCCCTACAGAGGTCGTGATCTGGGAGTTCCGCATCAACATGCCCCAGGAAAAATCATTTGCTGCGAAGTTACGCCGCTTGAAATTCTGAAGAATCTTCCGGTTTTGGTCATTACCGATCCCCTGCTCAGCCTGCCGGTATGCTTCAAGGGGGTCCATTCCGGATGCCAGAAGCCTCGAGAGAACGAGGGAGCCCAAGGGTCCACCCTTATCTGCAGCTCGAACGGACTTGTCGACCGCCTTAGCAATTTCCAATCCTCTACTTGCTGTGCTTCCATTCCTCGACTGGGTGGAGGACATCTGGGCAGCCAGACCGAGGAAATTCTTCATCTCGGTCTTATCCATGGTGCCGTATCCCTGATCGCGCATCCCTTTGGTATGACCGGCAATCTCCTGGAGGTATTCTCCCTGGCGAAGGTTTTGTACATTCGCGGCCTTCATGTACCTCACAAACTCCATGGTCTTCATGTCCATGCCACCATAGCGAATCTTTCCCAAAGCGCTGGCTGCCTCCGAGGCTCCCATCCCCTGGGACGCTGCGAATTTCAGTATGTCATCATCACCGGTACCCTTATTGGAAACCTTGTATCCTCTTCGCATTCCCGATTGTTTCAGAAATTCAAGGTTGGCCATACCTACTTCCGGATGGTTAAAAAGGCCTCCGCTATAATGGGTAAATCCTATCGCACGATAAGACTGCTGCTGGGACATCAATACATTGGAGTATTTCTCGCCCATGGCCGAAATGGCCTTCATCAAGGCACCCGCTATCGCAAACACAATGCCTATGTAAGGAGCGGCTTTCCCCATCCCGGACATGGTTCCGCCGGGATTGCCCGGTCCCCCGGAACCCGTCCCGGAGCCACTACCAGACCCGCTTCCGCCAAGCCCTCTGGCATTTCGAAAGACGGCGTTCTGAACATAGAGCCGCTGGATGGGCTTGTTCTTCTTGGCGTTTTTCTCGCCAAAGAGACGGCCGAACATTCCGCCTCCGGCGTTCGCTGCACTCTGCAAGGCATCGGGCCCACCACCGGCGCCTTCCGATTCCCCTGCCCTGTTGTCCTTGTCTTTGTCCCGGCGGAACATGTCCCGGGTGCGTTTCAGGGCATCGATCTTGTCTTTGGCGGCATTGTAGAATCCGCCTCGAAGAAACTCTTCTTCGCCGGACTGTGCCTGCTGGGCGGCTTGCTGTGCATTCTGATAGACTTCCCGCTTTTTCTGCTCCTGACGCTTCTCCTCCATGCGGCGGCGTTGCACAGCGGCATAAGATTGGGGTCCTGCCTGGCCAGCATCGACTGCCGTCCTAATGGGCTGACCGGCCTGCTTTCGGAACTTCTTGACCTGCTGCCTGGCCTGTCTATCGTCCAGGTCGAGTTTTACATTGATAGGCATACCTGATCCTATTGATGGATCAAACTTCGGTCCAGCCTTGTCCGATAGCCCTCTTCCAGGGATACTCCAGCCATGGAAACACACCGCATTATTGTGGAGACTCTGGCCCGCAGCGAATCGCAGAAAGAACGTTCTATTCTCCCGAAGATCGAGCTGGAGGCCCAGACTCAGGAACCACAGCACCTTACCTACTGGATCAATGACCAGGATAACCTGGTAAACATCCCGATCATTCCTTCCACGCTAAACTACCTGATTATCCGAGCCACCTATACCCAGGATGATACGCAAGCTGGAGTCCAGGCCGGTGACCTTGCGCCTTTCCACGTCCGGGTGGATGGCGACACCCAGGATCGGGCGCGCAAAGGCCTGTATGTTCTGACTGGAGATGTGACGAGTCTGGAAGTCGGCACCCCTGTAACCAACGGCAAAGTTGAACTCAAAGTACTGATGGGCTAACTGTAGATGCTTCGGGAGAGTCGATTCACACTTTCCGGGCTTGCTTCCCTGGTCCGCTTCGGGAAAGGCGGGAAGGCTATCCGCTCCACCTCGGAAGGGTTGGAGGCTCGGACCAATGACGATTCTGCGCTGGAACGGTTCCGTGGGGCTGACCCGGCACTACCCCAGGATCTCGTCCCCCTGGGCTATGCAGATAATCGATACGCGAACAGAGTAAACCCGGCAACCGGCGCAAAGCTCATTCGGACGAACCAGGCGGGCTCTTCCATCGAAGAGACCGGTATAGCCGTCGATGATGACGGCAATGTAACGATCCCCGGCAATCTGTTTGTGGAAGGCACTCAGACCCAGATCGATACCAGCACTCTCCAGGTAGAAGATAAGAACATCGAACTGGCTAAGAACGCCACCACGGATGCCGAGGCGGACGGCGGTGGCATTGATCTAATCGGCAACGTAAAGAAATGGATCCGGTGGATGCTGTCCAGAGATGCCTGGGTTTTCTCGGAAAACATCGACCTGGAATCTGGAAAAGAGTTTCGAATCGATGGAGTAGAACTCTTTGCTACCAGGTCCACTGACGATCTCCAGGAAGGATCGACAAACAAGTATTTCACTGACGGCATTGCCGACACCTGGCTGAACAACCGGAGCTCCGACGATATCCCCGAAGGATCGACCAATCTATTCTTCACAGATACCAACGCAGCCAACTGGTTTGCGGCGCGTACAACGGACGAACTGGCCGAAGGATCGATCAATCTCTACTTCAATAAATACCGGGTCAATGGCATGTTTCTGGTGGTAGACAGTGTCGGGCACGGTTTTTCCACGAATGATATCCTGGCAAAAGACCCGGTCACGGAGGCCTTTGTTCTGGCGGACTGCACGGATCCTCTGCGGACTCTACCGGCCGGAATAGTTGCGGCCGTCGTTACCCCAGACCAATTCGTTATGCTAACTTATGGCTGGCTCCAGGGAGATCCCGGCGACTACTCCTTTACCGGACGGGCCTATCTTGATGGGAGCACTCCCGGCGCCATTTCCGACACGGAACCGGCGACGGAAACCAGTGTAATCCTCGGCCAGATTGATTCCAACGGTGTCTTCCTGTTCCGGCCCCGGATAGACTACGGTACGGCCAATGGCTTCATAACTGAATTCGAGAACGGGCTGAACTGATGAAGGAATTCCAGAAAATCGCAGCACGTCTCCGTGCGGAGTTCAATTCAATCCGCGCTCTGTTCGGGAGTTCCAATGGTCTGGCCACCCTGGATGGCTCGGGACATCTCCCGGATACCCAGCTTTCACTGGCTGGCAAGTCTACGGATGATCTTGCCGAAGGAAGCAATCTATACTTCACCGACGCCCGGGCAACTGACGCCGTTTCCGGAGCGCTATCGGCAAAACAGGACACTTCCGAGAAAGGCCAGCCAAACGGATATGCTTCATTGGACGGATCGGGGCAAGTCCCATCCGCCCAGCTCCCGGCCGAGACAACTGATCATTTCCACCAGGACCCGGCCAGCGATCAGACCTGGTATTCCGTTCCCTCCCCCGGGACCTATTTGATCTTCCTGTTCGCCGAAATTGCGGCAGGGGCCACGCACGAGCTCTCTATAAACAATAACACGACCCCCGTATTCTCAAAGAGCAATGGCACTGGTTCTGGCCCCATGCCCTTCGCATTTACAACGGTCCAGGCTATATCCGACGCCACCAACGCGCTCTATATCAATTCTGCAAATCGCAACATGATGCTGACGGCCATCAAACTGGCATAGGAAAGTGAAGCTATACGATGAATGAGCTAAAACGAATAGCAGGTCGGATACGCGATGAGTTCAATGCTCTCCGGGCTAACTTTGGCCAGGCAAACGGCGTTGCCACGCTGAATGCGTCCGGAAAACTCCCGGACTCTCAGCTTTCCCTTTCCGGAAAAACGACGGATGCCCTGGCGGAAGGGTCCACCAATCGCTATTTCACCGATGCCCGTGCCCAAAACGCCCTGGCTACTTCCCTGGCTGCCAAGCAGGACATTTCAGAAAAGGGGACTGCCAATGGGTATGCTTCCCTGGACAGCTCTGGGACCGTTCCGTTAGCGCAGCTCCCGGCGGCAGCCACCAACAGCCGTGTCGGGGAAATTGGGATATTCATGACATCGACGCCGCCACAGGGAGTGGTCTACTTCAACCGGGCGAGCTTATCCCGGACCTCCTATTCAGACCTCTGGGCCTGGGTCCAGAACCATCCGGAACTATATGATGATACGGGATCCGACAAACAGAAGTTCGGACCCGGTGATGACAGCACTACATTCGATTTACCGGACTGGAAAGGGATCGGAGTCCGTGGAGCGGGTACTTCGTCCGCTTTTCAAAAGGCAAACGGCAACTACTACGATGGAGGCAATCTGCTCGACGTACTCCTCGATGGCCTGAAGGACCACAGGCACTATGTGAGTGGATACGTTTACTATGGAAACTCCACTTTCTGGATCTATTATTCAGGCACCGGCCACCCAAATGAGGCAGTAACACAGACCTACACTGCCGGGCCTGCGAGCAACAGTTCAGGCGATCCGCGGTCCACCGACGAGAACCGTGGAGTCACGGTCGCGATCCACTGGGGGATTCGTTATGAATAGAGCACTGGTTTTCGACCCCGACACAGGAGAGTTCCTTCGTTATGAAACGGCAATACCGGATCAAAAGAATCCGGGTGAGTTTCTACTTCCACCGCATAGCGTCCTGGAGTCCGGCCTATCAATACCGGAAAGCGGCCCAAACGAAACCTTAATTCTTCAGAGTGGATCCGTTCTGGCTGTCCCTGATTTCAGAGGTCTGGATTATTACAATAAATCAACGGGCGCAAAAGTAGAACTGGAACTGGGACAGAGCCCGGATTCTACAATGACCAGCGTGGTCCCCGGGGAATTCGAAACAGGCCCCTGGATCGAAGAAGAATCCAGGTGGACCGTCGACTCCAACAAGCTGGCGGAAGCAAAGTCCAACTTGATCTCGAAGCTTGAAGCTATTCGGCAATTCAAGGAATTCACTTACCGCTCCACGGTCGCTGTCCACTCGATAGACTGGGATTCCGGAGAGAAATACCTTCGAAACCTTGAAAGGGCCATCTCATTGTACTCCACCCACCCGGTTTCCGCTTGGTTGGATAGTAGCAACAACCCGCACCCGGTGCCGGGCGTAGCCTACCTCGAGGCAATCCGGGATGCAGTCGACCTCGATACCTTTCAGGCCGGACAGACTCTATACAGTGTGAAATGGACAAAGCGAGATGAAGTCAACTCGCTGGGACCGGAAGGCGTGAAGAACTACAACGCGGAATCCGGATGGCCCTGGTAAGCTGCGTCAGCCCCAGTCCCCTTCCGGGGCATTCTCTTCCTTGGAAGGGTCATAGTCCTCGAAATCGAATTCCTGTTGCTCCGAGGCTTCTGGCGGCATCCCCATGTCGCCCTCTGCGCCACCGGCAAGATTCTGCACAAGCTGAGCTCCAGATTGAATCCAGTTTGTATCCATGACGACGGCCCCGGCGTACTTGACCTGTTCGAATTTATCGTCTGGTAGCCCGTAAATCTTCCGGAGCGCCTCTCCCACTGTCGGCATATCCCGTCGGGTCCGAACTTCATCCATCAGCTCGATGGACTTGACCAGCTTTTCGTCCCTTTCCAGGCGCTTATCTTCATCTTCCTTCTCAACTCCATTGAAAACGAAAACCAGTGGTTCATACTTGTCGACGGTCTCCTTGATATCGTTGCATACGTCTGCAAAATAGGATAGCATCGATTTCTTTGCCCTGGTCATTGCGGCATCTATCCGCCCATCCATGGATCCTTCAGACAGTCCCTGGCTTCCCATCAAGCGCAGGCCAAGCTCAGCCTGATCCATTCCATGGGCGGCCAGAGTAAAGGTGGTGACCCATTGCATCAGCTTTTCGAAGGCCATGTCGCTCAGGGTATTGAGGTTGGTGAACTTGAGATCCTGGGCCTCGGACGTAATCAAGGGGATCCGGTGATTGTTATTGTTCCCCGAGAACATGTTCTCCCATTGCACCTGGAGATCATCGAGGACTTCCTGAGGCATATTCCCAGGAAGGTAGAGAAACCCTGGAGGCGGATTATTGGAGAACCGATCCCGATTAAACTTCAGGGCATTCATTGTGGCGATGATTTCCATTACGGAAACCTCTGCAGGAGAGAGCCCCGAGTTTCGGTACCGGACATCGCTCAACTCATTTTGGTGCCGCACAATGATCTCTTCATCTGTGAAGGTTTCGACCACTGTATTGTTCACGATCTGCACCCACCGGGTCCGTGGGTCATTCTTGTATCCGGACTCAATTGTGGGGTAGATAGTTGCGGGATCCAGATATTTGACTTCGACAACCTGACCCCTCCGATTCCGGACCAGATAGAAAGCCACACTGTCAATGGCTAAAGTGTCCCGGATCATGAACTGGAAGACTGCATGAAAGCGATCCCGGTTCTGCCAGCCCTCCACCTTGTCGCCCATGAACTCAAAGAATTTCCTGGCATCCCGGATTAGCTCCTTGTCCCCATCCCCCGGTGATTTGTCCGGATCTTCCAGGTCGAAATCGAATCCCTCCTTCTCTCGGAAGGGCCGACCGAATTGGCCCAGGTCATCGATTCGAACCTTGTGGATGGCGCCGACCAGAGTATTGGAATAGGATAGTTTCCGGAGGTCATTGAAAGAGGGGCGGTCAGGATTGCGGAGCCGGATTCCCTGGTTGATCAGGCTTTGCTCTTCGGATGTAAAGACCGGCTTTTTCTCTTCCTGCTCCCTGGATTGGACACCGTGGAACATGGACTTGGCCAGGGCGTACATTCTGGAGTCCTTGAATTCCCGGATATCCTCCCGGGCGCGCTGAGCCTGCGACTGTCGATTCCGGGCAGCCCGGAGTCTCTTCTGGAGGTTCTTTTCGTAGTTCGGGCCTCTGGGTCGACCGGGCTTTCCGTTTGCCATGGCTCGAACAGTAGCAGAATGCAGGGCATCGGAGAAGCGACGGAGGGTTTTTACCGGGTTTTTCCAGGTTTTTTCCGGGGAAAAATATCTGAAAAATCTGACCGATTGCCCGTGGACTGCTATGGTCCGGACATGCGCAAGACCCTACCCAATATCGCAGACATCGAACGGAAATCATTGGAGAACCACTTCTCCCTGCCCCCTGGGGACGCCCTGTTTCAGGATCCGAAAAAGGTATTTATTGTCACCGCAATCGAAGCAGGGGCCGGGTGGACGCTTACCTATGACTGCATCAGCGGAAAAAGTGCAACTCGATCCGGGAGCGGGAACAGGGAGTTCCACCACCCGGTCACCGCCGCGCACTTCACAGACACAACCGGCGTGGACCGGATTGTAGGATTCTACCTGGGTTGAATCCCCGCATTGCCCGAAATCATAGCGCTCGATAGGATTGGATATGGCTAACTGGCAGGGAGAATTCAACGATCAGTCCCAGGACTATGAGTACCGGGATCTGGGGATGCGCCTGTCACCGGGAGAGTATCCCCCTCCCCGCTGGGGCTGCCTCCTGCATCCCGACGAACTCCGAAGGGTCATTTTCGTTGGAAACAGCCTGCTCGTAACGGTAAACGGGGAACAGCTCACCAACTACCAGCTGAAGAACTGGCTGGACCATAATGTTCGGGTTCTCCAGGAAAGACTCCAGTTCGATATCTACCCCCGCCTCTGGAGATCCAGGCCGGTTCGCAACATCAATCATCGGGAGATCGAGCCCTATGCCGAATGGGACGATTTCTATATGTTCGACGGCAATCAGCACGATAAGAACTTCTTTGTGAAGCTCCGGCGCCGTCCTCTGGCCAGGCTTCACAACTGGGAAGTGAAGAGTCCTTTCACCGGAGAAACGCTGATCAATCTGACAGACTATGCCCTCATCAATTACCGCCGGGGAACCATGAGAGCCGCTCTCTTTAACACCGGATCCTATGCCGGATACAGCGGGATGCCCATTGCCCAATGGCGGTTCGGAACCGGACGGCATGCAGCCGCGCATTTCATCGATTACACAACGGGCTATGATCACGCGGATCGGGTTCCCCGAGAACTCAAAGAGGTACTGATCAACCGCATGACCATCGATGTAATGAGCGCCTACGGGGATGGGATCGTCGGTGGCCTGGCCAATTCCAGTGTTTCTGTCGGCTCGCTATCTGAATCCATCGGTACCACCATGTCCGCAACCAGCGCCTACTATGGTGCCCGGATTGCCGAAAAGCAGAAGTGGGAGGAAAACTGGTTCAAGACTCGCGCCCACGCCTACTCTGGAGTCGGTTTCAAAGTCCTCTGACGTTGCCCGATACACCGTTCCCTGCAATGGTGAAGCATGCCCGCAGCAGGCCTCCCATTAAACTTCGCCGGATTGCTCCCGGAAGCCTCCTGGATTTTCTGGACTACGCTGATTACAGCCTTTGCAACAGGCTTCTGGAGATTATCCATCTGGGGAGCCCTCCGAAAGACTGAAAAAGAAATCCTTCCGAAAGTAGAGAAGGTCAGGACCGACCTTGCAGACAAGATCACGGAGTCCGAAGACCGGACGGAAAAGCGCATCAACAACCTCGAAGAGCATAGCTCAGCGTCCGTAAAGGAACTGAACGATAAACGTGAACGCCTTGAGCGTGAACTGGAAACGCGCCTCGATAGCATGCGCGAACACTCCCTGAACCTCCACCATTCCCTGGAAATCGACAACGCAAAACTCCGTCAGCAGATGGAGGGCCTTCAAAGCTATTCCAATCAAATCATGGGCCGCATCGATGAAGTCGAGCGCCGTATGGAGGACCGGGTCGGTCGTTCTGAAAAGGCCATACTCCAGAAACTGGAAGATGACCAGAAGCATTTCCACGACGGCCTTTCGGAGCTAAAGAAAGAGATCAGATCCTGGAGGAACCAATGAGCATCGGAATGAAACTACTGGCAGACCTGGTCGCAAGCCGGTTTGGCCCCTATATCATCATCTTCGCACTACTTCTTCTCATAGTGGGCGGCTGGTGCGGATACGCCTGCGCGTCTCAAGCAATCAATTCTCCGGAGGAACCAAATGAAGTTCAGGATGCTATCATCCCTGCTCCTGGCGACTATGATCGTCTTAAACTGCCAGAGCAGTGAAAATCAGATTCGGGAAACCAGGGACTCCTATTGCTCGGACATTCAGATCCCCGATGCAGCCAGGGTCCGGCCAGGGCAACGGCTGCAGAACTCCCATTACAATGCCCTGGTAGATCACTGCGCCGATCTGGCCCGGTGCCTCCGGTACGAGCAATGCGTAAGAAAGATCACTGAATGGGAGCGCGACTGCCAGACCGAAAGAGTCCGCGCCCTGGAAGACCAATGGCTCCCCGGAGCCTTCACCCCCCGCTTTAAGTGCGGGATCCCAAAACCGCTCTGCGGACTGGAGGAAGACTGATGGTAGAACAAACCCTGATACAACAAATCCTGAACCTGATCGACCTGAAAGCAGTGATCGGTATAGTCCTGATCTGCTACTGGCTATTTGACCACTCCCCGAAGATCATCCGGAAGAACTTCCGTTATCCCGGTGCGAAGACCTACGGTACCATGATTGTAGCGGTCATTGTGTCCGTGGCTTCCTACTGGATCGATCCTTCCCGCCCGGAGGCCAATGTTATGGCCTACTTCCTGGCTACGAGCTTCTACGAAGCCATCATCAAGCGAATCAAAGCCAATTTCCAGGGACCAGAAGTATGAGCCAGTCGGTACTGAGCAGAGCGGCAGAGGTCGCCGTGGAGACAATCACGGAAACGCTCCACAAGCAATGGAAAGAATCCATCGTGGAGATGCCCTGGGATGAGCGGGCCTACTACCAGGAACAATATCCTAAGGACCAGCTATTCCTCCATCACACGGATGGTCGAACTTCGGCCGCCGCCAGTGCCCGCTACCTGGAAGGATCCTCTATCAAGACCCGGGTAAGCGGGGATAGCCGGGGGCAGCACTATTCCGTCGGGGTACCATGGTGGGTGGACCGGGATGGCACGACAATCAGGACATTCGATGACCGATGCTGGGCACACCACAACGGCACGGGGCGCAGAGGAGCCCGAAGGTCCATTGCCATCGAGCTGGAGAATCTGGGCTTCATCAATGAGCGCGGAGGTAACTTCTACAATCGATACGGGGAAGAGATCGCAGAGGAACAGTATCCCATCCATGAGCATCCAGAACCCTGGAGAGGAAGCCGCTTCTATGAAGCCTACACGGATGCCCAGGTGGACAGCCTGATTCTCTTGATAGATGATATCTTGCGGCGGCATCCAGGGATCCCCCGAAGAATCCCGCAGAACTTCTTTCCGGAAGTTCCCCTCACCCGCACCCAGCTCGCCCGCTTCAAGGGGATTCTGGCTCACACATTCACGGTCGGATACATTCCGAAACGCTACGCCAAATATGATGTGAGCATTGCCCTTCGGCCGCATATGGATCGAATATGCAGGGCACTGAAGCTGCAACGAGTGAGGATCTAAACAATACCCCACATCCGTTTAGCCTTGCACCACCCTGAGGCGATCCGATCCCGAGAAACGGATTGACATTTTCCGCCCTGGACAATATAATAGTGGTGAACCACTGAAAGCGCGAATGCGCTGTAGGTGGTGTTTCTTTATTTGGGGTAGACTACAATTCCAAACCGATCCGTTTTCGATGCCTTTAGGTTCAATACCGGCTCG
>CETN01034412.1_pt1 | contig 13291 bp, 2 predicted proteins | sample 531301 | NCBI WGS metagenome assembly CETN01 (sample SAMEA2622656, study PRJEB7988) | marine metagenome | isolation source: saline water (ENVO:00002010), including
GTTGAAAATCCAAATATAGTGACTAGAACTTCAATAAATGGAAGTTCAGTTAGAAATGTTGATATTTTATCTAATGATAGCGGATTAACAAAAGACGTAAGAGTTATTCCAACTATAAATTCAAATGGAGTTGTTGTTACTCAGGCAGAAACAAATAATTTTGGAACAGTAACTTTATCATTGAGAGCTCCTAATGCAGATTATTCTTCAGAGGGCAGTGGTTTTTATAATCAAGGTGGTAGTTTCCCATTTGAAGTAGGAGATGAGATATTCGTTGAAAATGTTAAAATAACTAATGATGCAGACGGATATAATTCTAGTGATTATGATTATAAATTCTTTACAGTGACTGGTATTACTACTGAGGGTGGTGTAGAAACAGTTTCATATTCTTTAGTTGGTTTAGGAAGCACTGGAGGAATTTATCAGCAAGATAATAACTTTGGTAGAGTTATAAAAAAAGATGATCTAGCAGTTTTTAAACCTGAATTTGAAAAAATTTCATTTTTTGAAAATGAATTAATTACTGTAACAGGAAAAGATGTTTCAGGTATAGTTGCCGAAAGGGGATGGGATCCAGAGGCACAAACATTAAAAGTTTTTGATGTAAAAGGTAATTTTGAAAAAAATGATAATATTTTCGGATCATCCAGTAATAGCAAATCAAAAGTTACTAATCAATTTAAATTTGATTTTGATTTAGACGTTAGTAGTACAGCAAAAAAAGAAAATAATTGGAAAACTAATATTGGAATATTAAATTCAAATATTCAAAAACTTCATGATAATGATTATTATCAAAGATTTGCATATTCAATTAAAGGTGAGGTTCCTTACTTAACATGGAAGAATTCTGTTGATAGTCTTGCACATATTTCTGGATTTAAAAATTTCTCCGATTTGGGAATACATTCAGAAGGTAAGCAAATATTAAAATCAGATGCATCACTTGGTTTAAATGTTAATATTGAAAATGAAGCTTCAGTTCACGAAGAATACAGTTATGATTTAGTTTCTGAAAACACTGATGATCCCAATTTATCAAAACTAGTTACCTTTAATTCTAAAATTTTAACAGACTATAATGAATCAGTTACAAATAAAGTTTTATTAATTGATGATATTAGTCCTCAATTCACTGGTATAGTAACCACCATTGGTGGAGGAGTGATTGGAATATCTAGTTTTAATTTAACAATTAATGGTGAATCTCTATTCCATAAAACATTTGATCCTGCCACTGGTGTCAATACTACTACATCTCATAATATTCAAATACCTAATCATCAATTTAATACTGGCGAAGAATTAATTTATAAACCTTTTAATAATCAACCGATAGGAATAGCAACTACTAGCGTTACAGGTATAGGTTTAACTGATTTATTACCATCCACTGTTTTTGCAATAAGAGAGGATAATAATACAATTAAAGTTGCAGTTGCTGCTAGTTTTGCAAATTCTGGGATTGGAGTTTCATTTACAAGAGGAACAGGAATTGGACATACACACTCATTTTCTGCTTCACCAGTAAATTCTTCTATTAGAGCATTGATTAGTATTGATAATGTTATTCAAAGTCCAGTTGGAGTAACAACAGCAATTTCTGTTGGTCTTGCAACTACTGTTGGGGTAGGTAGTACATCTATTTTCTTAAATGATATTTCAGATATTTCTGGAAAATCACTTTTAAGGATAGAGGATGAAATATTAAAAGTTAATCTTGTTGGAGTAGGATCAACTAATTCTTTAAGTGTTGAGAGAGGTCAAATGGGAACTGTTGCCACTGCACATACAGTTGGTGCAGGAATAACAGTATTAAAAGGTGATTATAGAATTAAAGAGGGAGTAATTTACTTTACCGAAGCACCATACGGGCCAACTGGAATATCTGGAATAACTACATTTTCAACATTTTCTGGAAGAGCATATTATAGGTTAGATTATTCAACTAATGCAATTATTGATGACATATCTGATAGATTTGACGGTTCTACCGATAAATTTGATTTAAGTACAAATGGGCAACAAGTGATAGGTATCCAATCATCTTTTGGTGCTTTCTTGATCAATAATATTTTCCAAAAACCTTTCTTGAACAGTCAAGAAAGTGCAGGAACATTAGCTTCTTCAGATTACCAATTAGTCGGAACTGGTCAAACTGTTGATTTTACAGGAACAAGTGGTAATAAAGATTTACCTAGAGGTGGTATTATAAATGAATTTGATGTAGGAATCGGAAGTGGATATCAATCTCCAAGAACAGCTTTACTTAGTGCTGTTGTTTCAGGATTAGGAACTGTTCAATCTGTTGGAATCATAACTGGTGGTGCTGGATATTTGAATGATCCATTAGTTTCAATAGATTCTACTAATGGAGTGGGAGCAGCAATTTCAGCTTTTGTTACTGCAGGAGTAGTAACTTCACTTGTTATCAATAATGGAGGTAGTGGTTATCTTCCTACAGGAATTTCAACAGGTTTAAGTTTTGTTACTGTAGAACCTCCAAGTCCCTATAAAAATCTTCCATTAACATATGTTGGAGGATCACCAACACAAACAGGATCTGGTGCTGAAATAGACGTTGTAGTAGGAACTGGTGGTAGTGTAATATCATTTGATATGGTAAATCGTGGTATAGGTTACGAAATTGGAGACGTTTTGGAATTAACATCTATACCATTTCAAACTGGAACTGCAACAACAACATTTAAGGTAACTGTTAAAAATAAATTCCAAGATAAATTTGCTGGATGGTGTTTTGGTCAATTAATTGAACTTGATAGTTTTGCCCCTCAGTTTAACGGATTTAGAAAAACATTTTTGATAACAAGATCACTACAAACCACAGAATATTACAGTGTTGTTGCGAAAGAAGGATCTGGAATTATATTACAAAATAATTTCTTAATTTTTGTTAATGATGTTTTACAAAAACCAGGTGTTGATTACTTATTTACCAGTGGTACTAGATTTACATTTAGAGAGGCACCTAAAAAGGGAAGCACCTGTAAGGTATATTTCTACACTGGATCTGCAGAAGATTTTAATTCAGTAGATATTGATGAAACAATAAAACCAGGTGATGAACTAAGATTGCAAGCATTTGGTGGTGTATCTGGACAAGAAAGTAGAGTAGTGTATGAACTAATAGCAGCAAAAACATTAGAGACACAAACTTACTATGATGTTGGTATATCAACTGATGCTGAATTTGATAGACCAACAGTATGGAGAAAACAAACTGAAGATATGGTGATTGATGGTTTAAAAATTTCTAAAGAAAGAAATTATCTGGAACCTAAAATATCACCAGTATCTGGAATTATAAAATCTGTTTCTCCTTCAGATACTAAAATTTATGTAAAAGATAGTTGGTCATTCCATGAGATAGACGGATTAGAGTCAAATCAAAATGATGTTACAATTGTATCATTAGGATCAACACCTTCAGTTGAACGAATAGAAGGTGTGACTTATGAAGGTGACTATGGTGATATTATTGGAATTGGTACTATAACAAGTGGAATAAACACATCTGGGCCAGCAATATTTTTTGATATCAGAACAAGTTCTAATATTTACCCACAAGATACGAATGACATACAAAATGATGAGAGAGAAATAAGCGGTATTTCTACTGGCGATTATTTTGTAATAGAAAATACATTCTTTGGAAGTGATTCTAGTGGAGTTACTGGAATTAGAACCACCACATCTGGGCCAGAAATAATCGGTGTAGGAACTAATTTCTTAGATAATGTTTATTTTGCTGAAGATATAGTATCAATAGGTTCATCTACAGTTAGAGTATTTTCCAATGTTTTATCAATTTCTGGAATAATTACATCAAGTTCTCCATCTTACCACACTCTAGGTAATTACAGTTGGGGATTTGTTAATGTTTCCAGAAATAATAAGTCGAAATCATTCACTTTCCATAATCAAAATGGTATTTCAGGTATAAACACCTCTGCCCAAGTGATAAGAACATTTGGTCTAAAAACAAAATATTAACAACAGGTATAAATAATCAAAAATCATAGATATCAATGCCAGCAATAATCACTGACCAATATCGAATTTTAAACGCAGAAACTTTTATAGACAGTTTTGTAGGTATTGGTACAACTGGAAATAACAATTATTATACGTTTTTAGGACACCCAAATCCTACTTATACTGATGTTCCAGAATATGGAAATATAAGATGGTTGACTGAAACACCAAATCCTACAGATTCTTTTAGCCAAGAGAATAGATTCTACGACAGTATGTTATTTTTAAAGAAAGTAACTCCAGATGACGTAAGAAGAGTTGTTCATAGATTAAATTGGCAAAATGAAACCATCTATGAGATGTATAAAAATAATTATACACAAGAAAATATAAGTCCCCAAACAAAATCCACATCACTTTATCCATCCAATTATTTTATACTTACATCGGAGTTTAAGGTGTATGTTTGTATTAATAATGGACAAGACGCAGATAACAAAAAAGGAAAACCATCAAAAATTGAACCCACTCATATTTCAACAAATGTTCCTATAATTGGTTCTGATGGTTACCAATGGAAATATCTTTTTACCATATCACCATCTGACATAGTTAAATTTGTTACTGATAAGTATATACCTTTACCAAAAGAGTGGGGTGATGTAACAACAAAAAATATAAAAGATGCTGCTATAGATGGAAAAATTGAAGCAGTATTAGTTACAAATTTTGGAAATAGTATTAAAATAGATGATGCTGATGGAACAATTTTACTTCCAATATCTGGTGATGGAACTGGTGGAGAAGTGCTAGTTACCGTTAGTCAAACTAAAATTACAAAAGTTGAAATATCTTCAGGTGGTTCTGGGTACACTTATGGATCGGTAGAATTTGTTAATGAAAAAGAATATCCACAAGGTAACAATCCTGCAAAAAAATTAAATATTGGTGATGGAACTGCTAGTTTTGAGGTTATTATTCCACCAAAAGGTGGTCATGGTGCTGATGTTTATCGAGAACTTGGTGCTTACAGAGTGATGCTTTATTCTAAATTTGATAATAGTATTGATGATGGTGCTGACTATGTTACTCAAAATAATTTTTCTCGTGTAGGAATAGTTAGAAATCCAATCAAACACGATTCAATTGAACTTCTAAATAGTACGACTGCCACTAATTTAAGAGCATTAAAATTAAAAGCAGTTGGAGTTAGTACATATTCATTTACTGAAAATGAGGTAATCACACAAGTTTCTAACGCTGGAACTGCAGTTGGTCTTGTAGCTAGTTGGGACGAAAACACTCAAGTATTGAGGTACTATCAACCAGTTGGTTTTTCAACAAGATCTGATTATTCATTTAAACAGCTTCAATTTATTGGTGAGGATACCGATGGTACCAATCCACCAATAAAAAATACTAGTAATGCTGTCGATCCCATTGTTGATACTACATTTAATGGACAAACATTGTCACTTGGTTCTAGAAATATTAACTTAGGACAACAGTTTGTCAGTGGAGTTGCTGCTCCAGACATTAAAAAATATTCTGGTGATATCATATACATTGATAACAGAGCACCAGTAACAAGAACATCTTCACAAAAAGAAGAAGTAAAAATAGTTATAGAGTTCTAAACCGATGCCTCAAAATACCAATTTAAACGTTTCACCATATTTTGATGATTTTGTAGATAGTAAAAACTATCACAAGGTTTTATTTAAACCTGGTTTTCCAGTACAAGCAAGAGAATTAACTACATTACAATCAATCCTTCAAAATCAAATTGAAAAATTTGGGCAACACTTCTTTAAAGAAGGGTCAATGATTATACCAGGTGGTACTTTTTATGATGATAGGTATTTTGCGGTTAAAATTGATCCTAATTTTTTAAATATTCCAGTTAATGTATATACTAAATTTTTAGCGGATAATAAAATAGAAATAAGGGGAGAAACATCTGGTGTTGAGGCAACTGTAGTTAATAGAATAACTGCACAAGAATCAATTGACGGATTTGATACTTTATATGTAAAATATACAAAATCTGGTTCAAATGGAACATCTAAAGTATTTCAAGATGGTGAAAATTTAATAACTCTATCTACAATTAATTATTTAAACACAAGTATATCAACAAACAGTCAGTTTGCAAGAACTATTGTTTCTGGATCAACTGCAACTGGATCATCATTTTCAGTAAATGAAGGTGTTTATTTTATACGTGGATTTTTTGTAAAAACAAATGCATCAACAGTAATTTTAGACCAATATAGCAATTTACCTAGTTATAGAGTAGGATTTTTACTAAAAGAAGAAACAATAGGGCCATCATCAGTTAATTCTGATTTGTATGATAATGCAAAGGGATTTTCTAATGAGGCTGCTCCAGGTGCTGATAGATTTAGATTTTCAACAACTTTACACAAAAAATCTCTAGATGATATTGAAGATTTAAACTTTGTTGAACTTTTACGAGTTGAATCTGGTATTGTCAGAGAAATGGTGACAAAAACCGAATATAATATATTTGCAAGAGAGTTAGCAAGAAGAACTTATGATGAATCTGGTGATTATTATATCAGACCATTTTCAGTTAACGTAAGAGAATCACTTAATGATAGATTAGGTAATAGAGGAATATATTTTGATACACAAAAAACACAAAATGGAAACACACCATCAGATGATATTATAAGTTTGCAAGTTTCTTCAGGAAAAGCATATGTAAGAGGATATGAAGTTGATAAATTTTCAACATCATCTATCGACGTATTTAAACCAAGAGAAACAAAATTAGTAGAAAATCAAAGTGTTCCAATTAGAATAGGAAATTCACTAACAATTACGAATGTTGTCGGATCACCAACAGTTGGGTTTTCAAATAATGCTAAATTTAAACTTCTAAGTAGGAGATTAGATGATCTAAAGAGTGTTTCTGCTGGCCATGCTTCAGTAGGTAATAATATTATAATTGGAGATGCTAGATCCTTTGATTATAGTAGAAAAACTGCTGTTGGTGTTGCAGTTAGTTCTTTTGATTTAAAATTTTATGATCTTCAACTTTACACTGTTTTAACAGTAGCAAATAATTTTTCAGCAACTAGTATTCAAATACCTGCAGACGCACATGTTAAAGGTAAATTTAGTGGATCTGTGGGATATGCGGTAGAAGCAAAAAATAGTGGAAATTCATTATCTCTTCGTGATGTAACTGGAGATTTTCAACTTAATGAACCTTTAATTATCAATGGAAATGAATCTGGTAATAATATTACAGCAATTGTAGATAATAGTTTTGAGGATATCAAAGCAGTGCATAGTTCCGATGGTATCGGATCTGGAAATACAACATTTGCTGCTGATACTTTATTAGATCGTACTAGGCAATTATTCAAAACAGCAGTAGAATTTAATGTAACTGCTGCAGATTCAAATACTGGTATTGCAACTGTTAGTGGGCCTGCAATCCAAGATTTTAGATCAGTTATAAAGGAAAATGATATTATTAGTTATAGTGCTGCAGGTGATAGTGATGTTCCTCGTTTCTTAAGAGTAAATGGAACTGGTGTTGGTGGAACAGATTTTCAAGTTGTTGGTGTAGCAGATGTTCCTGGAGTTTGTAATGGATCTGTTCTACAAAATACACCAACTGATTTACTTGTTCGTATTCCAACTTTAACTAGAGGAGATGATCCTGGTTTTAGAATTAAATTAGCAGATAGATTTATTTCTTCAATGAATACTTTAGATAGTTCATATATTACAAGAAAACAAGGAACAAAAAATAATTTCTCTAATGCAACTGTCGAATTTAATATTAGTGATATGAGTAGTGGGGATACTACTGATTTATTTTTTGAACCATTTACATCATCAAATTATACTCTAGAACTTCAAACCAGTTCAGATTTTGGTAAAGTTGAAGAACTTTTTGCTCCAATGGTTAACGTAGATACGGGAGGAAAAACAGTTACAATTTCTGGTTTATCTGTAGCAGGTGGTAATAATACATCTGCTGTGCTAACTGCTGCAGTGAAAAGAACCTCAATATCCTCAAAAGAAAAATCTCTTGTAAGATGCAATGTTGTGGATGTGGTTAATTCTAGTGATGCCTCATCTGGTATTACAACTCTTACAAAAAATGATGGATTAACTGTAAGTAATGTTTATGGAACAAGAGTTCAAGATAATGAAATATCTTTAAATGTTCCTGAAGCAACTCGTGTATTAGCAGTGCTTGAGTCTGATAGTAAGTTAGATCCTACTTTACCAACAATTGGAGTTAGTAATCAAAGTGATACATTTACTAATAATGTATTAGTAGGAGAGCAATTTATAGGTAATAGATCAGGTGCAGTTGCCCGTGTAGTGGTGGTAGGAGCAACTCAGTTATCTTTTGTTTATGAAAATGATGTTACATTTGAAATTGGTGAAAACATCACTCTGAGAACCTCTGGGATACTAGCCACAATAACTACATTAGTTCCTGGTAGTAGAAATATAAAAGATAACTATACCTTAGATGATGGGCAAAGATTAGAATTTGCAGATTTTTCTAGAATTGTAAGAAAAGCAAACACAGAAAATCCAACTCGTAAGTTAAAAATCGTTTTTGATAATTTATTGAATAGTGAATCTACAGGAAATGTTGAAACAGTTAATAGTTATGTTACACTTAATTATTCTAAGGACATACCATTTGTAGTTGATAGATATGCTTCTGATTTTATAGATTTTAGACCTAGAGTTGCACCATACACTGGTGGTAGCAATTCACCATTTTCATATGCTTCTAGATCCTTTAATAGTTCCCAATCTGAATCAATAGTATCTAATGAAAGTGTAGTAGTTGATTATTCATATTATCAGGGAAGAATTGATAGATTATACTTAACAAAAGATGGAATATTTACAGTAAAGGAAGGAAAATCTGCAAGAACTCCCAGATTACCTTTACCAAATGAAGAAGCTTTTGAAGTTGCATCTATTTCATATCCACCATACGTTCGTAATGCTAATCAAGAGGTAATTATAAAAACAATACCACATAAAAGATATACCATGAAAGATATTGGTGGTCTTGAACATAGAATTAAAAATCTTGAAAATTATACGACTTTATCTCTTCTTGAAACTGATACTAAAAACTTATCAATAAAGGATCCAAACACTGGATTGGATAAATTTAAGTCAGGTTTCTTCGTAGATAATTTTAGAAATCATGTATCTCATAATTTAACAGGTGATTCTAAATTTGATATTGATCTTGAAAGAAGTGAGTGTAGACCAAGATCTACAGAAAGAAATGTTGGATTAATTTATGAAACTAAGAGCACAATTTCTAACCCAGTGACAACTGACTATAGATGGACAGAAGATTTTGTTGATGGAAATCTCAAAAGAGGTGGGCCAGCACTAACGTTAGATTATACTGAAGTTGAATTTTTATCTCAACCATTTGCAACAACTACAGAAAATCTTAATCCTTTTCATATAGCTCTCTATGCAGGTTCTATTGAATTAAATCCAGAATCTGATTTTTGGATTGAAGAAGTTCCATTAGGAGCACCAGATATTTTTAAAATTGACTCTGCATACAATGCAATGGCACAATTGTTAGGAGTTCCAGAGGAACAACGTGAAAATGGTGGTATGGCATCAAGTTTCTGGAATTCCCATGAGCAAACTTGGAACGGTAAAGATAGTGCTGCTCTTGTAGGTGAAGAATTAATCGGATCAAATATCATTTCAGAAAATACAGATGTAGAACATTTAACTGGAAATGGACAAAGACAAATTACAACCACAACTACAGAATTATTAAACACAATTGAGCAAACATTTGAAGAAACAGGTATTGAAAAAACATTTGGTCTTGAATTAACTCCAAATGATCAAGTGATTGATTTAGGTAATAAAGTTGTTGGAGTAGATGTTTTATATAATCTAAGATCTAGAAATATTGAAGTTGTTGGTAAAAGATTAAAACCGAATACAAGATATTACGTGTTTATGGAAAACACAGATATGACAGCGTATGCTGTACCAAAACTTCTTCCAATCACTATGGATAGAGGAACTTTTGCAACAAATGATATTGTAGAGAGCACAAATCCAGCTGGATCAGCAACTGCTAGTATTTTATTCAGAGTCGCATCTGCAAACCATAAATTTGGCCCATATAATGATGCAACTGCAACTTATGCAACTGAACCTTATGATAGAACACCATTATCTGATGTATATTCAAGTACAAGCACAATTTTAAATGTCGATACTGGTGGTTTAGCATTCCACACGGCTGTTGATCATTTGGGATGGGTCAAAAAAGGAATGAAATTAGTTAATAAAGATGGTGATGCAGAAGCAACAGTGGGTGATCTATCCTTAGTTACAAATGAAAAGGGAGAATTGATATTCTCATTACATATCCCTGATCCTAAAAATGCTGGTAATCCTCTATTTTCAACTGGTAATAATACAATTAGACTTACTACAAGTGAAACTAACTCAAATCAAATGTTACCAGGAGAAAGTTCAGCTGAAGCAGAATATTTAGCTAATGGTTATCAAACAAACACACAAGAACAAACACTTTCAATAAGATCGCCAAATATTGAAAGAAAACAAATTGGATCTGATCAACCAATATCTAGATTATTCAATAGAATAAGGGAAGAAGAAGAAACAAGAACAAATATACACGATACTGGTTGGTATGACCCTCTTGCACAATCTTTCTTAGTGGAGAGAGATCAATATCAGGATGGTATTTTTATCACTGGAGGGGAATTATATTTCAGAACCAAAGATAATAATGTTCCAGTAACTGTTCAGTTAAGAACAATGAGAGATGGATCACCAACAACTACTATTTTACCTTTTGGTACAACTCAAATAGAACCAGAAGATGTCAATTTATCTGAAGATTCTAGTGCAGCAACCTCATTTAAATTTAATACTCCAGTTTATTTACAAAGTGGATATGAATATTGTATAGTTTTGATCGCACCTACCGAGAAATATAATACATTTATTACTAGAATGGGTGAAGAGGATTTAATTTTACAATCAGTAAGTAATCAACAACCATATTTGGGATCATTATTTAAATCTCAAAATAGTTCAACTTGGGATCCAAGTCAATTTGAAGATCTTAAGTTCAAACTTAATAAGGCAAAATTTGTTACAAATACACCATCTAGTATTTTATTATACAACCAAGAATTACCTTTACAGAAAATTCAAAAAGTTAATCCTGTCATTGGATTTTCAAAACGAGTATCAATTAACATTACTAATGATGCTAATACTGGACATTGGAATCTTGGAGATAAAGTAACTCAAATAGTTAGCAACTTCACTAATACAGGTAGAATATCTAAAATTGGTGGAAAACTTGCTACAGGCACTAGTAAATTAACAGTGGTTTCAAATACTGGTATTGGATTAACTGATGGAACTTTTAATGGTGTCGCTCTTTCTAGTTTAACTGGTAAAGGTGAGGGTGCAGTGGCTAATATAGTTGTTTCAGGTGGTGCAATTACTGCAGGAAATGTAACGATTGCAACACAAGGTAAAGGTTACTCTGCAAATGATTTATTGGTAGCAAATAAAATTGGTGAAACTGGGTCTGGAGCTCAATTTGTAGTTACAAATACAAGTAGTATTGTAGGTGTAGATTTCTTTGATCTTGATGATGTTAAGGATAATTTTGTATCGACTCAAGATATCTTACATACAAGAAACACTGGTCAAGTTGATACTATTGCACAAAGTGATGTTATTTCAGTGAATGAGGACTCAATAAGAGATGGACGCACTCTTAAATTTGATCATAGAAATCATGGTATGCATTCAAGTACAAATAAATTAAGAGTTTCTAATTTCCATCCAGATACAACACCAGTGACATTATCTCAAAAAATAGATGATGACACAAACACAATATCAATTTCAAGTGGAATTGGGTTTACTAATTTTGAAAGTGCGAGTGTTGGTATAGGAACCAGTGGATTTATTTTAATTGATAAAGAAATTATTGCATATAATTCAATTTCAGGTAATGACCTAACTGATTTGAAGAGGGGTGTTGATTCTAGTCTTAAATCAAATCATTCTGAAAACGCATTAGTTTACAAATACGAATTTAATGGTGTATCATTAAGTAAAATTAATAAAGAACATGATATAGATCCTAGAGAAAAAACTTTTGATAGTTACCATGTTAAAATTCCAAACACACCTACAGATATTTCATTTAATACTACAAAAGTTGGTGGAGGTTCAGAACTTCATATTTCACAAAACATTCCATTTGAAGTAGTTGATCCAAGAATTACAAGCATGACTCCAACTGGAACTGATGTAACTGCAAGAATTAAAACAACATCTGGTACTAGTATAAGTGGTAATGAAGCATCATTTACTGATTTAGGATATGAAAATATTGCTTTGAATAAGTTAAACTATCTTGATAGTCCAAGACTTATTGCTTCTAAAGTTAATGAGTCTGGTATTTTGAGTAATCAAAAATCTTTTGGATTAGAATTAACATTAAACACAATACAAGAGGATGTATCTCCTGTGGTTGATTTAGATACTTTAAATGTAATTGCAATCAGTAATTTAGTTGATAGTAATGTAAGTAATTTTGAAGAAGATAATAGACCTAGACTTTCTGGATTAGATCCAAATACTGCAATTTATGAAACTAAAATAATAAATTTAGAATTTGTTTCAAACTCTCTATTTGTTCAATTTGATGGTCATCGAGAGGCAGAGGGAGATATAAGAGTATTTTACAAATTATTCAGATCCGACTCTGATCCTAAAAATAGGACTTATATTCCATTCAATGGTGATGGATCTTCTGATAAGATAGTTGAATCAAATTCATCTCGTGATGGATTTAGTGAATATAAATTTACTGCCGAAAATACTGCACAGTTTAATGCCTTTATGATAAAGGTTGTGTTAATATCAACTAATCAAGCTAAACCACCTAGAATTAAAAACTTTAGGTCAATAGCACTAAGATCATTTGAAGTAGAATAATGGAGCAATATTTAAAGGTTGATTCTGACGTATCTCTTGTTAGGGATACATCATCTAATGCAATCATTAGTAGAAATAAAAGTGAATTTGATAAATTTTTAAAAGTTTCTCAAAAAAAATATGAGGAAAAAATGAAATTTGATAAAATGCGTGGTGATTTGGATTCTTTGAAAAAGGATATGAATGAGATAAAAACTCTTCTTAAGAATATTATGGATAAATGATTTATAAA
>CETN01021608.1_pt1 | contig 13276 bp, 28 predicted proteins | sample 531301 | NCBI WGS metagenome assembly CETN01 (sample SAMEA2622656, study PRJEB7988) | marine metagenome | isolation source: saline water (ENVO:00002010), including
ACTCTAATAGCAGTACCTGCTAAACCTAATTTTGAAAATTCTACTGCTTTAGCAGTTAGTCTTGCTAAGGCATTAAATAATCTAGTTCCTATTCTAAGACGAGCTATTTTTAAAAAGGAATTGAATATTGATATTCCATAATCTTTTAAAAAATCAGCAACTGCTTGCAATTTTTTTAAATTACTTTCATCCTGTAACCAATTATATAATCCCAAGAAAGCAGACCCTAAAGCTATGCCAGTGACAAAATTAAGTAATTGATCAAAGAAACCTTTTACTGGTTTAGATACAAAAGATTTTATTTTTTCACCTACATTTTTTTCAGACTCTCTCTCCTTTTCTAACTCTCTTTTTCTTTGCAAATCCTCTAGTTTTTTTTGTCTTTCTATTTGCTTTTTTTGAAATAGTGTTTGAGATGATAAAATTGATGCTACACCATTTAAAGCTTGAGCAATTCCATTAAGTCTTTTTGGTAAAATATTTAATTTTTGTTCATTATCATTTACTCTCTCAGTTAAATTAGATATACCTGAACCTACTCTAGATGAATCATTTACTAAATTTTTACCTTTTATGGTTGATTTCTTTGCGATCAAATTGGCTCTCTCAACAGCACCCTCTTTTTTAAGGTCTGCTAGTATTGCATCTGCTGCTGACACTAAAGGTTTTTTAGCCATGTTGTTGCTGTTTTAGTTTTTCTTCCTCTAGGTGTTGTTGAAGCATACCAATGTATATGTCCCTCTCCCAAGGGATTAAATTTTCAATCTCAGTTAATGAATATTTATGGAACTGTATTAAGGCAAAATTAATTTTATAGTAATTTTCTAGATCCATATGCATCATTCCTATGCGAAAAAAGATGCTAACCCTTCTAATGTAATTGTATTCTCCTTTTTAGTTTTAGGATTTGTCACAGTTATTGTGTGAGTTAATTTAGGCATTGTTTCAAAAAATTTCTCAATATCTTTAAACTGTATGCTATTCATCTGTTCTAAGAACTCTCTCACTTCTTTTTTTGTGCAATCTGCTGTTGACCAAACTTCTTCATCATTATAAATTTTATCAATGCAAGATGCTATTAAATCAAATGATTGATCCATACTTATCTCACCAGTAAAATCAAAATTATTTTTTATAAATTCATCTAAGGATGGGTACTTCATCTCCATCATCAACTTATCATCCAGCTTAATCATTTTGGAGTGTTTATCATTCTTTTTAATTTTAATATCATCTAGATTAATTTTTACTGGAACAGTAGTTGCTCCATCATCAGGACATATCACATTCAATTCAACTTCCTCTCCTACAGATTTGCCACGTATGTTAAGAAAGAGATATTCAATATCAAAAGTAGGTAGAGTCTCTACTCTAATACCCTTTGTTTGTATGCAATTTTTTAAAACTGCTTTAATTGAATTACTAATATCTTTTTTATTTTCAGACTCTAGTGCTAAAACTAAAAGTTTTTCTTCCTTAACTAAAAATGGTCTGTACTTAACATTTTTTCCTGTGGATGGCAACTCAAGTTCATAAGTTGGTGTAGCAATGGTGGGTAAAGGCATGATAATTCTTTCAGTGTTTTATTTATGTGGTTACTATTGGATCTCTAACTTCATTAGTTTGAATAGTTATATTTTCTTCAACAACATATCTAATGAATGAGAAGTTGACATTACATCTCAATAATTGACTTTGATCATAGGACACAGGTATTGCTGTGATATCTCTAGGGAAGGACTCCACAAATGTATAATCTAAAGTTGTTTTTGATGCTGTAGTTTCAGCAAAATGATCCTTTTCAAATTTAGTTAGATATATATCTGTTTTATATCTATTTGGAAATGCAACTCTTTTATGAATGTAAGGACTCTTATATTTTTCAGGATCTCTTACTCCACTTATATAATCAATCCATCTTTCAAATACTTTAATTACATTATAAGATCTATCAACATAAAAAGTCAACCCAAATGACTCATCATATATTCTACGATATGCCATTTTTTCTGACACACCTTGATAATCACTAAGTGCCTCATGAGTTGCTAGAGATGAACCTGGAAGGTTTGCCTCTGAGCAAAGTAAACTAATATTATCATAATCAATAGCACCTAAATCAGACAATCTAGACCTAACTCTATCAGGAACAGATAGTGTTAATCTGTAGTGTGAGGTTTGGGCTATATTTAATAACCTACCTTTTATATCAGATACAGATAAATTTTCTGGGCGTACACCTGCCATCTATAAATAAATTTGGATTATATATTATGTATAATAGATGGCTGAAAGTATTAAGAGTAGATACAGACCAAAGTATCCTCAAAAATATAAAGGCAATCCTGACAACATAATATGTCGTAGTAGTTGGGAGCGTAAGTTCTGTAAATACTGTGACTTAAATGAAAATATTATAGCATGGGCATCTGAAGAAGTAAGCATACCTTACATGTCTCCTGTGGATAATAGACCACACAAATATTATCCAGATTTTTTAATGAAAGTCAAAGAAAATAATGGTAATGTGAGAACTTATGTGGTTGAAGTAAAGCCAAAGAAGCAAACTAAACCACCTGTGAAAAAATCCAGAGTGACTAAATCATATCTATATGAATTAAAAACCTTTGCAGTTAATCAAGCCAAATGGAAAGCAGCACAAGAGTATTGTTTAGATAGAAGAATTGAATTTAAACTCATCACAGAGGATGAATTAGGTATCAAGTATGACAAGAAGAACAGAAGAACTTGAAGAAAAAATAAGAGGATTAGATGATGCTGATGACATTATGATGGTTGTCCTTGAGGTATTCTCACGCACTGATGTCATACCTGATGCTGGAAAATATTACACTTTTGTATACAGAGCTAAAACTAATGACATTATATATGATGAGCATCCACTGGTGGCAGTTACCCTTGTAGAAAAATGGGGGTTTCAAGGGATCAATTTTCATTGGAACACATCAAGGAATTATACATGGCAGGAGATAGTGGGTAATTTACATATTATAGAAAATGATGAGATAGAATATCTTAGATCATTACCTTATGCTAAGTACACTCCTAAATAAATAAAAAACCATCATGAGTGATGTAACTCAAATAAAATTTTTAAATAGTGATAACAAAGTATCATCAGTGACTTTTGACGATTCTGTTGGTAAAATATTTGTAACTGAACCAAATGGAGATGAGATTGATTTTATAAATTCTACATGGAACACTGATAATATAGCTAATAGTTCAATTTATAATTCAGTAGCAAAATCAACATTTAACGCTTTTGATCCTGCAAAACAATTACAATATGATATCAGTGTAAAGGAAGCTTTTTCAAAAGAAGGTGTAGCAGCAGGTCAAGAACTAATAGAGTCTATTAACGCTTCTGTAGAGGATGCTGCAACAGCAGCTAGAACTAGAGGAGCAATATCTAGATTAAATGATAATAGAGATATACCAAGAGATCCAGAAGGATTTTTCATAGGTAGGTACCCATTAAAACAAAAAGAGTTAAGAAATTTTGATTATCTAAGAATTACTTGTTATGATTATGAACCAGGATTATTAAATGGAGACACTGCTAACTTATTTAAAATACCTGACGTTGATGATAGGGTAAAGAAAAGAAGAGGTGTGGTTGTTTTACCAATACAATCTGGAATATCTGAAAGTAATGCTGTTAGTTTTGGTGAAGATACATTAAACCCAATACAAACTGCTGGTGCAGCAGCTGCTGGTGGTGTCATAAATAGAATAGCTTCAATGTTTGGTGGTGATGAAAGAGCTAAAACTGCTGCTCAAACTTATATGAGCACTCTTAGCACCTCTGCTAAAGCTGCTTTAAATTCTCTTGATAGAGGCATCATAACATCATTTTTTGCTGGACAAGCTGTTAATGCAAATATATTAGGCAGAGGAACAGGCAGAACTATAAACAATAATTTGGAAGCTCTATTCAATGCTCCCTCATTAAGATCATTTAATTATGCATATCTTTTTACACCCAGAGAACCCAGAGAGGCAAGAGAAGTAAAACAAATAATTAGATTTTTTAAAAAATCTATGGCTCCTAAAAGATCTACTAATAGAATTTTTCTAAAGAGTCCCAATGTATTTAAATTAAAATATACTTTTAGAAATGGTGACTCACATCCATATCTAAACAACATAAAAATCTGTGCCTTAACAGGATTTACAGTTGATTATACTCCTGGTGGATCATACACAACATATGATGATGAGGATGGTGTAGGAGATGGATCAATGACTCAATACAGAGTCAACATGACATTTAAAGAGATGACTCCTATATACAATGATGACTTCTTTAATGATGATGAAGGTAAAGAAGGAACAGGATTCTAACAATGACAAATTCTTATTTCAGACAAGTCCCAAATTTTGAATATGTTAATCGTGGATCAGGTGTTCAAGACATATCAAACTATAGAGAAGTAAAAAATCTATTTAAACGTGGAAAATTGCGTGAGGATATATTTCAAGATCTAACTTTCTTTAATAAGTATTCAATAGTAGGGGATGATAGACCTGACAATGTAGCTCAAGAAATATATGATGATCCAAATTTAGATTGGGTTGTTTTACTATCAAATAACATAACCAATATACAATCTCAATGGCCATTACCTCAAACATCATTTGATGAGGTAATGATTGAAAAGTATGGAACTTATGATAATTTGTTTTCTGGGATACATCACTATGAAACTGTAGAGATAAAAAGTTCTGCTGGTGCCACAATACTTGAGGGTGGATTGGAGACACCAAATACTTGGAAAACTAATGGAAATTTTATTCAAGCTATCAATACAAAAATAAATCAAATATCAGGTGATGAATCCAAGATTGCTACTGTAACCATGAACAATGGTATTAAAGATCTTGTTGTTGGATCAGAAGTTCTCATTGGAAATGTGTCATCAGATATTTACAATGGTAGATTTCCTGTGACTGAGGTGTTAACTGTTGGAGATGTTGTAATTAGATTTAAATATGTTTTACCTGATACACCTGCAGTTAAATTACCTGAGATACAAGGCACAGAGGAAGTAACATTTACTGTTGAGGGTAATATTGGTGTTGGTAACGCATATTATTATGAATATTATGATGGCAATGTATACAATACCATACCTGCATCCAAAGTGGTGAAGTCAGTTTCAAATTATGATTATGAATTTGAATTAGAAAATAAAAAAAGAGATATATTTTTACTCAAATCAAAATATTTAAATGTTATATTTAATGATCTTGATACTATCATGCCATATAAAAAAGGTGCTGATCAATTTGTGAACAGCACCCTGAAAAGAGGAGAAAATATTAGATTGTATCAATAATTTAAAGATCAGCTAACTTTTGAAAGTAACTAAGTGCTTCATCTTCTTCATTGCTAGAGGATGATGGAGCAGCAGCTACTGCAACTGGTTCTTCAACTTCATTAACAACTTCTTCATCTAATGTAGGAGTTTGCACAGGTTTTTGACCTAACACAGTCTTCAAACGTCTATCCAAATCTTCATAAGATTTGAATTGATCTGGAGCAGTAATAGCTGATAAAGAATACTGCCTCTTCCATATTGCCTCTAATGCATCATCATCTTCTAGTAGTGATGATACTTTATCAAACTCTGATTTATCATAGTTCCAATACCCATCCTTCTTCACAATCTTCAACTTGAAGTTTGCACCTTGCCAGAAGTCAAAAGGATTGATTGGAGTTTCATCATCAAACTCTGGTTGCATTGCTTCCAGAACTTTATCAAATATTTTCTTACCATACTTGAATAAGAATACTCTACCCTCATTCTCTGGATGAAGAGGGTCTTTTACAACATAAATGTTGGAGTAATAAGATAACTTGCGTTTCTGTTTACGTACTGTATCCTTATCAGTATCATTACCACTGTTCCATAGTTGACGATTATAGTCTGAAACAGGGTCTTTACCACCTGTAGTGGTTAGAGAATTCTCAATGTACCATCCACCTGGTCCTTGAAATGCATGTGAATATAACTTCACCCATGGTAGTTCTTCTCCATCAGGTGCTGGAAGAAAGCGAATGATTGCTGACCCCACACCAGTTTTATCTAACTCTGCTTTCCAAAATCTTTCATCTGCTCCTCCAGATGAAGAGTTCATCTTTTCTACTTCTTTTACTAATCTATCAGTAAGAGAACCAAGTTTGGATTGTTTCTTTAGAGAATCAAAAGACATTTAGATTACCTCGTATTTGTTGAGATTTGGCTTGTGTGTATCCAGTGTACAAGATTTATTTTGCACTGTCAACTACAACATCCTTTAGGATTTTTTTGTAGTGGAATACATCTATATTTAGGAAGGGTGAATACTTTTTCATTTTCATGCTAGTGCTTTTCCATACTATATCATCTAATTTTTTATCAAAGTTAACTCTGTATCCTAATATTCTATCACATATAACCATTGTTTCTATTGATGTTTTACCTGCTAAATGACTCTTTAAAATAAGAGGATGCCCCTTTGAACAATCAAAAACATCATCAAATTTTTTATTTTCAAATAGATCAGTGGTCTCATTTCTAAAAACATAAGATAAAGATTGTATCTTTCTTTTCCACTCATTAAATATCTTCTCACCTGATTTCACAATGGTAGCCATATAAACCATCTGTGGATCTTCTCCTGCCACAAAATTAGAAACAAAAAAATTAACAATATCCTTATCAGGATATACCCTTACCATTTTCTCAAACCAAAATCTATCTTTCCTTGCTGGTCTATAATCCTTATCTCCTTTCAATCCCTTTCCATAAAAACTTTCCTTGGTTGCTCTAATTCTTTGAGTTCTATTTTGTATGAAATCATATTTATCACCTTTAGTAAAATGCGTTTTTAACGCAATGTAAGTCTTATAACATTCAAATGGCATCATTAAAATATAGGAAGTTTAGCTCTAGATGTTCTCTTTAAAAAATTAAGTTCCTGTGCTTCATATTTAATTTTTTCTTTTAAAGGTTTTGATATGAGTTTTGGAACTGATTCCAAATCTATGCTATTTAAATCGCAAAAATGCACAATAGCATCTATGTAATTCATATTTTTATTATCCAATACAAGTTGCTCAATAGCTTGAGCAAAACGAGATGGACAAAAGAATTTACTCTCTAATACTTTTTCTAATTCATTGTCCATCAATTTTCTTTCCAGTGTGGTTAGATACAAACTCTTTAATATAACGAACTAGAAGTTTAATATAATCTCCTTTGTTCCTTTTGTCAAATATTTTAATTTCACCAGTAGGAGTCACCATTAAAGTGATGAGTTTTGTTACTGGTATATTTGTTAACTCATAATAAGCAGCAGCATAAAACATTTCCTGCACAAAATAATTTTCCAACCACTCCTCAGGTTTAATTTTGGATGAGGTTTTGAAATCTATGACTGCTAATTCACCATCATACTCTGCTATACAATCAACTCTACCAGCAAGACCAAGGTATTCTGAATAGAGTGTTCTTTCTATGGCATGTATGTTGTTAATTTTATCTAGATATGGTTTAGCATGCTTAAACATGTATTGAGTAACAGGTTTAAATTCATCCCAATCCATATCTAAATTCATCAAGTATGATTGAGCTGCCTCATGAAAATCAGTTCCACGTGCAGTTGCTGCTTTAGTTATCTTATTAGCTTTCTCTTCACCTATCTTCTTACGCCATTCAATGAAGGTTTGTCTATTATAAAAAGAAGTAACTGATGTTATAGATGGAACCCACTTGCCATTTGGCAACTCATACAATCTACAACCAGGAGTTTCTTTTTTATTTAATTCAAGATCACCTAAAAAATTACTGTGAATAAAACTCATAAATTTAATTCCACTTTTGCTAATAGATACTCTTTACATAAACCAGATCTAACAATATCTTGTATACCAAATTCTATGATGTCAACAGATGGCATGACTCTAAGTATATTCATGAAATCATGTATACCATTTCTTTCATTTTGTTTTACTAAATCTGTTTGACTTGCATCACCACAGAACATGATTTTAGAATCTGTTCCTATCCTTGTTATTATACTATCAAGTTCATGAAAATTCAAGTTTTGAAATTCATCAACTACTATGATAGCTCTATCTAAGGTTGTGCCTCTAATGAATGAGGTGCTCCAGAATCCAATGGTTTCTTGTGCCTTTAGATTTCCATATAACATCTCAAAGTCTGCTTCACTAGGCATTTCAAACATATACTTTACCATATTTTTATATGGTATTTGATACAAGTAAGACTTATCCTCATGATCACCAGGTAGGAAACCTATTTCTCTAGTAGCAACAAGAGATCTAACAATGTAGATCTTATCATAAGGTGTATGTGGATCTAATACATCACACAATGCATTATACAATGTAATAAATGTTTTACCTGTTCCTGCTGCTCCATAAGCAACAATATTTTTATCTTTTGAGTACGAATCAAAAAGAACTTTTTGATTTTCTGTTAGTGCCTCTACATCCCTCAACATATCAGAGTTGATGGGTTTCCTTCTCTTCATTTGTTTTGCAGTTAATCCAACCCCAATTGGTTGGTCCCCAGTCTTTCTTTTCTTTGGCATAATTAAATAGGTTTAACTAATGAACCAGGCATCTTAGATGCTCTTGTCAATACTTCATTCCATCCAGGATTTTTATTAACTAACTTCTGTTGCCACTCTCCAACTTCTCCAACTCCAGCACATCCTTTACTCCAGTCTTTGTCCCAATCAGGATTATCTTCTCTCCAATCTCCATATTCTGACATGGACATAGATAATTCTTTTGTTTCACCAGTTTTTTGATTAATAACAGGATAGGTAGGCATACAAATCTTAACAATAAAGGGTAATTATTTAGCCCAATCTAGAGCTTCTGAAACAATAGGAAACTGTTCATTGAATATGTTTCTACATTCTTCTGCAATTTTCATATGTTCCTTTTGTGTTCCATGAGCAGATCTTAAATTGATATAGTGTATCCACGATCTAACAGAACCAGTCATGTATAATTTAGTTGGTGTGGCAAGTGGCAAAACAAATCTAGCACACTCTTTAGCAACACCAGCATCTAACATCTCTTTGTAGATTTTCATTCCCTCTACAAAATGTCTTTGCATCTTGAGTTCAAAGTCTTGAACCACAAAAGGGTCTAAGTCATCAATAGAGTTTTGTCTATTCTTATCATCCTGTCTTCTCAACTCAGGCATGGGTATGACTTTAGCTAGCATGCTACTATCAGCATATCTTTGAGAGAACTCTTGATAAGTAAATGATCTATGTCTAAGTATTTGCGCTGCTAATCCTCTAGTGGTTTCAATCTCCAAAGTCATGTGTGCTTGCTCAAAAACTGACCAATGACCATGCTTTATGCAATAGGTTAATAAACCAGCCACCTTTGGATTGTCTTGGTTTTTTGGGTTGCTCACCCTTGCCACGTACCCCATTGTCTCTTCTGCCTTTGGGGTTACTGTCACCAATTTCACTGTGTTCATTCTTTTTTTCTTTCCTTTTTATAAGTTTTCTCATCATTTTTGCATACCTAATTTCCTCTTTTGAGTAAAATTCAGGATGTTTTTTATAAATTTTGATAATTTTTTTAGCTGCTTTTTTATCTTCCATTAATGATGAGATAATTTTAGTGCTTATGCTTACTTAAAATATTTATTAATAACCTCTAATTGATCATGATATCTTGCTAATTTATCTAACTCTTGCTGTATTGCTTCAGTTATATCTGAGTGCTCTCCAATACCAGCAGGGTGCTCAAGATAAACATTGACATTTGCTTTATGCTTTTCTATCTCTCCCTGTGCATGTGCAATAACTGCTCTTAACAGTTGCTCTCTCATATGTAGTGACATTAGATTTTACATTCTTATGTAAATTATACATTAAAAAAAGAGGGGTGTCTACCCCTCTTTAAATTAACTGCAAGGAATTGCCTTGCTTCTTACCTTGATTCCACGATACATTAGATCATGGTTTCTACGTTGAGCATGCTCTTTAATAAGCATTTCTCTGTACTCTTCAGTGTCATACTCGACACCACGATAAGTGACTTTTGACATTGGTTTACTCCAAAGTAGTAGGGGTTTAAACCGTTCCTTCAGGTAACGTTTGCGTCTCAAAACATCCTGGTTCAGTGCTATCTGCCACAATCTGAATGAGTTCAGATTTGGGAGTTTCAGTATGCTGCTGGTAGATTGCATTAACAAGACCAGTAGCATATTCACATGTTAAAAGAGCAGTGATTAGTATGTCCATGAGATGAACGATCCGTTCCGCGTCAACTTACTTGCGTCTCCATAGAGATGAACGATGTGTTAATAATAACACATATATATTATCTATGCAAGCAGAACTGTATAACTCAATACAATTCCTCTTCTAAGATATCTGTTTGTAACAATTCTACAACTAATTTCTTTGCCTTATCACATTTACTTATGAGTTCACTCATCCATATTCTTTCATTTAATAGAACAGTGTCCTCAGAAATAATACGACAACATATTTCTGTTAGTTGTAGTTCCTCTCCTCTAGTCACGTTGCCTCCAATCATCTGATCTATCTTGATGAAACCACTCTGCAACATCATCAGGATCACTGAATGATCTTTTGTGATTAGATGGATCTGGATCTCCTAAATTTAATTGATTAAAAAAATCATCATCAGGATTTGATGCCATCCTTCTGGCTTTGTTTAACATTTCTCTAGCAGATGTATTTGCTTTGGATAATTTATTTGCCCAAATCATATCCTCTAGAGTTACTTCTTTTTCTTTTATAATATTTTCACATATCTTCTCAAGTCTCAACCTGTATTGAGTAGAAAGCATAAACTTAATGTATTGTTACGATTATTTATTCAATGGCTTCAGGATCAATGCCATGTTTTTCTATTAGTTTATCAATTTCAGTTTTTCTTCCTGACATTTTAGACACCTGAAACATGTTAGATTTTTGTAATTTTTTTAATCTTTTATATTCTTTAATCAATTTACCCACCTCATTGATGTCAAGATTCAATGTATACTTGTCATCTTTTTTAGTAAATCCCTTAAAACCTTCACTCATTTCTTTTTCCTAGTGACTTTTTTATCAGGTTTCTTTTTATTTTCATTCCACATATGAGGTTTCACATTACCCTCTGCATATGATATGCTTTGGAGTCCCTCTTTATATTTGTCCCAATAGTGATCAAATATATCCACTTTACCATCAGCCATTACTACATCATGCAATAGTTTATCATCACATGTATAAGTTACAAGATAAGCATTTCTTGGTAAAGACTTATCTTGTGCTGCTTTAGGATCACATTTTTCATGTATTATGTTCACACTCAACTTCTACCTCCCCACTGGATGTCTGGATATGCTTGCTCAACTATTTCAAAAGAAACATCATATAAATCCTCTAATGATTTATCTTTGACAGCAATAACAATGTCAGCTTCTTTAGGATGAAGTCCCTCTAGCATCTGAATAAAAATTGTTTCTCTTCTGATTGTTGACAAAGCATCATTACCACCTTTAACAAACACATAAAGATTTCTTTGTTCTCTGCGCAAAGAAGAGTGATCTGTCCCAAGGGGATTTTCATTTTGTTTATAAGGAACTGATCCCTCAGGCAATAAAGAAATTACAGAAGGATCAAAATTCCATATGAATAAACTTTTTAATACATCACACTCATACTCTTTTAACAATGCTATCTTCTTAGCATCAGTTTTTTGTTTAGATACTAATTCTAATATCTCATTCATAAAAGGATTTGCAGGTAATTTTTTATTTACTGCTGCCTTTCTAGGTTTCCTTGTTCTAGGACTCCCTGTCGTCGTCTTCATCGTGTTCTGTGTCATAATTGTTTTCAAATCTTAGAGCTACAATTTCATCTGGAAGAATATTTCCATTTGAATCAAACATCTCTGGATGAGTGTAGACCACTGGTGGAGTGGTTTCATAAAAATGCTGCTTTGCCACCCATCCTATCACAGCTCCTATCATTAATGCAAGGATTGACACAAGTGTCATAAGTGTCAATGTTACTACTAATGTTTCTGACATGGCACTCCTCCAGAGAGTTTATTTTTTTCTAATGTCCAGATAAAAATTAAAATGAAAAACTAATTCTTTATTCCAAAAAGATATTAGTTTACCAAATTTTATCTGAAATGTTTTAGGTTTTTCTTTATTCTCCCTCCTTTTTCTTAATAGTAATTCAACACCTCTATTGATGTGAAGTTCTGGATTATTTAGAGACTTTTTTTCTTCTTCCTGGTCTTCTGTCACTTTGATACCTCCATGCATCCTCAAGTATTCTATACAAATAGTTTTTTATCTTTCTTGCTTGGGGTTTTGAGATATGATGATATGCCTCCCTTAACTGTTTGTGATCATTATCTTTACCTCCCTTTATATATTCTTCTAATTGTAAAACAACATCACTTAATTCAGCAGCAGTAGTGCTTTCAATAAAAGCATCCACCTCATATTTTTTGGTTTTACGATGTTTTAGATAATCATAGAACTTGAGTTGCATCTTACCCTCAAATGCTAAATCAATAGCATGTTCTATCATATCATAAACTATTTCAAAATCCTCTTTCATTAAACTAAATTGTTTTGTTTTAGATACTGAACTGTGTCTGTGCATCCACCAAGATTAGTAGAGTCTATAACCACTTGAGGAAATGTAGACCCATTTCCAAACTGATCATAGAAGGCTTCTCTATTGAAGTCTTCTCCTAACTTATAGACTACATGTTTAAGACCTGCCAATTTTAACACCTGAACTACTTTTGTGCAATATGGACATCCATCTTTTGAATAAACTGTAAAATTGTTATCTATCATTGCGTCTTTCCTCTTGACTTTTGTTTTTAATAACAATTCTTCCATTAGCATGATCAGGGATGAATTCTAGATGGTCATCATGTGGCCACATCATCTCCTCATACAAAGCATTAAGACGATCCATGTCATCCCACAGATCATTAACAGGTTGGTCATCTTTCATGACTCTTTCTTCAGGTTCCAAATTTCCGTGCATTTGTTTTGTTGAACAGATTTTATTTATTATGAAATAAAAATGGGAGGGTTTTTAATCCTCCCATATCCTAACAAATATTCAGTTTTAAATCAAGTTTAACCTATGGAAGGTGCAGTAAGTGCAACTTCAGTTGTCTCAGCAGATGCTAAGTCAAGTGGGAAGTTGTGTGCATTTCTTT
>CETN01011032.1_pt1 | contig 13240 bp, 19 predicted proteins | sample 531301 | NCBI WGS metagenome assembly CETN01 (sample SAMEA2622656, study PRJEB7988) | marine metagenome | isolation source: saline water (ENVO:00002010), including
AACTCTAAGTCTACTTCACGTCTAATTCTACCTTTTTGTTTGTTATCCAGCTTAGTTGTCATAATACATTAGATTTATACATGTAAATATCATCTATAATATAATTTATATTTAACTTTGCTTGTTTAATATTATTATTATCTATTAATTTTATAATTTTATTTAATCTTTGTATAATTTCTTTTCCGTCCATTTAATTTATTTTCTATTTTGGAAATTAATTAATTCTATTATTTGTTCTTTTATATCCTTTACTTTAATATCTCCAATTAATGTTCTATCATGTCCTAACTCCTTAGGCATTATAACAACATCCTTTTTATCATAACACTCCTGGATTGTATATAATAATTTATATTTAGATATTTTATTACTATATAATATAGTTAATATAGGTTGATTATCCCAATTATCAATTAATTTTTTACAATGTTTAACCCATTCATAAGTAGTTACTCCATTCCAAATAGCTTTAGTATAACCATTTACTTCACCTTTTTGTGATAAAAACCACTCCATTAACCCAAACTTATTACCAATTTCAGGCCCAATTATACTTGTTTGAATTATTTTAGTTGATTTACAATTATCCTTTATATAATCACTACCTTTTCTTTTACTAATACCATAGTCACTACTATCATGTTCACAATCAGTTGCTGGGTGTATAATTTTACAATTAGTATTTTCATTTAACCAAATAGGTATTTCCCAATTAATACTAAAATCATTTGTTTTTTGAGGTACAGCTCCAACACAATCAACTATATAATCATATCCTTCAAACATCTTACTATCCCAATCAGGAAATCTTCTATTAGTAGTTGATACTTTATATTTGTAATCATTACTTAATACATTATAAACCATATGACCTAACATACCTTTATGTCCTAATACAAATACTTTAGTTGGATATTTATATTGTACTAAAATTTGATATAATTCAAAATCAAAATCTTTAAGATTATAAGGATCAAAACCATTATACATAATACCATTTAACATTTTCAATGTTTTATATACATTTTCTACAGTAGTATCATATGTTTTATATTTTTTTGTTTGATTATCAATTACTTTAATAGCATCCCACACATGACATAATGAAATAGAATTAGTATTATAATTACATTTAATTCCATTCACTATATTATATGCAAAAGTATTAACAAATGAATTATAATTAGGTTTACCTTTAGTTCCAAATAAATTAGGTAATTTATAACTTTCAAATTTTACTTTATTTTTATCACAGTATTTTTTAATTATATTTTTACATTGCTTTTTAGCTTTTCCATATGCTGTATCATTTCCTTCATGGATAGATGATATAAATTTTATAGGTATTTTAACATTTAATAATTCTAATGCTAATATTAAATCATCAGCAATGCTAATATTACCATTAAATACTTCTTGAGGTGTATTTGCTCTATTAATTCCAGCACAATTGATTAAAAAATCACAATTAACAATTTCTTCAAATTCATCATCCTTACCAATTCTAACCACATCATAACCTTTATTAAGATAATAATCTGTAAGGTGTGTTCCTAAAAATCCATATGCACCAAATATAGCTACTTTCATTTTTTAAAATAATTATATTTTTTTAATATTTGTCTTAATTCATCTTTAGTTACAACAACACCATCACTACCAAATTTATCATAAATAACTTCTGCTTCATTATGTAACACTTTAACACTATTTTTAGCCAAATCTTTATAATGCATATAATAAACATCATCTGTTTTATCATAATAAGTTCTAGGTGTTTCCTCTTCAGCAACCATTATCTCATGTAGTTTCTCTGATATTCTTGGTTCACCTATATTATATTTTAACCCATAATCTATAGCAAATATATCAAATAAATCTTTAACTAAAAATGATTTTAAATTAGGTACAACATTATATCCACTTACATTTAATCCTTTTTCAATTAAATCCATAGCCCCTTCAATATCAATCATAAATCTAGTCATCTCCTCAGAATATAATGTAAGAGGATAATTTCTATTAATAGAATCCCAAATTAAAGGTATAATACTACCAGTTGAATTTAAAACATTACCATAAATAGCAGATGATAATTTTACATTAGATTTTTCTGCATTTACTATAAAAGATTCACCAGCTATAAATTTCATTGAACCATAAAGTGTAGTTGCAGCTCTAGATTTGTCTGATGATATAAAACAGGCTGCTTTCATCTTGTTTTCTTCAGCTGCCCTTCTAGAATTAATAGCACCATCAATTAATACCCTAACACCTTCCTCTACATTTTGATCAACAGCCTCTATTTGTTTTAATGAAGCTGCAAAAATCCCAATAGTATGTTTAGCAGATGCACGCTTTAATAAGTCAAAATTGCGAACATCACCAATAATGCAATTAATATTTGGAAATCTTTTCTTAAGGTAATAGTGTTTAGCTTCATCTCTAGAATAAACTGTAATTTCGTTATTATCATAGTAACGTCTTACTAAATTGGATCCTAAAAACCCAGCACCACCAGTTATAAATATTTTTTCATTTATCATTTTATTATTTGTATTTCAGGGAAAGGAATAACAAAAGGTATTCCTAAATGTTTTGTTTTATTCATAATCATATCAGCAAAATTCCAAGCAAATATTAATATATAATCAACATCATTTTCAATTTTATCAGGTGGTAATATTTGTATTTTACCATTTGATGTAAATCTATTATACCTTTCTGGTGATTCATCAATTATATAACTAATATCCTTACTACTTAGATTCAGAGTACCTATCACAGTATTTGCTCTTCCAGATGCTCCGTATCCTATTATTTTTTTCTTTTTATTCTTTTTTAAAAATGATTTTAAATTACTTAGTGATTTTTCTATTGATTTAGAAAAACTACTTAAATCAAAATAATTCTTTTCTAATTTTATTAATTTATTAACTATAGGTTTTTTTCTTAAATTTGTATTTTTAGTAGCTATTACCCTAATAGAACCAGAATGAATAGGTACTCTTTCAACATCAATAATTTTTAATCCATGTTTAGATAATAAATGTGTTAAACTTGTAACAGTATAATAATACAAATGCTCATGATACATAAAATCAAACTGGAATTTATCTACTAAGTCTACTAAATATTGTACTTCAAATATAAATTTACCATTATCATTTAGACAATTATGAACGCCTTTAACTACAGAATTAATATCTGTTATGTGGGCAAAAGTATTACTTGCTAATACATAATCAAATGTATTTTCCCATGAATAATTTTCAACAAATTCATTATTAAAAAAATCATTTACTATATTTAAATTTTTTTCTAAACCTAATTTTACAATGTTAGTAGCAGGATCCACTCCTATTGTTTTATTTATACCCTTATATTTTAATGCTTCTAATAAAGGACCATCATTACACCCAAATTCTAGTATATTATGATCGGATCTTATTCCCTCCTTATTAACTAACCAATCGGCATATGAATTAAAATGTTTTTGCATACCAACAGATGAAATATACCTATAATCTCTAAACAGAACCCCAGGTTCAATTAATGTATCTGTTTGTACTAATTTACAATCATTACACATTATAATAGACAGTGGATATTTTTTAATTTTCTTTTTATCCTCCTCTAAAGGAAAACTACCAGCTAAAGGAATTTTTCCAAAATCATAAATAACAGTAAAATCATTACTATCACAACTAGCGCAATTTTCTCTTTTAATCATATACCTTTATTTCAAAAATATTATTTTCTCTATATTCCAGTAAGTGTGTTACATCTACTAACTCATCATCAAAATCATAAAATCCTATAGTTTTAACTTCATTTTTATCTAAAATATAACCCTCCTCAATGATTACATCTATATTATTTATTTTAAATTTGATTTTATTTTTTAGATCATATAATATAATGAAGTTCTTATCAAAAAACAAAGAATAATAATCATTTTCTGTATTTAAGTTTATATTTACTGGTATTGGGTTTGAGTACTCATTTGTAATAACATCTAAAACAGGTTCACTATATGTTTCATAACTTAAATTTTCTCTATGAATTATATGATTAAAATATTCCTCAGCATTAACAAAATTAACTTCAGAATTATTATCTTCATCTATGTATTCTTCCTTGCTAAATAAACTAGATAATGTTAATAAACTACTTTTACAAAATTGAAAAAATATCAAACTTGGAAATTTAAGTGTTCTTTCAGGTTCATCTCTAAAAACAGGATTACTAGCTAAAAAATTGCTATTAATATTCATAACATATTCTAACATATCAAAAGTAAGCATTGTATCATAGTTGATAAAAGTAAAATAATCATAGTCTAAAGATTTACAATAATTACCTATTATTTTAAGCTGATTTAAATGGCTCCACCCATAATCAGGTAAATAACAATTTAATTTAACTTTTTTATCATTTATATTTCTTATCCCCCAATTATGAGTAAATCTATCAGGATAAGTTAATAATTGATTATTACTATCATAAATAAAATAATTAACATTAGATATAATATCCTTACTTAAGGGAATATGTGAAATTAATAAAATATCAAACTTATAATTTTTTAACATTGCAATATTTCGTTCTAAAATTTTTAATTTTTCTTCACTATTACAATGACTTGTTATGCAAAATAATTTTTTCATATTTAAGTACTTATTCTAGTTTGTCTACTTTCAAATAAAGATGTAATATCTACTAACTGATTATCAAAATCATAATATCCTATTTGATCAACAGATTTGTAAATAAGTGTATTACCCTCAATTTTTTTATCTTCACCATTTATATTGAATAAAATAGGATTCTTTAAATCATATAATAATACACATTTTTTAAATATACAATAAAATAATTTAAAATAATCATTTTTAGTATTTAAATTCCAAATATACTCGTCTTCTAAAATTTTATAATCTAAAGTATCTTCTATAATGTTTTTAAGTTCTACTTTATCAACATTCCTTAATAAATAAGATAAATAATCCTCTGGTTGGTTTTTATGTGTTTGATTAACATAATCTTCTTTACTAATTGAAGATGTTACTTGTTTAAAATCATCATTTTTTAAAGAAAATAAAATTAAACTAGGGGAATGTTCTTTATTTGCTTTTCCTCTCCATTTAACTCTACTAATGATATTAGTTTCTATATTTTTAAATTCTTCAATCATACTATCTGTTATTTTAACATCATAGTTAACAAAAGTATAATTATCATAATTAAATTCTTTACAAAATGCTCCTATCTTTTTTACTTGATTAAATACAGTAAAACCATAATCAGGAAGAAATGACTCCATACAAATAAATTTATCTTTAACCCATATTGATTTCCAAAACATTTGGTGTTTTTCAGGATATCTTAATACTGGGTTACTTTTATCATATATAAAATAATTTACTAATGATGTAATCTCATCACTTAATGGTATGTGAGATGATAATAATATATCAAACCCCATTTGTTTTAGTAATTTAATATTTAAAGATAATGCTGCTATTTTTTCATCATTATCACAATGGCTTAAAATACAAGCTAAATTATAATTCTTTATACCCATTATATGCTATTTCTATAGATGATATTTTATTTAATATAAGTAAATCTCTTGGTACATCCCAACCATTGATTCTAATTATAATGTTATTAATATTATTTTTAAATTCTTCATGGCTCATAGGTAAATAAACTATATGGTATCCTAATTTTTTAGGTATAGTAGATGCACTTACCATTTTATCATTTACCATAATAGAAACATTTAAATCTTCATTTATATTCCATAACATTAATATTTGTTTTCCACTATCTACTCTATTATTATCAACTTGGTGTATTTCATGTCCTGTAAACCAATTAAAATTATCTCTACTAAATCTATTCATTATATTTCCTTCCATCACAATAGAAGTTTTAATGAATCCGTTTCTAGGATCTGGACCTTCCCATTCTAATCTAGGTATTAATTTACTATTTTCGTTTTTAAATTTAGAATACAAATATTCTTCAACAATACCTCCACCAATAAAATCTCTATAATCATATTCTGATATTGTTTTTAAATTATCAATAAAAGGTTTTAATTTTAGAGCAAACCAAGCCATATACAAACCATCATCATCATCACCATAAATTGGAAGTACACTATCATGATCTTTAATGCTATTACTAAACTCATTAATCATTTTATCAGTAACCTCTAAATCATAGTTAATAATAAAAACTTCATCATAACTCAATTCAGAAGCAAATAATAAACCTCTTTTAATTTGTTGTGCAGCAGCATATCCATAATCAATAGAATGAGTATTTATTTTGAAAGGAAGACCATTTATCGCAAATTTACTCCAATTAACCATAGATCTATTAGGATTATTTTCAAATATAGGATTACTATAATCATATATAGAATACTCAGTTAAATCATAAACATCTTCATCAATAGGATAATGGGAAAATAAGATTATATCTGTATTATATTTTCTTAAATGTGTTAAAGTGTCTTTTAATGCTTTTTTCTTTACACTATCATTACAGTAAGCCGTAACTAAAAAACAACGTTTATTTTTCATAACAATTTATATAAGGTGTTTTATCTAGTTCTTTATTATACCTATTAATACTTTCAAACTCTATATAATTAGTACTAGGATCATTACTAATAAACCACCTACCATTATTAGTTAGTAATTGATCTATTATAGGTTGTTCTGACTTATATATTTTAAGTAACTCTAATTTTTTATTAATTATATGGTTAGGTAATTTATTAGGGGATTTACCAAATACATAGAAATCATTAGTTAAATTTTTAACTCTATCAAATATTAATTTATGTTGAGGATGACCATATTCACCAACTGGATTATGAGTTACTATTTTATCCCATTTTCTTGAATTTACAATTACATCAATTTCTTCATATGTTTGAGTGGGATAAAGTGTATCCTCATAATCTAATACCTCCCAAGAACATACATTTAATTCCTCCATTACCTTATTAAATTCATCAATCCTATTTTTGTTATTAGGATTTGAAACACAAACTACTTTATACTCAGGACCATAAGAAATTAATTCATTAGCACCAAATAATAACTCATCATCTGGATGAGCTATAACCATTAATTTTGTTGCTTTATAATCATTAAATGTTTTATTTAAAATTTTAGCATTTTTAGATATTACTGAAGGATCAGGACCATGTATAAATAATATTTCCTTAGTATTGGTATCATACATTACATCCCATCCCTTTTTTAAATAGTAAGGATTTACATCTATTTCGTTTTCACGGCTATAATAATTATTCCATGTAATAGGTAAGTTTTGTTGTTTATTTTCTTCCCATAAAACACAATTTGCTACTCTTTCTTCTGAAAAAGCGTTATCATCAACAAATATTTTAATACTATATGTATTTAATTCCCTATTCCATTGTAAACATTTATTAAAAAACTCTCTACTATTCTTATCATAAAAATAAAAACCAGTAGCTATTATTTTATTATTAGGATTTCTACCTATATTTTTAATACCAGCTAACTCAGACCCATATTTACCTTCTAATCTTATATTATAATGCGTTCTCCAATTAGAAATATCAGCATGATAATATCTCATAAATAAAGGATAATCTTCTAACTTACTAATATATTTTAAAGAATTATCTATATTATTAGTAACAAAAGCATCTCCATCAATCCAAGCAAATTTTTCATAATTTTCATCTAAGGAATCTATACTAGCTAAATATTTAGCAAAATAAATTGAGTAATCTTTATTAAATAAATCAGGTTCAGTTGTACTTTGTATTATTGGTTTTTGTCTATAATCTATTCTTTTATTAATAACGTTTGGTAAATTAATATTAGAATCACAATTAAAACCATATACTATAAGTTTATATTTAGAATATTCAAGTAAACTTTTAGCAAGTACTTCAATCATAGGTAAATAACCTTTATCACCTCCTGTTATCCAAACAAAATTTAAATTTTTATTCATTAACTATTTGAAATACTTGATTAGATGTTATTGACTTTTGACATATATGTTGTAGTTTTGTTCCTTTATAAACAGGGCACCAATTCCAATCACCTGGGTCAAATGTGTGTACTGGGTCATTCCAACATTTTATACATAAATCATTAGTAATTTTAGTTAGGTTACTAGTAAATTCATGTCCTTCTTTTACAAAACCATTAATCATATAGGTATGTTTTCCTAAAGCCCAATTTAACCAAGATAGACCAGACCCTAAACCAATAAACACATCAGCATGTTTTAAGTATGTAGCAGTATCCTCTAACGAACCATTACTACTAATAGTATTAGGTATGTTATAATTTGTTAAACTACAAACTACAACTTCATATCCATCATTAATAAACATTTCTGATAATTCAGCCCACTTATTAATGTCCCATTCTTTACATCCAGCAGTTGCTTGTGGACCAAATACCACGTATTTACCCTTAATTGGTCTTTTACCTCTACCTAAATCAATCCCATATGATAATTCTCTAAATTTTAATCCTAATACATTAGTAGCTGTTTGTTGTAATGGAACAAGATTTACTGGGGTTGGGTTTAAATGAGGCATATCCCAGTTATTTTTGTCATCATTTTTAAACCAACCAATATCATATTTTACATAATAATTAAATTGGGGTGTACCTGGCCTTACAAATTCAATATTTTTATAAGCAGGAATATTTTTAAACCACTCAGGATGAAAACAAGTTACAATAGTTTTGCATTTATGTTTATTTGTAAATTCAACTACATAAGGAGCCCAAGCTAATGTATCTCCTATAGATTTAGATGTTAGATTAATTACAACTTTTTTATCCTTTAAATTAAACTCATCAACTATCTTACCATTAATTTTAATTATCCAACTAGTAAACCATTTTCTACTACAAGTTGTCCACATATTATTATTAATTACACTTGAATGTATAGTTTTATTTGTTTTTTTATCTATAAACTCAACTAGATATTCTTTATATAAGCTTCCTTTAATTTCTACCTTAGGACCATCATAATAGGTTATAATAATTTTATTATTATCTTCTTTTTTATTATAATCATCTAAAAAATCAACAAGAGTATCATACGCAATTTCAGCAACTCTATCCCAATTAAAATTTGTATGTATGAGTTTAGCATCTTCAAGTGCACGTTTTTTATGATAATCATAATTTTCATATGCATCTCTCATTACCTTAGATAAATCATCATAATCCGGTTCATAATATTCACCAGGCATTGATAATTTACCATTTTCATCCATAGGCATGCTTTTAGAATATCCTTCATAAGAATTACCTTGACATGGTCTCATTTCTAATATTTTAACAGGTAATCCTTTTCCCTCAGCAAACTCTAATTGACCACTACATTTAGAATAAATAGAAGGAGTACCACAAGCCATAGCTTCAATTAAAGGTAAATTCCATCCTTCTGATCTAGCACATGATAAGAATACATGGCCTTTTTTCATGTAAGTTACATAATCATCTCTAGATACAAATGACTTAAATTTTAATCTTGGATCTAAAGGTATGTTAAATTTTTTAAGTCTTTCAACTGTAGTATCACAACCATCAATATGATATCCATACTTATTATCTACAGATAAAATTAAGTCTACTGGGTCTGATTCATCAAATGTATTAAGGAATGTTTCAATTATTTCTTTAGTAGATTTTCTATAATCCCATCTTCCAAATAATATAAATTTAAATCTACCATCATAATCATCATGGTGAGTTTGTGTATCTGGGTAGAAAGTATTAATATCAACCCCTTCAGGAACTACTTTTACCTTATTAGGATCAGCTCCCTGTTTTACAGTACATTCAGCTTGCCATTTAGAAGGAACCCATAATTGGTCAAATTCAACCCACTTATCAAAAAAAACTTGTGGTTGTACTGTGGATTCCCAAACATTATAACCTATTTTAGGTCCTTCATATGCATCCCAAAAGTAATTATGATTAGTTTCTTGTAATAAAATATTTACATTATGTTTAAAATCATTTTTATGATTAGGATAAATAATATGGTCTGATCTTAGTCCCTTATTTTGATTAATCCATAATGTTTGAAGTACTAATAATTTTTTATCAACTTCATTTACATAATCCTCATTATTATGAGGTTCACTATTAGGCCAGGTCCAATTATCATCAACTGCAAAATTTCTAACTTTAACATCTATTAATTTGGATAAATGTCTAAAAAAATCACGAGTGTGTTGATTATAACCACCTTTACCTATATAACTACCATGAGCAAAAACTTTTGGTTTAGTATCCACTTCTTTTTAATCTTATAAATGTATCTGCGTTTATACCTACTAAGTCAGCTATATAAAAATACAAATCTTCAGTTGTCCCCCCAAATTCTTCCATTATTTCTTTAACTTTTTTAGTTTTAATTTTAAACTCTTTACATAAATGATTAATTAGTCTATCCATTCGTTCAAGCTCTGTTTTCATACCATCTTCATACAATTTATTATAACGTTTTCTAGCACGTACCTCAATTTCAATGTAACGAATATCACTTTCTATTTCATTAACATCCCCATCATAGTTATCAATAAATTCCTTTTGTTCTTCTCCCATCCAGTGTAATTCCCATTCAGCTTGTTGAAAATATTCTGGGTATTCAAAATCACCATTTCTAATTTTATCAATTAATAATGATTTATATGGTAAATCTTTATGTGTTCTAAAACGTCTCCACCAATAAAATGGTGTTCTTTTTCTATGTACTGGTTTTTTTGGTATTTTCACTTTACTCCTAAATATTTTTTATACTTTTCACTCATTTTTTCATAATATTTAGTTTTTATTATATTACTATGAGCTTTTTGTATTTCCTTTTTATTATTAATTAAAACTAAAAAACAGGGTGCTAAAGATCTAGCATTAAAACCATCTACATCTAATTTATCTTTAGGGTTTATACATAAAGCCTTCCACTCACTTTTATCTAACATTTTTAGTACTTTATTCAAAAATTTTTGATATCTTTTAGTTTCCCTTTCAGCTAATGTAATTGTTTTATCTTCTTGTATAAAGACTGCTGAATTTTTACCAGATTCTATAAAATTATGCATACAAATTATAAAATCATTATCATCTGTTATAGTATCTATGTAAATATTATCACTTTCACGCTCTTGTTTAGCAAAAGGACAAACAGGCATACCATTATACTCATCTCTTGGAACTTCTAAAACATTTTTGATGTAATCTAGTACTTTTTCTTTCATAGATCCCATACACTTTTACGTTTACGTTTAACTAATTTATAATTTATCCAGTCTATTAATTTAATAATTTTTAAAACCATCTCCAAGTTAATCTAAACACAAATAGGTATAAATTTAACTCGGTCCAATCTTCCCCTACTACATCACTTTTACCATAATAGGTAACTCCAAATAACATTCCATCTCCTATACTTACAATTTGAAAATCCATTATTTTACTTTTTTTGTTAATAACTCTAAATTGAAGGATCCATCAAAAACAATCCCTACAACTTTTTCTTGACCATCTTTTTCTACTCTTTCAACAATCTTCTTTAGATTATTTCTTACAAAGATTCCAGATCTCTCTGCTCTATCTTCTCTAACATCTAAAAACATTCTTTCCATAACTTATATATTTATTGGCGTTTTATACGCATATATTTGCGATTTTACGCATTACTATTAATAACTCACAACCACAGTCGTTAAAATAACCCTACGGTATTTAACGAAATCTTCTCCCTTTTTTTAGCTTTCCTTTTTCAAAATAACTATCCCACTCCTTAAGATTCTTTTCTAATTCATTTTCTTCTTTATAAAAAAGATTAATTAAAAATCTTATAAAAGCCATTATGAGAAAAATTTAACAAAAACAAGACATAAAACCATTCCAACAATGCAAATAGCCATCATTTTTAAAGCGGCCTCTTCAGTTCGTTTTTTTCTATCACTATCATAATAAGGGTGTTCTTCTCTTTTCATAATTTAAATTTTAGATGTAATAAAAAATATAAGTAATACAATAGCAGCAATAAGCGAAGTAACAGCTAAGCTTATGCCAAATGCTAATCTCATACCAGTCATTACATAATTGTGAAATTTTTTTCTTTTCATTACATATATTTAGGGATCCTAAACTTAAGTATAGGATTACCATTAATTACTGGCTGACCTAACTCGTCTATGCCAATTTCTTTTACTTTTACAGGTTTATTTCTAAATTTACCTACCATAATAGTATCTCCTATTTCAATTGGTATAATAAATTCTTTTCCTTTATAAGTTGCTTTCATTAATATTCTGTTTGTTTATTACTAACTTTTTTAAATAACCACGCTGTGCCTTCACTTACTTCGGACTCTGGTTTGACTACAATTAATTGTATGCCTTTTAAATAAAATTGTAGTTTATACGATTCTTTTTTCTTAGTAACAACTAAATACTTATCTGCTACTACAAACCCACCAGTATAAACTCCATCAGGTGATTTTCTATAAAATGTATCACCTCTATCAGTGTAATTTAAAAATAATTGGTGTTCACCATCATAACTAACCCACTCACCATAAATGTTTTCATTTGACGTATCCATACCAATTTTTGCTTGAGCATTTATTGAATTACACAACATAAATGTAAATAACATAAGTGCAAATAATAATACTTTATCTATACTTTCTAACTTTCTCATAATCTATTTATATATTTTCATTTGACTAATTTCTCTCACAATTTTATTTACTGTTTCAGCCGTGTGAGTATTCGACTTTCTATTTTGATTAATTTGTCTTTGCAATGCATTAACATGATCTACTTTTGGCTTTGAATGTTGTTTATAATCAAGTATAAAACCAATACCAACAATTAAATTCATCCCAAGCGAAGCGAAAAGGATTTTTACGTCACTATAAATGTCTAAATTCATTGATAAATGTATATGACCTACCACCCAAAAAGGTATGGCTAGTTGTTGACTAATCCAAATTAAAGTAAATATTATAAATTTTTTCATATCTTAAACCTACGAAACGTTATTAATAATTTCAGCATCCTCAATCGTCTCACAAAATAAAAACTCAGTTTGTGTTCTCAAAACGTGATCACATCCTAAATAATCTCTAAAGGCTTGGCATAACTCCATATTTAACCTATTTGATC
>CETN01002812.1_pt1 | contig 13227 bp, 29 predicted proteins | sample 531301 | NCBI WGS metagenome assembly CETN01 (sample SAMEA2622656, study PRJEB7988) | marine metagenome | isolation source: saline water (ENVO:00002010), including
GAGTCTATTCCTTCTTGCCAGTAAGGTTCTTACGAATTGTCTTACCTATAATCCAATTATAATATTTTTCACAAATTGGCAAGGGGTTTTCTTTTTGATTTATTGAACCAGACTCTACAACTATCCTTAAAACCTCAAGTTTTAACTCTTTGTCATTAAGATGATTACTTGGTTCCACTCAACATCTCCCGTAAAGTATAAACTTGTTGCACAGTTTTATCGTGATTTGGGTGAGATTTGTTCCAATAAGGACCAGTTTTATCATTCATTATCTGATCTATTTCTTGTTGAATATCTGTTGATCTATCCATGTTTTCAGCTTCCGTAGAAACTATTTTATCTTCAGATAATAAATTAGCAATCTTTGCAAAACCTTTTACTATTTCAGGATGATCTCCTACTCTAGTTCCATCTTTTAGTTCCATTAATAAAACTTCAGGACTTACATTTGCTTTTGCTAATGATTTTGCTTTTGAAATGTTTGCATCATATTCTCTACCCCACTCTTGTCTCAAAGATTGTTGAGCTTGAGCTTGAGCAGTTTCTGTATCTACTTTGGATTGTTGTATAGAACCTTCAGTAGTATTTTTATAAAAATCAAGAACACCTTGAGCTTGTTGATTATTCAAACCAAGTTTATGTGCTTGTTCTTGAAAAGACTTAATAGCAGTTTCCTCAAAAGGAATTACATCTGATTTTATATTCAAAGAATATTTATCAGCACTTTCTGGTCTACCCATTTTACTATAAGCATCACTCCATTGATCGTCAGTAAAATTATTATTTGGCACAACCATTTTATCTTGTCCAATCATTTTAGTTGCATTGATATATGACTTTGCAAGTGCATCTATCTCTGTAAATTTTTGTATGTTTGGATCATTTCTAAACTCTTCTGAAATTGTTTCTTTCCAACTTTTAGCAACAGTTGGTTGCTCTGTTGTAGTAGAAGAGATTGGTGTGTCTGCATTAGCAACAGTTGCTTGTGTTGCTTGTGGTTGTGCTTCTGTAGATGTCTTTTCTACAGGCACAGTTTCTTGTGTTATCTGTTCTTTTGACATTATGTTTCCTTTGATAGCAGCATTTGTTTAATAAATAGAAAGACGCTGCGTTGTCCTTCTAAGTATGCACTTTCATGGCTATCACCTTTTATATTTGTGGTAGTCAAAAAATGACATCGTTTTTCAAGATCAGACAAAACTCTTTGACCTTCGTCTGTGTTGAATACTGTTTTGTAATCTGTTTTAAGTTGTTTTAGTTTTTTTTCTATTTCTTTTGTGTCCATACTATTCCGCTTCAGCATTTGCTATAGCTCTTGCCTCTTCAGGCAATACTTTAGCAAGCGGTGCTACATCTCCTCCAGCTTTCGCTACTTGTTGTAATTGTTGCATCTGTTGCATTTGTGCTGCTTGTTCTTGTTTAGCTTCACGTTCTGCATTAACTTGAGATTGAAGTTTTAATATTTTTTGTGGAACTCCAACTAAGTCTGCAACATGTTTTACTAGAGCATCAAAGTTTACATAATCAAATACTGGTGCAACATTTGCAAGTGAACCTAGTATTTCTATTGCTCTAGTTATTGATGATAGTTCTGTAGATTTTTGTGCTTTGGCTAATGGTGATACATATTCTATTTCTACATCTTGACCTGATAAAAATTCAGGTGCTTGAACAAAATGATTATTTCTAAATAGAATTGCAAAGCATCTATCTATTAAAGGTTTTAATAATTCCGATTGTAGTCTACCAAGAACAGGACCTAACAATCTCATCTTCTCTTCGTTTCTTTGTATAACTTCTGTTGCTGTCATTTGTGGACCTTGTTGCATCATAAGTTGATTTACATAGAACACAGCTCTAATTGCATCTCTTCTTTGTTGTTCCATATTTAAACCAAGAGGATTGTTTGCACCAATATTTAATGGTTCAATTCTATCTCTAGTTCCTGATCTATAAAAATTTAACCCTCCCGGTACAGTTCTAACCGGTAATAAAAAACCATCATCAGGAACAAGTAATGGTGGGTCTACTTGTTTTTGTGCTGCTTTGATTGTTGTCTTTGACATTTCATTTAACATTTTTACATCTGGCAATGCGGTCATCGCAGGTGAACGACCATAGATTTCATGTGATGCTTTTAAATATCTTGGAACTACAAATGGAAATTCTTTGAAACCTGATACTGATAATTCATTTCCATTTTTATATTCTATGTATACAGATTCAAAAGGCATATTCTTTTGATCTCTTTTTGAAGGATCAAAGTCATCTCTTGGATATACTGCATGTAATATTTCAATATCGTTGTATGGATCTTTGTCTGCTTGTTTGCTTATATCTTGAGATACTGCTGTACCAAATTGTTGTACTGCTGCTCTTGCAGTAATTTTAAATTTTCTAAATACTGTATCTATTCTACCTTTGTTGTTTTCAGTTATAAATATTTCATTGATATGTCTTGTTGAAAATTTTAATAAATCTTCTTGATCCTCTTCTATAAACATAGCTGCTGTACCAAATGTTATAAGGTCATGGTACAATTCAAATATTTCTTGTTGAAAGTTTGATCTATTAAAAGCTGTATACATAACATCTGTTACACCTTCTAACCAAAGTTTTGCTTCATCATCATTTTGAAAATCTTGATTTTTATATCTTAATGTAAACCAAGGAGTAGAAGGGTTAGTCAACATTCCATGAAGGGATGCTGCTAACAATTCTACAGCTTGTATTGGAGAAGAATCAAAAATTAATTCTGTTCGCTTATCACCTCTTGATCTAGTTTTTGTTACATCAGCTTTTCTTGGTTGCATATAATCTGCAACTTCTTGCCAATGAGTTTCCCAATTTTGTCTACCTGTTTTTAGCTTATCAAAACGTGCAAGTAAATTTTTTGTTAAATCTGTTTTTGCCATTTAATATCCTAATAAAGTTTTTCTACCTAAAGTTACTTCTTGTTCAACACCAACTGGTCCACTTAATATAGTTGATGCTCTACCTCTAGCTTTTGTTTTTCTTGAATCATAACCTGTAGGTGAAGGATCAGATTGTGAAACTTCGGCTTTGGTTGGAGTTGGTTTTGGCGGTGGTGGTGGTGTTGGTCTTTTTGGTCTAAATGATCCTCCCATAATTATACTCCAAATGTTGATGATGATTTTGTTTCTTTAGTTTCTTTTACTTTTTTTTTAGTTTCGTTTTCAAATGTTTTATCTGTGCTTGAGTCATCAAAAACTTGTATATCGGAAATAGGAAACTCCTCAAATAATTCTAAATGCTCATCCTTTTGTTTTTTTGGTGTAAAAAGTTTTTTAATAAATTTAAACATTATGATCCTAATAAAGTTTTTAATTTTGACTCTTCGCTTTCTTGAACACCTAATGGTGATGTAAGTATTGTTGACTTTCTACCTCTACGTTTTCTTTCCATTTCAGCTTGTTCTTTTGCTATTCTTTCTTTTTCTTCTGCACTTAATTCTGTACTTGGTGGCTCTGGTGGTGGTTGAACCGGAGGTAACGCTGGCATCTTTGGTGTTAAAAAACTCATAATCTATATAATCCTATAACTATTATCTGCTACACTTTGTGGTGCAACTTGTCTAGTATTTAATTCTTGTAATCCTATTGCTAGATACCTCATAGCATCGCAAGCATGTGAACTCCAATCATGTACCGGTTTTGATCTAAACATTCTATTTTTATCAATATACTTCCGATGATAATGTCTTAACGCATCTATTAGGTTTTTGCAATGGTCAACGTCAATCCAACACCTAGGTAATATCATGCTAGTTGCATGTATACCATCTTCTAATGGTATTTTGGGAACCACTCTGAACCTAATACCTAATTGATAGGCGACCTCTCTTCGGGTTTTACCATTACTAAAATCGGTAACTTCTATATCATGTGGCGCAAAATGATCTTTATAAACATAATCTTTATCTTTAATCATTTGTACATAGTGTGGTAATCCTTTGCCTCTTTCCTCATGGTAATCAATAATATTTATAGCTCTTCCTAATTGTTGATAAAATATTATAGCACTATGGTCTGATACTCCTAAGTCCCATGCAGTTGATACTGGTAGACTAGGGTCATAAGGAACTCTGCTTATCTGCCTTTTGTTTTCCATTTTTGCTAGTTCATCTGCATAGATTGCACCTTCTATGTTTGCAATCCAATCACATTCAAACTCTTGCAAAAACTTCTTTTCACCCATAACCTCTTTTGCTTTGGTCAACTCTTCTTGATCTACTATCTTTGTCTGGCTAGCCTTTGCTTTGTATTGAAACCAATCTTCAGCTCCTTGAGCATGTTGGTATAAATCATAAAAATTATTATTCATGCCTTGGGGTGTACCTATGAAGACACAATACCCCTTACGATCACTTAGAGCCGGTCTAATTATTTCAGGAAATAGCTTTTCGTTTACGTTTGCATACTCATCAATCACGCAACCATCAAGATATATACCCCTTAAGCTATCCGAGTTCTCGGAGCCTAGCAAGGTGATACGAGAGCCATTAGGTAAATCAACTCTAAGTTCTGTTTCGTTGAACTTTGTGTAAGGTATCTTGGCGGTAAACTGTTTCATGTAATCCCAAGCAATAGCTTTTGATTGTTTAAATGTTGGCGAAATATAGGCAAATCTAGGATTTTTGTTTTTAGATGTGAGTGCTGATCTTATTAAATGGTTTATCATACACACAGTTTTGCCAAATCTTCTATGACAAACTAAGACCGACCATCTAAATTTAGATATTTGTTTATGTAAGTAAGCCTGATGCCTACGAGGTGTGTAAGGTATTTTAATATCCATAACTAATGGATTGTTTTACTAGGTGTATCTTCAGTTGGTTTGTAATCAAATCCTAAACAAAGCATTGCAAATGTAATAAATAAATGCGCAGAGCTTTCATTTGAGAAACCTTGAAACATTAATACTACATCGTTTGTGCCTTTTTCTACAAAGCATATTGATTCTAAATCTTGTTTAGTAAATTCATCCATATACTATATTTAGTTTATATTTATAGGTCTGTCAAAGGGTGGCTGTGTGTAAGGGAGTCCTCGAGTCCCATGTATATATATATATAAAATACAGGCGCATGCTAGGGGTATACCCCCATAATACAAAAGCAAAAACCGCAAAAAGCTACAGCATAAATAAATTATGACCGATAATCTTTTATTATCATTATACCGAGCTGGTAATAAATTAACTTAATAGGTCAGTATTGTTGCCGTTTATATATGCGGGGTTGGCGCATGTCGCTTGTATGTGGAAAATCCAACTTTATGTTATAATAAAAAAACCCCCAATAAAATTAATTATCAGGGGTTTAATTCTTTATTATTGTTTATTATTTTTTATACTCCATTTGTTATTTGGAAGGACCGCATATTCAAGCCATCCGTTGGCTTCGTCAATGCCATGTAAAAAAATATTTTTTTCTCTTTCATTATTAAAAGTATATATTTTCTTATTATAGCCATGTGTAGGTTTATCACCATATTTGACCACATCAGTTCCGAATAAAACTGTTATGCTCACTTTTTTTTCACTTGGTTTCATATTACCTCGTTGTTATTTTTAAGCGGTGTGTTGGTTAGGTCAATCCCCGCTACTAACACCGCATTTTCAAATTATAAAAACATTATGTCTAAATTAAGGCATATATTGTCTTATTGTTGCCATAATTATAACCGATAAGGTTATAAACAACTAAGGAGAAAACAATGGCAAATAATGAAAAAGAACTTCGTACTAAAGTTTTAGATAGTATGAAGAAATGCAAAGTAAAACCACCTAAATTTATGTTTCCTAAATTATCAAATGAGGAATATAAAAAAATACCAAGTACTAATGGTTATCACGTTATATGGACTAGAAATAATACGAAATATAATTTCGCAAGTATTAGTATTGAAGGTGTTATCAATCAAGTCTTAAAAATAGAAAAAGATGGTATTTTAAATAACTATCGTTTTCAATCGGAGGATAAATGAAAATATATAACACGAAAGGAGTTACCAACTTTATTGGTAAACTTTGTTATATTGCCGAGAGCCTTAAAATTAATTTAGATTTTAGTAAGGTAAGCGGCAATTGTTATAGAGTAAAATTAAATCTGGGACCTGAGAAAAATTATCAAAGGCTTGGATTTATGAGAAAGAAAGACGGCTCAAGATCAAAAGTAAATGCTGTCTGTTGGCATGGTTACAGGGACTTTTTAAAAGAACTGTATTTAATTTCAGGAACTTTTAAAGTTGTAACAGCTCAAGCAACTTATAATAATATCGAGGATTTTTATAATAAGTTTGAAGCCACAGGTAATAATAATATAGGTTCAATGGTTGACCCTTTGCCATATAGGAAGGCTTGCAACTGTGAACGTACTAACTCAGTTATTGTAACTCATAAAGAGCTGGCTGCAAATAACTACAGATTGGACCCTAAGTTTTGGATCAATAAAAAAAATGAGGAGCTAATAAAATGAAACATTTACTTTGTTTATTGATTGGCTTTGCTACAGCCTTTTTAGGTTTTATCTTAGCCATTCATTTTGATTTTGTTGTGGGTTTATTAATAACATTTGGCGGGGTCATGGCTATGAGTTATGGCTTGCCTAACTGGCTAAACGAGGGGGAATAATGAACTCAAAAGATAAAGCAATTAAAAAATACCAAAAAAGATTCCATAAATTTATGGCTAAGTTTCAAAAAGATTTAGAGACAGACAAGGCTTTAAAATCTGAGGTAAAACAATGGAATGTTTTTGCTGGTATGTGTGTAATGATGCAAAGAGAAATATCAGGCTATTTAAGGAGTTGTAAAAAAAATGTTAATTGAAACATATAAAGGTTTTGAAATTTGCCAAATGTGGAAAAAAGAAACTCCATATTATATTGTATGCAAAGAGTTAAAAGAAGACCCATTTTGGGAGATAGGCTCTACTGAATATGATACAATTTCAAAAGCTAAAAAAGAAATAGATCAAGGAGTATATAATTAATGAGTGCTGGCTTTGGTGTAGGAATGTTCTTTTATTCTATGGGTTGCCTTTTTATTGGCGCATTTATAGCTTACAAAATAATAAATAGAAAGACAGACGAGGAAAAAGAGAACGAGAAATATTTAAAAGAACTAGAGGATAAACTTTGAAAGGAGGTACATATCAAATGAATAAAATAGTTTTAATTATTTTATTAGCTTTGACAATGACCGCATGCGCTAACAAGAAGATAATGGTTGGCAAAAAGTGTGCAATAGATGATGATGTAGCTGGTTATGAGAACACAAAAACAATTACCTCATCATGGATTTGGTTTGTTGAAAAAGATACAGATTGGTCTGGTGAAATCAATAAAGAAAATTGTATTGATTAAATGGCTGAGTTAAAAATTAAGACCCTGTGCTATTGGATTTTGGCTCGGGGTCTTTTATATCATCAACTAATGCTGCGTCTAAGTCAACGAGATCAGGAGTATCTGTCCAAGATACAGAAATTTTCTGATCTATATTCTGTTTTATTGGCTTGTTATCAGAATAAAGATCGGTTAGCTTCCCAGCTAGGTATTGAATAAACTTTGTTTTTTCTCTGATCCATAGTATTTGATTTGGATTTTCAACCTCTTGGTATTGGAATATTTGTAACAGTTTATCTATTAATGTTTGAATACCAATCTTACGAGCTTCAACTATCTTATCGTTAAGGTCCTTGTTTTTCTTTAAGATGCTGTAAAACTTTTGTAAGCTCATCGGTGAGACAGGAAGGTTTTTGTCTTGTACTATTTCTGTAAGGGTCTTTCCGTCTACTAAGTTGCTTATAATAATATCTTGATTTTTTATTAGTTCCAATTCTAGGTTTGACTTTGTTGTTGTAGTAGTCTCTAATTTCTTGGATTGATTTTTCTCTAAACTGTCTGAGTTTTGAGAGTTGTTTGATTCTTGTTTCATCTGTATAGTTTGGTTGATTGAAACCTTTTATATTATTTCCGCCATGAAACCTACATAAATATTTTCCATTGGCTGTTAAATATCCTTTTGCTAAACAAGGTCTTTTACTTCTTCTTGTCAGACCTTGACAGAAAACTTTTCGTTGCTTGAACCCTGCCATATTCTTTCTTATTCTTTGCTACCTTATTCTTATAAAAATAATTAGTTTTCTTACGCACATCATCCACTATCTTAGGATCAATACTGATATAAGTTTTATTTTTATCCTCTTGTATTTCAAGAGCCTTCTTACAAAGGTATGGGTTGTCATTATTATCAATAGCTTTCTTAAGCTGTTCAGGGGGGTATTCATACGCTATTTGTTCTATAATATGGTTCGTATCGCTACCACCTTCTGCAAGAACTCTTATAAAGTTACTAATGTTAGTTTTATATGTTAGTTCTTCTAATAGTGATCTATCAGAAACACCGGTGTTCCAATTTGAAACATTAGTGTTTCGTTTTGAAACATCATCTCTATAACCTACAATATACTTAGCATTTATTGTGTATAATAGTGTAGATTTGAGTCTTTTTTTATGTATAATACCCGCTTTTTCTAAAAGTTTTGTGGTCCTGTATACAGTAGTGCGAGATAAACCAGACATATTAGCAATGGTGGCTTTGCGTGGATAGCAAGTCAGGGTTTTAGAGTTAGCAAACTTAAGTAAACATATAAATACAAGGAAGGCGTTGGCTCGTTGCTTGTTTGGGATAGTTTTAAACTGCGGGTCCTCAAACAGACTAAACTTCACCCTAATATGTGGCTCATATTTATGTTGCATTTTTGCAACACTTTCTATGCTCGTCATGTAGCGAGTATAAATAAGCTAGCCATTGGTCTTGGCTCATGTGGTAAATCGCACTCACAGGCTCTGTGATGCGCTTAATTCTAAATTTCATATCAACCCCTTGAGGAGTGTAAAAAACTAAAAATCCGGGTACTCCTAGTGCCTCTGCGACCCTCTTTGTGAGGGTAGTAGCCTTGTAAACTTGACCTTTGTCGTAGCATGTCTCTTTTACAGCTAATGGTTGATAGCATTTAGGACATACCTCTATGAAATCTATATCAATTCCAGCTAAATCAGGGAAGCGTCTATGCCAATCATTATAACCGCCATTGCTAAATGCGTATGTCCATCTTGCCATTAGTTATTTTTTTTGTTTGTTTTTTAATACCAAAATAATGTTGTCTTTCAATTCAATATCTTTTTCTAAAGCAAGAATAATACCAGATTGTTTTTCAATATATCTTTTTTGCCGCTTTATCTCTTTCTTAGCTTCTTTTAATTTAGATGATAGCTGCGCATCTTCAAACATACCAGTATAGGTCATTGTAGTTTCTCAATCTTTTTAACAACTCCTCTAGGGTAAACAGTTATATTACCAACTGTAAGCTCGCCATCATCATCAAAACTATGTGATGCAAAGATGATTACTCTTCTTGAATCTTTAAATAAAAGATACCCGGTATCTTCACACCAAGAATAGACTTGATCTTTTGCTTTATTTAAACTCATCCATTCTGGGTTCGATACAATATCTTGCCAGTATATTTTGACTCTTTTGTATTTAAACTTTTTTATTTTTTTCCCAGTACTCTTCATAAAAATCATTTGGTTGAACTTCATTGTTCGTGCCATTTTTTATCTTCAACATAAAATCTGGGTGAGGTATACGATCACCTTTGGCATAACGAATAATGTTTGTTGCTGGGTTAAAATTATGTATCTTCAAAACATTTGCTGTTTCTGAATAACTATAACCTTTCTTTTTTATCCAATCTTTTAGTCTCATAAATCCTTTCGGTTGCCTTGTTATAGCCATATTGGCAAGTTAAATCAATAAAAAAAAACACTAGACAAACTGGTATATAATGAACTATAAGGAGTAAAACAACTATGAAAAAACCAAACGAAATATTTAAGCTCTTATCAGGTGGCGAAGGCTTAGATCATTTTAGTTTTTCTCAGCTCTCCAAAAGATACAAACCTATCTCAATGTGGATAGTAGATTATTTTTGTAGAAAACAGGACCAAAGAAGAATGGACAAGAAGAGATATAAACTTGGCTTTGGTAGCTGTGCTAATAACGTAGCGCAAAATTTAATTGGTAAGTATTATTTTGAGGGAGCTGATAGAAAAGAAATAAAAGAAAGAGATTATAAAAAAGTATTTCAATTTGAATACAATAAATATCTTAAAGAACCATACGATAATAACGATAAAAAAATAAGAGAACAAATAGAACAACACATACATGAAACAATTACAAACATTTTAGCTGCGGTTAAAAATATATTTCAAGATAAAGAACTAACATGTGAAAGATATGTAAGTATGATACTTGAAGATTTAATTATAGGTATAACTGGTCGTGTGGATTTCGAAACCGATGACGATTTTGCTGAGTGTAAAACAAAACCACCTACTGCAAAATTTATTAAAGGTGATTTAAAAATATATACTCAAACATTACCAAAAGAACCAGATGAAGAGAACATACCTCAAGTTGCCTTCTACAAAAAGGCTAGCAACAAGACTCCATTTTTATTTTACGCAAACGATAAAGACTTTATTATTTTTGATGACACACATGAAAAACTATCAAAAGATTATTTAGATTATAACTTAGACCAAATGATTAAGAAGGCTAAGACTATACAAAGATTACTTTTATTAAGTAATGGTGATCCAATGCGTATGGCTGAGTTAGTTGAAAGACCTGATACTACACATTGGACCATGAATGATGCAAGTAAAGAACAACTACAAATAATTAAAAAATTGTGGGGATAAATTAACAACAAACGAAAAGGAGAAACATGTCTTGGTTAATATACAAAGGAAAAGTAATAGGCACTTATACTTTTATTTATGCACAAAAAGTATGGGGTTTGTTACCATTTTAAATAAATGAAAAAAACAACTAAAGGAATATTATGGAACATTTAAAATTAAGAATAGCAAAAGTAGTAGATAAGTGCAAAGAAGATGGAACTTACATGGACCCAGAGACAGGTAAAAGTTGCATCAAAGCTGCAAGTAAAATCAAATATTTTATTGAAGAGTTTGTAGGCGAGATAGGTATAAAAACTAGCATCAAATCTTTTGATGATTTTTATGTCGGCTACACAGAAATAAAAGATAAAGATGGTTTAATACTATCAACAGGACATGCTAAAGTTTTCAGAAACAAACCCAATTCATTTGAGTGTGCTGAAACTTTTAGCTTATCAAGAGCTTTGTCTTTCTTTGGTGTAATGGATGATAACATTACTTCAAAAGAAGAGTATGACCACATAGGCATACCTTTAAAAGAAAGAGGAGGTGCTGATGTAATTGAACATCCTAACGCTAAAGTTAGTTTGTTGGGTACACCAGTAGAACATATCATTGAACTTATATCAAAAGCAAAACATCCAACGAGGTTGCATTACATTAAAAATGTTTCCTTTGCGGAAGAGTTCAATGTTGCAATAACAAGACATCCTGCGGTTTATAGAGATTTGATGGATCGTTATGACGTTAGGATGTTACAACTTAACAATCAAGGAGCAAAAAAAAATGGGTGATAAAATATATATTAAACTCATACCAAACGAGAAAAGAACTGCACCTAATCAACCAAGTTATGTTGCACCGCCAAACTTAAAAAGACCAGATAAGAACTGGACTATTGGCGTTGAGATAAATGGTAAATGGTACAGCCAAGCTGGTTTTGACGAATTAGCTGAGAATGGTGAACCGACAGGTGGTTTGACAATTTGTTTAACACCAAATGAAAAATCTCCCTCTCAAGGTTCAACAGGTGGAGGAACACCAAAATTTGCATACAAAAAACCTTATGCAAAACCGGGTTCTTATGCTAAATAACAAGAACATAAGTTGTAATTATTTATAAGACTTATGTCTGATGAGGCGGAGTTTTTGAGTCATCCTTTCGGCTCTCTTTTTAGTTGTTTTCTCTGCCTCATCCCCTGATTTATGACAACAATAGACCTTAACGAACAAAAGATAAAAAAAATTATGGCAGATCGCCAAAAAGATTATGGTGATTATGATGAGAATTTCAGATTACTTGCAATAATATTCAATGTTATTTTGCATGATATTTTAAAAGATGATATACAACCACATCAAGTTGCGCAACTTATGATGGGATTAAAATTATTTAGAACCACAAAGAAATTTAAGAGTGATAACTATGATGACTTGGAAATCTATACAAAAATGGCTAAAAACCTACATAAAAAAACTATAGACAAAAAGGATAAAGATGACTAATTATATAAGAATTAAATCTGGCGAAGCAAATTTTATTTTGTCTGAAAGATTTGAGAGTGTTGAAAAGGCTGCTGATCCCAACGCACAGGGAGAGTTAGTAGAATGTGAAGTTACTGGAGTAAAGATAGACTTCACCAAAGTGAAAAAGGAGAAGGATGGACAAGTTACGACAACGACTCCAAAAACTCAGGGACTTGCAAGCAAAGAAACATAGCAAGTTTCTTGAGACCCAAGATAAAGCTAAAAAGTATAAGAAAGATAGCTTTAGATTGATTTGGAAGATTGAAAGAACTAAAGAAATGTTAATGCTATAAGCATTAAAATTATAAAAAAAAACAACAAAGACCGAGGGGATTCTATGGCTCTATTAAAAACAATTTGCAAAAAACATATCAAAGATAAAGGCAACAATTATTTTATCTATGTTCATAAAAAGGCATGGTATCTATTTACAAATGCTGAACAAAAATTATATGAAGATGGTTTTATTAATGGTTACAAACAAGCTCAACAAAATAAAAAAAAAGGTATCAAACTACCAGAGCAAAAACCAATTAGTAAATATAGTTGGGTTGATAGACAAATTGTTTATCAATTCTCAAAACCAAAACAAGATATACTTAATTCTATAATTAACAAAGTTTGTATAAGATATGAGGTAAGTAAAAAAGATTTACTTGGTAAAGTAAGATCAAGAGATGTAGTTAGATCAAGAAACATCTGTCAAAATATTTTATATGATAAATATAAAATGAGCTTATCAAGTATTGGAAAAATATTTGGTCAAGACCACACCACAGTAAACTATGCTATACAAATGAAACTACAACAAAAATATTATTGGGACCCTGCTCAAACAATTTGGGGTGAGTATGATGAACTTATTAAGTTCTAGCGTAGTTAGGTCTTTTACCTTTTCTTGGTCGTCTCTCAGCAGTTTTTTT
>CETN01026802.1_pt1 | contig 13221 bp, 3 predicted proteins | sample 531301 | NCBI WGS metagenome assembly CETN01 (sample SAMEA2622656, study PRJEB7988) | marine metagenome | isolation source: saline water (ENVO:00002010), including
TTCAGATCTGAAAGTATTTATATTTACTAAGACGTTATCTTTGAAGCAAGCTCATTTAACATCAATTTTAACTCTTCAATTTCTTTTTTCATACTATCTAATTCAGATTGTTTATCTAAATTAATCCTTTTTTGAGACATATAGTTTGAATATCCACTTGAATCAGTGTTTAAGATTGCACCTGTATTTTCATCACGAAATAAATTTTTATGTCCTTCAACTGGTATCATATCGTCACCTTTTTTTAGTTTTCTTTGGATACTCACTGATTAGTGCTTTACCACTCTTGATAAAATCTTTACTTTTATCGACTTTAATTACCATTATGCTAATGCGATTGCTCTGAAGTCTTTTAATCTAACAGGATAAGATTCATTAGTTGAAGTCATTACAATTTTTATTGTAAATCCATTAAATTGTTCTAAATTATCAACAGAGAATTGATAGTCTGAGAATTTAAAGAATTCATTTGGTTCAACAAAAGCATCTGGTCTACCATCATTATCTGCTAAATCAATTATTTCATCTCCAAATCCATCACCATTTGTATCAATTAAATTTTTAAAACCAGGAAATGGTCTAAATGTTTGAGAAACTTCACTTGAATCAGCACTGAATAATCTATAAAATACTCTAAAGTCTGCTTCTGGTTGAACACTAGCACCAACTAAAACTTTTAATGAAGTCGCTGGTTGTTTTAAATCAACTCTCTTAGAGACAAATATTGAACCGTGAGGATCATTTTCAAGTTGATTAGTTCTTGAATCAGATGCATAATTTTCAGAACCTATTGGATTATTAATTTTATTTCTTCCTAATACAAAGGTTGCATTCTTAACATCCAGTATAGGAGATAAATTTTCATCACTTGAACTCATATTGAGATCTAAAGTTAATGACTTATTTTTTGGTAACTCAGTTAATTTGTCAGATTCATTTACTTTGGATGCAACTAATCTAGGAGTTGGGAAGATAGCTGTTTGATTTAAAGATATTGGATCAAAACCTTGATCGATAAATGAGACTTCATTACCACCTGAACTTGTTCCACTTATAGTTCTTATAGATGAATTAATTAAAGTTGAATTACCTGGTGTAAGAACATTAATTTGTGGTGTAATTGTTGAGAACTGATGATTTTGTGATATACCAACATTTTTACCACCAAAACCTTTCTCAGTAGTGAAGCATAATAAAGATCTACCAGTCCTTTGTACACCTCCAACTTTAGCAACATCAACTTCTAGGAAGTATGTATCAATACTCATACCGTTCACAAGTGTTGTTGTGGTAGGAAGAGTATGAATGGTATTAATACCAACTAATGGCATTCCGTTTGCTTCATATGTTTGTATTCGAGCACCCTCATCATGAGAAGAAGCTTTAGTTTCAAGTTCACCTCTTACTATGTTTAATAAACCTGTTCCTAAAGTATATCTTACAATTTCCTCTTCTATAATTGCAAACCCAGTATCAGTTGTAATACCAGCATAGGATGCAAATGGAGTCGTATTAGCAACAGAGACTGAATTAGAATCTGGAGTTAATTCGGCAGTTATTTTTACTTTTTTAGTATCAGGTTTTACACCTTCGATTTTAACTTTATTTGTTCCACCATGATGAGCATGGTTGTATTGGGAAACCTCAATAACCTTTCCAGTATATAATTCACCGTTGACAGATGAATCTGCTGAAACTGATGAATTTACTGTGGTTCTAGTATTATTGTTGTTTCCATAATGAACCATCACCTTGGTATTTTCAAATTTTTCACCTTGAACATCTGTCAAATATAATGTATCAAATGTGGAAGTAATACTTGTTACAGTAAATGTAGCTCCTGCACCTCTTTGTAATTTTGTAGCATCACTTCTTATTTGTAATACGTCACCAACTTGATATCCTTGACCATCTGTTGTGACTGATACACTAGTTATTTTTTCACTTGTAACTGTTAAATTAACCGCTGCTCCAGAACCATTACCTGTAATATTTTCCAAAGAAATATTATTTGAATTTGGATCGAACAAGTATCCATCACCTTCTAAAGTTAATTCAAGACCCGTGATTCCTCCACCCTGACCTTCAACAAAACCTGTGATATTAGCATCGTCAGAAGTATCTCCTGTAGGATGAACATAACTTACTTTTCTTCCAATTGGAAATTCAGTATCAGTTCTTTCAGAACCACCACCAAGAGGTACAATTAATTTTCTCGGTAATGCTCTGATTGGATTATCCCTTAATACTGATGTATTTAAATTGCCAGGTTCAATCGGAGTATTATAGAAAGTTGTAGTTCCTGATTCTACAAATTTTGCTTTTCTTAATTTAAACGCTAAGTCTTGGAATTGACTTGCAGTCCAAATTGTACCATTTTGTGATTTGAATAAACTTCCACCTATGTACTGTTTTGAAACAACAACATTTTCAGCATCAGGTAAGTTTGTTGTCTTAACTGTTTTTTCACCCATTGTTGCAACCCACATTTCATATTTGTCAGATGCTGGTGCTAAGAATACTAGTGCGTACTCTTTTTCAGGTTCAAGATACACAGGAGATGAGAAACTTATTGTTGTTGGAACAGAGGCATCTTCAGAAACATTAATATTTTTTGGATTGATAGCAACTTGAGAATAGTCTTGAACTAAGAAACTTGTTGGAGTTCCTAATTCAACATATCTTAATTCAACATATAATTTTGCATTATCATCTTTGGATGCAAAATAAACATCGAATGATGTTAGGAATGCACCTGTTTCATCAACTGTAAATGATTGAGCCAAAGGATCTCTATGAGGTGCTCTGAATTTATTTTTCTTAACGTCTGTAAATGTTGAAGTTTTATAACTTATTTCACTTGGACGAGTTCCATTAGGGGGTGGTGGATTCCTTACCTGCACAGTGTTTGTTATTTGAGTCTGTATGATACCTGTTCCTGTAAAATAACCCAATGCATCACTTGCCATATCAGTGCTACCTGGAAGTGGTATAGTGCCCTCTGGTGCTGCTGTAATTCTAAATGATTTTGTACCAGTTTCAAATAATTGTGGTGGTTTAGGAGTTGTATTTGCATCTCTAAAGAAGAAAGCACCTAAAATGTCTCCCCAATTATCAGAAAATAAATTTATATTTGTTATTGTCGCAACTGCTCCACTCTCCTGACCAATTACTTTAGCACCTTTTTTAACATATCCATAATATTTTTCTTTATTTGCAAGTGCAATACAATTGATATTGATTAATTTAGAAGTTGCTGAGTATGTTTTTGATGGAGATGGTCTTGAGGTATCATATGGATCAACTGTGTATTCTTCAACTAAAACAGATGGAGAACCTAAACCTGCACCAACATCTGGATTATCTGTATCTCCATACTTATGATTAGGTTTTTCAAGTTTCATGAACCCAACCGTCTCACCATCAATTTGTATTTTTACATCTTCTTTTACTGTGAAAGAACCAGATTTCATATTAATTTCAATTAATTTTGGTACAATATCTGGTTTAGCATTATCAAGATAATGATAATGTTTAGTATTTGGTTTTAATCCATTAGCATTGAAATAAACATTACGAGAACGCATATATGGATCAACTTCACTTGTTACTTTAACACTTTCAATATAATCATACTCTCGACTTGGACCTTGTAAAACATTTGAATAAGTTGTCTTAAATTTTTGAGAGGTTGAATATGTTGTTGTAGTAATTCTAAGTCTATCTCTATAACAACCAGAATCAGGATCATCTATATCAAAACTAGTTTCAGCAATTTTAGTTTTTTTATTTTTACCAATTTTTGTTGTATTTGCAACTTCAGCCCAAACCGCACCTGATGATTCTTTCCTTACATTTTCAATATATAATGTTCTTACCCAATTATCAGAAGGTGGATTTAAAACTATACCTCCCATAAACACAATAACGTTAAATGGGTTTACATTTTCAACACCTGTCGCTTGAGGTTGCTCTAACCAATCTATCTCCTCATAATCTAGAGTTATCATATCTCCTGTTTTTTTACAGTTAGTATCTAAAAGTTTTAAATTAGAATCTAAATCTGCTTTTTCAATATCAATACTTGGATCAACTGCTAACTCAGGATTTAATGACCAAAAATCAACTGCACTTATTAATTCTCTGTTTAATGTATCTACATCACACCTTGAACCTGACTCAGGATCAAAATCAATAAAACTTCTATCTTTAAAATCATCTACAACAAATCCTGTTTTAAATCTGTTTAAACCATCAGCATCTCTGACCTCTAAAGATTTTGTATCAACTTCAAGTGCACTGAGAGATGTCACTGTCTCTAGATTTTCAATTCTTTTCTCAAGAGCACCTATGTCTCTCATGGTAAATCTCTTATTATCTTTCAAGATAATAACAGGATGATTTACAGTATCAAACAAATATGCAGGGAATATTATTTCAGCAACTTCCATAGAGTTTCCAATCTCAGTTGGTGGAACTGGAACCTCTGCAGATTCACCTTTTATTAATTTTACCTGTTCTAATTGATTTATAACTAATTTATCAATTCTAGGAAGATAATAACTATATCCCATAACTGATGTTTCATTCGGTGTGACAACAAAATCATTTGTTACTTCAAAACTTCTAGAACTGAACGCAAACGGAGACTTTCCACCACTTGAAATAAATTCACTAACTCTTGGTCTAAAATCAAGTATATCTGTGACTCTTCTACCATTAACACCAGGAATATCTTTTCCATATCTATCTCTAGTGAAAGAATTTACTGAGAATAAATCTCCTACACTACCACTTGCAACTTTAAATCTATCAAATATTATAAGAAGTTTTTTTGATGGTATTGATGAATTGGTTTTTCTTACTATTTTAGAATAATCACAATATTGACTCTTATGACCCCTATCTAAGGTATAATTATTTGTTCTATCTACAAAATTACCCACCTCAACTCCCTGAAGAACAGTTTCAATCGCTGACTCTTTGAAGTTAATAATCTCACCAATCGTAAATCTATTAGCATTTAAATATACAAAATTAACGTCAGTTGCATTAGGAACAGATACGATTTGTGCAACTGCACGACTGTCCATACCTATAATTTTTTCACCTATTATCGCTGATGTATCTAAAGCCAGTCCAGATACAAATTTTAATTGATCTAAAACTGGAGTAGATGAATCTAATGATTCATATATTGCATGAATCTTTACAACATCTGGAACATTAAGAGATATTTCCTTATCCTCTACTCTAGTACCATAAGATCTAGATCCACCTAAATTATTTGGATTAGCACCAGTTGCTTGCCTAATAATTGTCCTGTTAATTTCTAATTGTTCGCTTCTTATAAAATCTTTTGGTTTACTAGTAACACCAATTTTTTTCATAGTCACATTAACAGTAACTTGACTTGCAGATGAATTAGATAATCCAGAAAATGTAACATCATTTCCATCATTTGTTATTGATACTTGGTCAGACGTTAATTTTTCTACAGTTCCATCTTGATAAACAATTGAGTATCTTTCCGCATCAAAAGGTTCAAAAAAGGCACTAGTAACACCAACAGTTGCATTCAAAGCAGCCTGAGAAGTAATTGATAATGTTCCTGTAGCACTTGTTGTTTGATTTCTTATTTGTTTAGAAATAATTAAATTTGAATTAGAGGTATCGAGTGTTGCAATATTGTCTCTTGGTAAATCTGCATAAATTTGTGAATTACTTAAATTTAAAATCCTTGGAATTTTAATTCTAAATGTAGATGTTGTTGATATACCACTAGACAATACTGTTCCATTATTAATGCCAGAAACATTTTGTGTTGTTCCAAGTGTTATAGTTTTACCATCAGCAGATATATTTGATATAGTATTAAAAACAGGATCAGAAAATTGACCATTTTGATAAGCAATAATAGAATCAGTTTTTATTCCAATATTACCTGCAAAACTACGATTTACAACATTAGCTGAATCTGCAGTAACATTTAACTGATCGGTAAGTGAAAAATTAGGTAGAACACGATCATAGAGAACAGTATCTGCATTAAAAGTAGATATTCCAGTTGATGAAAAAACATCTTGACGGATTGATTTAATATCATCAATAGTATATGGTATTACTTCTTTAACGGTAGCTTTTGATTCAGAATCAGTTGTTCTTTCATTAAATACTAATTGCTCTCCTTTGATAAAGGATCCTGTAGTTTGAGAAACTGCTATCTCGTTAACACCAGTTGCACCACTATCTTTAGCTATGTAACCCACAGCACCACTTGCAAGTCCCCTCACTCTCATTCCTTGTGCTGTGCTAGTGCTTGTTAATTGTGTGCATCTTAGAATTGTGAATGTTTGAATATCATATAGATATAAATCAAAAGATGTAGTTGCATCTGAATATGGAGCGTCAGAATTACCATATGAATATACTCTTGCTTCTCCAATAAGATTTCCACTTGCTACATGAGATGTTGCACCTTTTCTTTTATTTCGAAGGTCAACGACATTTGTGTTATTTCCACCAATATTAATAAAAGGGGAACCACTTACATTATTAACCTTTACTAAACTACCCATAGTAAACGGTATAGATGCATTTGATGTTGTTTTTGTATCTCTTGGTTTTTCAACATCGACTATTGTAGTCGCTGGTTTATGAACATCAAAACCTCTTACATATGCCTTTCCTGCAGATAATTTTATACACATCAAATCATCTGAGGGAATATTTCCCTTATCAGTTAATTGATCTTCAGTATAAAGGCCACCTGAATCTACTTCATCATTTAATGAATTTTGAACATTTACTCTAAATGGTTCTACAGCATAGTCACCTGATTCGTCATATGTTCTTTTTGCAAAATATTTTCTTAAAAGTGAATATACAGAGGCATCTTGTAATTTCTTTATAGCTCCTTCATTAGTTCTGAAGAGTTCGACAAAATCAGTATCATTAAAATCAGTTAATGCTTTCTTTGTTAATTTTACACTTATTTTAAATCTATCAGCACCTGGTGCAGCAAAATTAGTAAATCCTTTTGCATTATCATATAGTGAAGAGTCATCATTAGCATTAACAATTTCTTCTAGAATTTGAAATCCTACTCTATATGATGGTTGTGTGGAATATGGTTCAAGTATGATAAGTGAAGTTGGAACATCAACAAATATACCACGCATAAAGTAAACACCTTTACTGACACCAAATGCTGAACCAGTAGCTGTTGCATTTTCAGATATTAAAGTTAATATTGTTTCATTTATATTTAAAGTTGTATTTCCATATGTTAAAGGTTCCTCTAATATTAATATTTCTCCATCAGGAAAAGCACTACTTTCACCATCATTTCCTGATTGAACATATTTTATAAAAATCGTTATGTCTTCAACACCCTCTGCTGGAGGTAATATGAAATTCTTAATAGTTGCTACAATGCCTGAATTTTGTCCTCTAACTCTTAGACCCTTACCGTTATTTGAAGATATAATTTCATTTAAATATATCGATACATCAATGCCAAGATGTGTTGCATTTATTTTTGCTGAGAAATATGATGGATCATACTCTATTCCACCAGGAATAACCATAGATCCTTCTTTAAATATATGCTTTCCAAAAGATTCAATCTGATTCTGCAGAATTGATTGTAATCCAGTTAATTCTCGTGCTTGAACTGGATATCCAGGTTGGAATAATACTTTGTAGAAATTTTTAGCCTTATCAAAATCATCGTAGTAAGGACTTATGTTTAAGTTAGTCTTTTGTGGCATTTTTAGAATTCAAGAACGATTTTTATATCCTCTTTTTGACGAGAGTTTCTTGTTATAGAGACTCTGTTGTCCAAATAAATTATTTCTCCCGACCCTTTATTTATCTCTGATTCAGATAGACCTGCTGTGAAATTAGCTCCCAAGTTAATTAATTTAGTTCCAGTGGGATTTGTAGTTATGCCAGAAAAATTAATTGAAATTGGTGCTGACATTAAAGATGATTGTCCAACTATATTATTTGCAGTAACAGATGATTCGAAATCATATATTCTACTTAAAGTTGTTATTCCAACACGATCTGTTTGATCATTAGTTGTTGGATTAAAACTTAATGAACGATCTGTAAAATATTTCAATACATTTGTTTCACTATCAAATGATGCTACATAACCCCTTGCTACTTTACCAGCATTAGCAGATGCTAATGATAATAATTGACTTATTTCTTCACCAACTTTGGGAGTTGCATTAAAATTTTCTAATTTAAAGGCTTTTAAAGATGAAAATGTTGTGTCAGTATACAGTATATCGGTTCCTATCTTTGTTGGATTTTTAACAATTCCAACTTGACTAAAAGTTGTATCTATTGGAAAATCTTTAGTTGAATCATCAAATCTAGCGTAAACAATGATTTTATCAGTGCCTAATTCTGAATATATGTCATGACCATGACCTAATGATGGAGGAATGATAGGAATAAGTTTTGCGTGATTTCCAGCTGATACATTACTATTTAAAGTTCCTAAGTCAACTAAGGCATAAGAGTATCCTCTGCCACCAGCACTAACAGCAACTTCCGTGATACTACCATTAACTACATCAACTCTTGCCTTACCTCCTACACCATCTCCTATTATATCTACTTCTTGACCAAGACCATTTGCATATCCAGAACCTGCTTTTTCAATATAAATGTGTTTTATTTGATTTAAATTTATATTTGAATTACCATTTTCTCTTACAGATCTTATTTGAGAATCAGTGGTGGTAGACCAATCATTAGGAACTGTTATGTATTCAGTAGAATCAAATTTAACAATATCACTTGGAGCAACAGTAAAAAGATATTTCCAAACATATCCGTCTCCACTATTACCTGCTTTTGATGGTTCTAAGTCTGTAAATGTTGGTTCATCTTGTGATATATTTCCTAGTGGATTAGAACCTGAAGATCCATTATCTATACAAACATAAACCTTAAAGTCAGAATTTAACACGTAATAATCAGCATCATATAGTCTGCTAGAGAGTGATTTTGGACTTTGATTACCAGCACTATAATCGTCTCTATAAATTTCATATCTATTACCTTCAACCCAATCTACTCTTCTTATGATTCTTCGTATATTTGCAGATGATACTTTTTTACCAAACATCATAGTATCACCAGAATGAGATCTATATGCGAAACTATCTATTGGTGCTGGTGTCTTACTACTATTATCCCAATCTGAACTTCTACCATATCCAACAAGACCACCAGGAGAACCCGTTGGATTTGGGAGTCCTAAAAAAATATAATATGAATTACTTGTATTTTCGACTGATTCTACAAAATTATTTGCGTTCAGGATTCTAAACTGATCAGTAACTATAGCGGGCATCGAATCTTAACTTTTCTTTTTATTTATAAGGGGTTCCATAATCAAAGTCCAAATGCTCTAATTGCACCACTAGATCTTAAACCTCTAACTGAGGTAGTGACATAGTGTTTTCTTTGAATTGTTGGGAATGTTGATAGACCAGCATCAACTGTTAGTCCTGTAACACCTATGGATATTGGATTAGAGGAGCGAACTAAACCTTCTCCATATAATCTTCCCCAATTAATTTTACCTAAATGACTCCATAATCCCTGCATACCCGTTGAATGGAAACCAACTAAACCATTATTGGCACTTGCAACATCTTCTATACCAATATTTGTAATTGCCGAAGTACTATTTGAATGAACATCACACAGAATTTCTCCAGATGTTCCAGTCTCCTCCCTCTCTCTTACGATATAGATGTTATCTAAGAAAGTAGTGCCAATGCCAACAACAGAGTCATCATCTTCGTTTTGAACTGATGTAAGACCATTTCCAACTGTAGTATTGGTTATGAGCACTGGATATCCTGGTTTTAAAATCTCAGTAACCTCTGGCACCATTTCACCGTCTGGATTTTCCTTAACAGCATTGAAATAGAACCTGAGTGATAAACCACCAGTTCTAGTTTCTGTTTTAATACCAGTTATTATGCCTGTAAATCCTTGTACATTTTTAATTGAGTTAATTTTTTCAGATTGGAATGTTGGCAATTCAATAATAACGCCTGGTGGTGCACTATGAGTATAACCAAAACCAGAGTTTGTGATAGTAATACTTTGAACTGATCCAAAATTAGTACTACTAATATTGGCAGTCGCTGTAGCAGTTGTTCCAATACCAATTCCAACTTCTTGAGGTGCTGCTATTTTAACTGTAGGAGTGCTTAAAATACGTTCACCAGTTTCAGTCATTACTATTGAACTAATAGTACCATCTGATGCCACTATTGCAGTTGCTGCTGCTGCAACACTTACTTCACCCTGCCCAGATGTAATTAGTGCATCAACTTCAGAATCTCCACTCTTACTATACATTATTTTTTCATATAAGAATGGTGTTGCATCATCAACAAATATTCCATCACCAGGATTTGCACCTGGACCATTTGTAGTTGTTAAATCACCGATAATTTTAGCAGTAGGATAAATTTGTGGTTCTAAAACTGATCTTGTTTTATTAATAATTTTACCATTTAATATTAAATCTTTTTTTTGTTTTTCCCATCTTACTGGTTTCACATCGTCAACATTTATACCAACGTCATTGTAAATATCAGTTTCTAACTGATCAGCACTTATTATTTGTTTTGCAATTCTATTTCTAGTCTGAGTGGTTGTCAATCCAATATTTTCATTTTTAAGCACTCTTACTGCATCACCAATTTTTATTGATTCTTGAACATCTATCAATTCAACGTCAACGTTTTCTTCACCTTTATAAAAGAATATATCAACTTTATCTTCTGGATCAGGAGCCTCATTAAAGGTAAATGTAGAACCTCCCTCAAAAATATAAGATTCTTTTGGATTTTGTAAAACTCCATTGACAAAAATAAGCAACACAGCATCTAAGTCAATTAAAGATGATATTGCATTAGATGGATCTTTTTCAAAACTCAATAATTGACCATTGAAGAATAATGGGAATCTTCTATCAACACCATTTTGTAGAGTTTGTATACTGTCTATAAAGTCAATTTCACCAAACTGCCAAGCACTAAATGAATCTCTGAATATATCAATAACTTCTAATTCAAATTCTTGAATTGGTGCAGACAAATGTTTTGCAGTTACTAATCCAACTGGTTTAAATTTATCACCAACTTTAAATGAATGACCAGGTCTTGATACGCTAAAATTACTTATTTCAAATAAAGTCGAACCAATACCTACTGAAGTTTTTGCAGAACTTACCTCAACATTTAATAATAAATTAGATCCAGTTTCTGTTGTTATTCCAGTATCCAATCTTGAAATACCAATAACTGGTAAATTTTCATATATTGGTTCAGGAATAAGTAATCTTGGATTAACATAACTTGTACCTGCAGAAACAATATTGAATGATAGTGTTCCACCAGCACCAACAGTTGCCTCTATATTTGCACCAGTTCCACCACCACCACCTTGTCCAACAAAAATGGTAATTGTGTTAGTTGTAGTCTCTCTAATCGCTGTCTGTATACCTGCGATTGGATCTCCATTTGGATTACTTGTAATTGAAAGTCCTCTAGGGTATGGATGATTACCAAAGAATCCATCCTTAGAACATTTGAATACTAATCCACCTGTATCAATACCAACAGTATTACTTGTCGTTAAATTATGATTTGGTATTGTTAAAGTTAGAAGTCCGCTATGAGATTCATAAACTGCATTAGTTGCTGTGTATTGTGCTCCATTAAATGTTGTTCTTCTAATTGATCCAATACCAGCACTTACAAATCGATGCTCATATGCAAGATCAGTAACACCTATTGCTACAGTACTACCTCTATATCCTGAACCAAACGTATTATCCTCAAAGAATTCATATGCAACACCTCCACCTTGATATGTGTGAGGTATTGTACTAGCACCTGCCTGAACTTCAAATGTTCTTTCAGAAACTATTCCTACAAGGAAAAGAGGTCTGTCGTGATCTTGGAATATAGTTGTTGTTACACCAACGTATCCACCACCACCAATTGTTTTAACAGCGTCAGCAGCAGCAGAAACAAACGTATGAGCGTATTGATCACTTGGCGAAGAAGCACCTACATTAACTCTGAAAGTATTTGTAGTAACGTTGCTAACTGTTAAATATTGATTTGCAGCAGGATCAGTTGGTCTTGGATAAAATTTAGTATCAGTATTACCATCTTGAGTACATGTGAACCCAAATGATTCTGTTGTAAGAATTACTGCATCACCATTTACTAATCCGTGATTTGCAATCGTTATAACAAAATTACCGTTTGCGGTGTTATAAGTTGCATTTGTTACTGTGCCAACTATGGTTTTAGGACATACAAACTCTAATCCTTTTAATTGAACAGTATTTGGTCTTCCTAATGCAAATCCATGAACTTTATCTGTTGTGACTGTGATAATACCAGTAATATTATCATATGCAGCGGTGCTAATTCCATAATTAACCCCTGATGTAGTTGCAATACCAACAACACTTGTAATGGCACCAGCAGAATCTTTAAACAATGATGCTTTAGCACCAACTAATGGTGCATAACCAAGACCAGGTGTAGAACCTAGTGATACTATAATTCCTCCTCTTGGAACTTGGTTTTGATTTATATCCTGTTCAGAAACAATAAATTGACCATCATCTGCTCTTATTCCAACAAACTCAACAGTTGAGATTCCAGCAACTATATCAGATTGAAATTCATAGTTGTGTCCTTGATTATTTGTTGTTTTTGGTTGTTGGAATATACCATTTATAAACAGAACACCATTACCAACACCTATTCCAGATGATGTATTTGCACCACCTACAGTTAATGAATATGTTTTACCTATTCCTGTGAAATCATCAGATACATCATCAAACACCATATTGGTTGTATATTTTTGCCTTAAGAAAGTTCTTCCACTAAAGTTTGCTTTGACAAAAGGAAGATTAGTGTCATTTTTTCTTCCTCTTGTATTACCTTTAGGAGGATCAATAAAGTGAACAAAACTATCTACGATATTAAAGGATCCTCTATGAAGTCTAACTACATCTCCTGCAGTATGACTTGAAGCATCTATTCCTAAAACACCTCTTTGAACATTGACCACTGGTAAAGTTGCAATACCAGCAGATACATCTTCTGCATCATTTATTAATCCAGTAGAGATACTTGCAAAACCAACTTG
>CETN01036527.1_pt1 | contig 13211 bp, 17 predicted proteins | sample 531301 | NCBI WGS metagenome assembly CETN01 (sample SAMEA2622656, study PRJEB7988) | marine metagenome | isolation source: saline water (ENVO:00002010), including
GAAGTCTTTGAGATGCAAATTGACTCTAAGACAGGAGTGAGCAAGGGTACGGGGAACGTAAATACAGAGATTGATATAACAGATGTCACCAGCAGCACAACAAATTATTTACTTATAAATGTTGACAATACTTCTGGGCACGCGATTCACGGTGGTTACGTAACAATAGCAGCAGTATAACATGGCATTAAACACAAAAAAACACGAGTCAATTCACAACAAAACTGGGGATGACTTAGCACGTATCAAGGCAGACTTTGACAACGGCAAGCACCTTGACGTAATAGAGTTTGGCGCAGAGGCTGCAATTATATATCAAATGCAGAAGATGCAAGAGGAGCTTGATTACCTCAGAACTGAGATTGCATTAAACAAGGCCAAAACTGGGATTACGTCTAGTCAGGCAAGTGCCATCACAGCTAACACAGCTAAAACAAGCATGACCTTGGGGACAACTAATAAAACAGCCTTGGCTGGGAATACCAAACTTGTGGGCATCGGAGCAAATACTACGCTGTCTTTTGGAGACGTACTTCAAGCCAGCAAGGGAGGCCCCTTTCAGATAACGATGACTGCTACTACAGGTCTCAACACAAAGTCAATAACTTTTACTCTTACGTAATGATTATATTTGTGCTGTGAGCAAAGAAGGATTGAGAAACAGAATCAAGCGCATGCTAAAAAAGCATGGGCTTTCTGGTGTAAACAAACCAAAGCGCACACCTAGCCATCCCAAGAAATCACACATCGTCCTTGCCAAGCAGGGAGATAGAGTAAAGCTGATTCGTTATGGACAGCAGGGAGCCAAGACAGCGGGTAAGCCAAAGGCAGGCGAAAGCGACCGCATGAAAAAAAAGAGAGCTAGCTTCAAGGCTAGACACAGAAAAAACATAGCCAAAGGCAAGATGAGTGCTGCTTTCTGGGCCAACAAATCAAAATGGTAAAATTATGCCACAAGGAAAAGGTACATACGGAGATCAAGTAGGAAGACCACCCAAAGCACATAAGGGTATGAAGGTTGTTAAAAAGGGCGGCTCTGTCAAGCTTGAGTTTTTAAAAGGTAAAAAGTCGGTTGATGCACCAGATGGTTTTCACTGGATGCTTGACAAGGGGAGGTATTATCTTATGAAGGGTGAATACCAGCCACACTCAGGCGCTGTAAAGAAAGCTGAGTTCAGGCTTGTAAACCACCCAAAAGGATAATGGCTAAGACACCAGCACAACAAGCGGCTATTGCTATCGCCATGAAAAAAGCTGGCAAGAAACCAAAGTCAGCGAAGAAAGGGATGAAGTTCAACCCAAAGTACACACGCGGTAGCTCTGACGTAAGCAAAAGAAAACAGCTTATGTCTGAGATTGCTTCTATCTATAAAAAGCACAGGGGCACCAAAGACAAAAGAAAAAAGAAGGGCTTCCCTCCTGCAGTAGCTGCAAGACTAAAGAAGCTTATGAAACAACGTGATAAAATATAAAATATGCCTTATCATTCAAACAAAAAAAAGCCCAAGGTCATGATGATGGGCGGTAAACCAGTTATTAAAGCTATGGCTGGAGCTAATATGAAAAAGAAAGACATGCCCATGTTTATGTACGGGGGTAAGGTCTTTGCTGAAAAGGGGGCTATGCTCAAGGCCATCTTGAAAGATCCAGCACAAGCAGCTATGGCCAGAAAAGAACTGGGAATGAAATGAAAATTTTAAAAAAGGGGGGTGGCATGTCGGGCCTCGACGCCGCTCAAAAGCAAGTCTACAAAAGAGGACTTGCTGCCTACATGAGCTCTGGCAACAGGCCAAAAGTATCTCAACATGCTTGGGCTATGGCTAGAGTAAAATCTGCTTTCGGGAAGCGCGAAGCGGCTAAGATTCGAGCAGGCAAAGGCAAAAAGAAAAAGTAATATATTTGCACAAATAACTACTCGGAAAAACTATGGCTACTACAACCGCATCCCTCACGCTTTCTAGCGGAGATTTGACTGGCGATGCTCTTTCTTTGAGCACAAGCACCCAGCTTACAAAGGCTGGCACCGTGACAGGTCTTGACCAGACAACTGGCGTTGCTAGAAAAACATTTACAACCACAAGCATTCAGACGCTTATCGCAAAAGGAGACTTCTCTGACGATAAGGCTCACAAGGTGTACGTCAGAAACACAAGCACCACCGCAACAGAGAACCTCATTGTTACCATTGAGTCTCAGTTGTTGGGTAGACTTTACGCTGGTGACTTTATGTTCATCCCATTCAACGGGGACCAAGACATTAAAATTACCCCAAGTGTTGCTACAGCTATGACTGTAGAGTTCTTGGTTATTTACGAAGCGTAATGGGAACGGTAAGAGCCTCACTTAGTCTCTCTACCTCTACGGTTATGACGTCTCCGATTAGCATCGGAGTCAACATGACCATCAATGCTGACTCTGGTCATGTCCAGCGTGTCAAGGTTCTTGGTACCGCAGCTGGAAGCGACGCCATCACCGTCTATAAGGCAAGCGACAAACTTGAGAATGCATATCTGTACATCAAGAACATGTCTGCTGAAAAAGAGAAGTACATCTTTGTGTATGCTGACTCATCCTCTGACGACCCAGTAGTTATGAAAATTGGAGGGGGAGAGTTCGCTTTTGTCCCTGCAAAGAATGATCAGACGATGAAGGCGTACGGGACAGATGTTGATCAGATGGTTGAATACGCTGTGTTTGGTTTGGATAGTTCAGCAGTAACACTCGCATAAAAACAAGCCCATGGCAAATCTTTCAAATCCATCTACAGCAAACCAAGCCTTGTTTGGCCAGCTTGGGTGTTCGTTTACAAACACCAACACTCAGATCACACCTCCTACAGGTATGGTTATCGTTGCTATTCAGTTTTTGGCTGACACCACGTTTGATGAACTTTCTCCTGAGAACGGAACATCAGGCAAGTCTTTTGGTGATGCTACTAACGAAAAGGGTAATGCAGCTTCAGGTGGTCAGATCATTAATGCTGCTGCAGATTCTAACCTCACAGTTTTCCCAAAGGGTCTTACGATTTACGGCAGATGGGAATCAGCAACCATTGACGCTGACGCTGACGGCGGCATCATTTGCTACTTCGCGTAATATGAAATCAAAAATTAATTTAAATGGAGGATAACAACCCAACAGAAGGCGGTACGTTCGAGATCTTTGATTCTGCAGCAGAGTTTCAGGCTAGCATGGCTCAGTCAGAAGCTGCACCAGCAGAGGCACCCCCCGAACCACAAGCTCCTGTAGAGGAGCCAGCAGCAGTAGAAACACAAGAGGCTCCTATTCAGGAGTCTCCTGTCGTTGAAGCTGATTCTGCGCCCGCCGAACCACAACAAGAAACTTATACAGAGCCTGTCCTTGAACAAGAGCAGGCTGTCGCAGGTGAGGACTACAGCGACCAAGAAATTGAAGGAGCCGTCATGCAGTTCCTGAGCGAGAAGCTCGGACGTGACATCAATTCTTTCGATGACTTGGCCCCCGTGTTGGAGCCTGCATCACCGCTCGATGAAAGAATCGAAGCTATTTCTAAGTTCGTCCAAGAGACAGGACGTTCTCCGCAAGACTGGTTTACCTACCAATCATTGAACCCGTCCGAGATGGACGACATGATGGCTGTACGTGTAAGCATGGCTACGGATTACAAGGATCTGGACTCTCAAGAAATAGAGCTTCTTTTGAAGAGCAAATACAAGCTTGACACGTCCCTGTACACAGATGACGAGGTTAAGCTTTCACAGCTTCAGCTTAAGATGGATGCTGCAAAATCAAGGGAGAAAATCTCTGGTCTGAGAGAGACTTACAGAGCACCCGAGGTAGATAAGCAAAGTCAAGAGATTGAACCTATTGTTGACGACGAGTGGATTGCCAACATGCGCGAATCTGTTAGCGGCATCGACGGTCTAGAGTTTTCTCTGGGTCAAGATACATCGTTCACGTTTGGCCTTGATGACAACTACAAGTCTCAACTCATGGATAAGAATGCTCGTCTTGATGAGTACTTCGATCCATACATTCGGGATGATGGTAGCTGGGACGTTGACACCCTTTCATCTCACAGAGCGCTGATTGACAACATCGACAGCATTGCCCAATCTATCTATAGAAAGGGGCTGAGCGATGGTCAGAGAAGCTTGGTGGATAAGGCTGCGAATGTTCAGGCTAACACCCCACAAGAACAAAAGACCGATAATCAAGACCCTGTTATGGCCCAGATCAGACAATATATGATGGGTTAAGGGTAAAGACTTAAAAGTAAAATGGCAACTATTGCTTCAACAACTCTGGAACACAACTCAGTGCCAAATACACTGGCGCTGGATCCCAGAAACTATAAGGCTCTTGGCGACTTTCTTACTGACTCTTTCAATAAGCCTGACGTCAGAGACCTTCTGATTAAAACATACGGTGATCAAGGTATCACTGGATTCTTGACGCTCACTGGTGCTGTCAACAGCGGCGGCTCTGCCGACCAAGTTGAATGGTTCGAGGAGGCGCGTCGTCACAGACTGTACAAGGCTACCACTGGTGGTACGCTTGCCGCTGGTGTCAAAACAGGCACCTTTGTGTTTGACATTAACCCACAGAAGTACGATGTCTTGATGAGCACCGCAACTGGTGACAAACTCATTATCACTTCTGACCAGACTGCAACTACTGGCGGAACTGTTGACGTCGCTCACTTGACTGATGCTACTTCTACTTTGGTCGTTGGTAACAATACAGAGTTTGTTTACCTCGGTAACATGTACCCACAGGGTAGCGACCAGCCAGACTTCTTCTTCGAGACCTCTCCCGAGCGTCGCAAGAACCCATACATGATCGTAAAGGATCGTTATGAAGTCAACGGCTCACAGGCCACCAACATCGGATATGTGAATATCGGTAACGGTGACTACCGCTGGTTTATGCACGGAGAGATGGAAGCTCGCAAGCGCTTCATGGACCGTCGTGAACTTATGATGCTGTTCGGCGATCAGTTGAGCAGCGCAGCAAAGGGAGCTTACAGCACTGATGCAGAGAAGCTCGCTGGATCTACAGGTTACTTCTCAGCTATTGACGCTCGCGGTATCGAGGTTACTGGCGTGGGTTCTGACCCTCTCGATTCTTTTGGAGAGTTTGATTTGATCCTTACCGAGCTCGACCGTCAGGGCGCTCCTTCTGAGTACGCTATGTACTTGAACAGAAAGCAGTCTTTGGCTATCGACGATATGCTCGCTGCAGGTATCGCTACTTCTGTTACTGGAGGTTTGCCTGCTCAGTTTGGTGCATTCCAAAACAATGCAGACATGGCCGTACAGTTGGGCTTCAAGAGCTTTACTCGTGGTGGATACAGCTTCCACAAGCACGACTTCAAGCTGTTGAATGATCCTACTCTCCTCGGCGCTGTCACTACTGGCGGTGTTGCTGGTGCTATGGTTCCTTTGACGAATGTCGCTGACGCTCGTACAGGCATCAAGGCTCCTGCTTTGGAGATGTGCTACAAGGAAGCAAACGGATACAGCCGCGAGATGGAGCACTGGGTAACTGGTGGTGGCGTTTTGGGTCACAACAATAACGGAGACTCTGGTAAGGACACTGCTGTGTTCCACTACCGCTCTGAGATTGCTTTGGTGACTCGCGCTGCGAACCAACACGTATTGCTCAAGTAATAACTAACTGACGAAGGAGAGGGGGTGCCTAGCGCCCCTTCTCTTAGTCGTAAACACTAAAAGATATGGCTACAAATATTTTTAATAAGGGGTCAAACAGTGTTTCTCGGTCAGGTATTATCGTAGATGCTTTTGTTGATAACGATTCAACAACGATTGATATTGAGCAGCCAGCCAACAGCATTTTGACTAAGGCTATTGCTCATGTCGTCGAAGCGGGTGTCTCTACTGGTAATGCCGACTGGGGGTACAAGGTTGGTACTACTGGTGACGATGATAAGTTTGCTATTGATGCAGATGGGTTTGATGCTTCTGGCACAGGTCCTGCTGCTGACACTGTTGTCGTTTGCATCCCCGCATCAGGCACCGTCGAAAGCAAGTCATTTACTGCCGCTACTGCTGGAACAGCTGCTGACGGTTACTCTAGCGTAGCTAGAAAGATTCGTTGCACAGCCACTTGCGGTAACGTGACTTCTGTTGACCAAGCTGGTAAGGTTGCTTTCACCTTGTTCTTTGATGTTCTCCCTAGATAATGGCAAAGTTTACAAACGTTAAGTGCTCTGAAGAGGCACTTGTAGGTGGGGCCCTTGAAGCTAGAGGAGCTGCTAAATTGCGTGGAGGCTTGATTGAATCAATCGAAGCTGTTGATCTTGACGCTCAAGACGGAAGTCTTTTGGCGGCAACTATCAATAAGGGGCTTTTGGTTTACACCTCAGTGACTGGAGGTGGAACTCTAACGTTAGACACAGCGGCTAACATTATTTCCACTTGTGGGCTTGAAAAAGACAATGACACAATTAAGTGCTATGTAGTTAACGATGGTAACCAAACAGTTACTGTCGCCGTGGCTGCGGGCACCACTATTGCCGATACAGGACAAACTATTGGCAACAACGAAGCTGCAATTATCTTGTTCCGAAGAACTGCTTCTGACGCGGTAGTAGCTTACATCATTGGAGCGTAATAGATACTGATATCTGAAATAGGCCCTGCGGGGCCTTTTTCTTTTGTCTATATTTGTGGCAATGGACAAGTTCATCATATTTAAATTGAAAGACGTTACCCCAGCAGGGGCCAGCCTCTCTGATGACGGGACTGGCATTGAGATCATTTCTTTGCCAGTAAAGTCCATTTCGTATATGACTGCTTCCACGGGCAAGGTCAACATCTTTTACAATGATGTTTCTGCCTACGACGAAAGCAATTTGAGCACGGGGGAGTCAACTCAAAAATCATTCGTCACGATAAGTTGTGAGGCGGGGGAAGAGTTTACAACCATTGAAAGCATATCGAACTTTTCTGGTTTGACCACAACTAGCGATGCCCTCATCTTTGACGCTGACGAAATAGGCACCATCAATGCTGTTGTGCATGCCCACCCCGTCAACAGGGTTACTGGCAAGGCGAGTGTTATCACAGACAATTCGTTCACTGCTGTGTCTTCCAACACAATCAATGACATCAACTTTGGGTCAGTTGAAAACAAACCAATCCTAGATCTAGACTTTAGAAATGCTGTTTTTAACGGCACCCTATCTAGTGGTGCTAGCGGAAACATCTCTGCTTTGGTTAATTCTGGTACGGGTGGTTCGTCTTTTAACTTTGCAAGCGTTACTGGTGACGTGACTCAGCTAGCTGGCAGTATTAGTAGCAATATAAAAGACTCAATAAACACGGGTAGTTTTCTTACGAGCTCTTACATCTCGCTAGCTAATGAGCTTACTGTTCATAATGACTACACGATGTATATGGTGTATGCGAATGGCGTTTCTGCTACAACAAAACAAGCTCCGCTTATCTATGGGGTTGATGCAGGTGACTCCAGTGGAGGTATTGGTGTTTTCCCTAACTCGCGTGAGATCATAAAAACAAACATTGACAACAAAATCGGCATTCAGCATAACGAAAGGGTTGGTGATGCAGCTCTTCAAGACACGTTAGTGAGCTTAGATGAGGTTACCCCTTGTGTTGTTGTAATTAGAAGAGATGATGATTTTAACATCTCTGGATACAACGCAAATGGAAACTTGTTATTTTCTATTCCTGCCGTCATAGGTAAAGCTTCAGACACAGGCGTTCCAATCGTTACAAGCGGGGCTACTGACGGAGATTTATCCATCCGCCACATTGGAACTGTTAGCGAAAACACCACGCTTTCTTTTGAAGGAAAGCTTGCGCGTTTTGGTGTTATCGAAAGAGACATCGGATCTTTTGAGTCTCAACGCCTTGCTAAAGACCTTTTTGACTTCTATTCATTCTAATTAAATACATTCATCATGTCTGAACAGACTACAAAGCGTCGTGCTGGACGACCCAAAAAACCAGCCTCTAATCAAGTGGTTGAGGTAGTTGAACCTAAGGTGACTACTAAAAAGCCAGTGATCCGTCAAAATCAAAAAGCCCCACAACATAGGCTTTACGAGTTGATTCGTGGTGGCGGTGTGGTTACAATCTTACGCCAGAAAGAAATTCAGATATACGACGAAGATCTTGGTAAGATTAGAAATCTTAGATACTGCCCTCGCGAAAACTCTGTATATGCAGACGAACAAAGCGATGTGGCTGTGCGTGAGGCTGTTATTTTTCGCGAAGGAAAGCTTCTAGTCCCCAAAGAAAAGCCAAACCTCATGGCCTTCTTGGATCTGCACCCTGAGAATCAAGCCAATGGAGGCAACATGTTTCGATTGGTTGACGACAAAAAGGATGCAGAAAAAGAGCTTGCCAAAGAGTTTTCTCAATCCGAAGCCATTATGATGGTTCGGGAAAAGGACATTCAAGAATTACTCCCCATAGCTTTGTACTACGGCATTAGTATCAACAGAGCAACGTCTGAAATTAGGTACGATCTTCTGCAAACGGCAAAGAAAAATCCTACTGGTTTCATCGAGGCGTTTGACTCTCCCGAAGTATCGACAAGAGCTATTGTGACACAGGCGTGTGACTATCAAATCATCAGCGCCAAGAGCAGCGGGGTGCACTGGTTCGATAGCAATCAGCTAATTGTTTCTGTTCCAGCAGGCATGGACCCCATAGATGTTATGACTAGATTTTGCCTTACGGACAAGGGCGCTCCTGTCCTAGACAATCTAGAGTCGCAGCTACAGAGGCTAGCGTAAGAGAGAGGCCCTTCGGGGCCTCTTTTGTTTTTGTATATTTGCTTCATGATTAGTGTCATTGAAGTATACAATGCCGTACGTGATTTAGCCAACAAGGATCAGAAGGGTTTTGTAAGTCCAGAGATGTTTAACTCTCTGCTCCCTTCGGCTCAATCTGCCATCTTCAGAAAGATTTACGAGTCAGCACTTCAGGGTAAGGCACTAAGAAGAGCTGGAGGAGATCTCGGTGGGGAGGACTCGCTTTACCTGAAGGCTAAAAACTTTCTTTCAGAGTACATCGATACTCAAACACTACAGCCTATTCGTAGAGGTGCGTCTTCATTTTATGAGGATTCGACTGTATTTAGAAAGCCTGAAAACATTCATAGAATTATTTCAGTATTTGCAGACACGAGTGAGTTTGGGGTTACCAACGTAGACCTAATCTACAACTCAGAAAAAATCAGTCGCATCCTAAACAGCAATCTATCTGCTCCTACTGGCGCTTTTCCAGTGGCTCTTATTTCTAACGAAATTGAAGTGTTCCCGTCTGCTATCGGCAGTGTGAACATCAACTTCTACAGAAACCCCACATCTAGATTTGAGACGAGCTCAAGAGTAATCAGGGTTGGAGACATTGACACTAAAAGGCAGCCATCATATTCTGCTGAAACAACAGCAGGCATTGTTATTCCAAACCCACCAAACTGCAGGGGGTTTGATCTCCCCGCAGAGTTCAGAGATGAAGTCATTAAAGAGATTTGCAAAATGATTGGAGTGTCCCTTAGAGATGGCGTTCTCATTGGGTATGGCAGCGATGCACAATAACTGAAACATGGCGTACAAGGATATCTCTACAGAAGGAATGAACTACGTCACCTTAAGGCAGGTGATGGATGACTTTATGCTTGGCGTTGACGTAGACGACTACATCTCTAGTGTAAATGACGCGATGCTTAGAAACATCGCTCTTCGTGGCATCAGGGAGTTTGGGTTTGATATCAGCAAGCGCATCAAATCTTTGAAGACGTCGATTGCATCCAACAGCACGGTGCCCCTGCCCAGCGATTACGTAGACCTTTTGAAGGTTGGGATTGTCGATGGTGACGGAATCGTATATGTCTTGAATCAAAACAAGAACATCAACTATTCGCGAAAGAAGGACAGCACAATTACGCCTGTGCAAGACAAAGACGGGCCAATGTATTTATCTCAAAATGAGGTAGAAAACAGATTGGACGACAAGACTTCAACGGCTGGTGCGGAAACCATCTCAAATGATGACCCATTTGAATCTTATGTTTTTCGGAATTACATCTACGAAAACACTGTAGGCGGGCTGTATGGTGTTGGTGGTGGCCACGGTGTAGGTGAGTACAGAATTAACCTCGATCAAAACAGACTTGAGATCGACACCACTGGCGATATTTCAGAGGTTGTAATAGAGTACATTGCTGACGAGGCTCGCAGCTCAAACCCTTTGGTTCACGTCTATCTTGAGGAAGCGTTGAGGTCATACATCTATTACAAGCTTTGCGAAAGAAAGTCTACGGTACCTGCTAATGAAAAGGCTAGGGCTCGACAGGAGTATTACAACGAGCGTCGCAAAGCGAATGCACGGATGGGCAACTTCAACAGAGATGAAGCCCTGAGGACGATCAGAAAGAATTACAAGCAGGCACCTAAGTACTAATGATTGATAAGGTATTTCCAAGAAAGCTCAACTCCAGCAAAGACACTAGGCTTCATGCCAAAGATGAGATGTTGGACGCTGTCAACATCACCATTGATGAAAATAGCGGGGAGATCGCAGGTGGCGTAGAAACAGCCAGCGGAAACTTCGGTGTTGTGAAGCCCGTCAAAGGAAACACTGCCGTAACTGCAGGGGATAGCCATAGTTTGGCTGTGGGTTCGAAGGTCATTGGAAGCTGTAATGACAATCGTGCAGGGCGTATTTACTACTTCGTGTACAGCCCAACAGCTTCTGAGAGTGGGGTTTACTACTACGAAACATCCACCAACAGCGTCAAAAAACTTATCGCTTCAGACCTCTTTAACTTTAGGGGTAACTCTTTCGTTGATGGCAACATCGTATATGTGGCTAATTCAGACACCGCGGTCGGAGCCACTGACCTAAAGCCAGTTTTGTTCTTTACAGACAACAAGACTGAGCCAAAAAAAATTGATATTCAGAGAGTTGCTGAGGCTGGGACTGGTGTAACGTTCTTAGACTTTGTTTCTGTGTGTCCTCGCACGCCGATCGACCCACCTGTATGGACGTTTCAAAGTGACACAACACGCAAGGTCAGCAACTTCAGGGGCGAAAGAGGGTTTCAGTTTGCTTATCAAAACATCTACAAGTCTGGAGACGTAAGCGCTTTGAGCACGTACTCTACACTCGCGATCCCCTCTGCATATCTCAATCAAGGAACAGTAAGTAACCCCAACTTTTTTGCCGAAAACGTAATCTCTATCCAGATTACTCCTGACGCATTTACCAGCGAGGTAGCTCGTGTGCGTGTTTTGGCTAGGATTGGAAATAGCGGTAGTTGGTTTGTAGTTGACGAGCAGCCACTAACCGACCCGACCGCAACCTTTCAGTCTGATTTCTACAACGATCAGATCTACAGCGTTCTGCCTGAAGCAGAAACTCAAAAGCAGTTTGATTCAGTTCCCAAGAAAGCTAGGACGCAAGACGTTACCAACAACAGGCTGTTCTATGCCAACTACGTTGAGGGCTTTGATGTCCCTGAGGTTAGTGCAACCATACAGCATAATTTTGATGCTCGTCCACAAGATTTTATTTCTGTCAACCTTGAGCTAATCCCAGAAATTAGGCAGGTAAACTTCGCCGAAGGCGTAGCTGGTGATGCTGGAGATGTTTTTGATGATTTTGGTGAGCCAGTATCGTTCAACTCAGACGAATGTCGCAACAGGGTTACGGTATACAGAGTAGACAGCAGCCAATTGCCGAACACTGTAGAGGCAAACACGCAGGTAATTTTCAACGTATCTCTATCTCCTGAAAACAATTTTCATTTTTACGAGTCTCGCGACAGTATGCACAGCAGTGCAGAGCTTAGGAGAATGGAGAGTGTGGTAGATGGAACTGAAAGCCATATTATGGCTAACAATCTGCAAAACTCTTTTATTACCGCAGATTTTGATAATGGTGAAAACGTTGGGATGGACCCTGTGGGGCGGTCTTTTTTCAATGGGCAAAAGCAAGGTGGCTTTGAGACATCTTTTGCAGCCAGACCAAGAGAGGGTATTACCACAAGTCCCTTTGGCCTTGTGTCAGGTTCAGACAGTGCTTTTCCTCGGTGGGCAACGCTGTCACCGCAGGATATCACACCCCTTAGAGTGGCGTATGGCACGTCAGCACAAAACCCATTTATCCTTCAAGGAAGCTCTTGTCAGTTTTCGGCGTCCTTCGTAACGATCGCAGAAATGGGGAAGGAGACTCTCGTCTCGATTATCAAGGACATGCTGTCTAACAACACTGGGGAAAACTCCTCACTATTTGAAGTGCAGGATGTAAGCGGGTCTAGCGTAAGTGTTCCTTTGGTTGAGATTGTTTCATTAGAAAACAGACACACTTACAATATTGACCTGAACATTCAAAACAAAGACAAAATTGGAGTTTATACTTCAAATGACTACAGGTCTGATCTGGTCGTTGCGGTAGGAGATCACTCTGTTCTCAGCGGAGGCGATGCCCGACAGCTTCCTCCGTGTGGGTACTTCATTGTCAATAAAGCAACACCCACTGTTGGCTTGCGTGATGTAACCCCGCTTTTTGCTTTGTCGCAGTATGGTCAGGCCGACGACACCTTTCTTGCTCTTGACCTCATAGATATTGCAGATTTTCAGTATATGACGTGCATCCCTGATGTTGCCATGGGGGAAAGCCTTGATACAAATCTCATCAATATTTCGGCGGCTCTTGCCTCTTCATTTACTGGCGCTGGTGTCGATAGTGGACTTTACTCTTGGGGAAACATCTTTGACGGTTGGAGGTGTTTTGATGTAACATACATGACCAGTCCCAATGGATTTAGCACTTTGACTGCTTCTGAGTTAGGTGCGCTTGAAGGGGTCAGTGGTTTATTTAAGCACAACGCAAGAGAAATTTTTGACATCCTAAGTAGCGGAACTTTTTCGTTTGACACCAATCCTCAGGCAAACAATCAGCCAAACCTTCTCCATCCAAACCTAGCCGTCAATTATGCTGACGCAGGCATTGGTACGTCAAGCGGCGCCTTGATACCTCTTACAGCATCAAATCTATATGCTGCTCGTGCACAGGAGTTAGGTTTTGACATCCAGTCTCGTAACGCGCAACAGATTTCTCGGTGGCTTGGATACTTGATCCCTACGCAGGCTGCCGTCACAACCAGTGGCTTTGGAGCGTTTACATTTACAAACGTTATAGGCGGGAGGCTCATCTTTACTTTTGAAAACT